>Ga0115011_10002118_pt1 | contig 13938 bp, 9 predicted proteins | sample TroAtlMetagenome_2_FD_88705 | JGI IMG/M metagenome (GOLD analysis project Ga0115011, IMG submission 88705) | Marine eukaryotic phytoplankton communities from Atlantic Ocean - Tropical Atlantic ANT8 Metagenome | ecosystem: Environmental > Aquatic > Marine > Oceanic | place: Tropical Atlantic...
CACAAGATCTCTCGCATTTCTGTTTTTCCTCCTCTGTCGTCGCTTCGCACACTTGGTACGAAATCTGGGCATCCACGACGTTGCTTTTCGAGACGACCACTCTTTTTTTTTATTGAAGCGTTTCCCCGAAAACAATTTTGCCTTTCTGATCTTGAATTGCCGCCAAAAACGGAAATTTTTCTTTTTCGTAATTTTTGTTGGTTTCGTCTTTCTCTTCTTCTTCTTCACCTAATTCGGAAGAAGAAGAAGAAGAATCGTTGGATTTGCCATATCTTTCGAGCGTCGAACGCGGCGAATTCACCAGAAGAGCTGAATCCGCTTTGATCTTTAGTTTTTCCATCCGTGATTGTTGTTCTTCTGCTTGGATCACCATTTTTTTCTCGTTGAATGTGTTAAAAGAAGAAGAATTGTCGCTGCATCAATTCCCTTTTTCTTTTTAACCACCTGAACTTTATTTATTTACCTAGCAACCGCGCGCGCGTTTTGTGACACAAAAATGTGAACAAATTTACTCTCGAACGCGTCGATTGAGAGTGCTCTTTCTGTTTCAACTTTATGCGATCGATTCGGAAGAGAAATAAAAATCTCAAGAGCCCGCGCGCGCGTGGGGAGGTGAAAGAAAATGAAGGCACTTTTTACCTTTTGCAAAAATATCTATCGATCTCTTTTTTGGAGATTTTATTTTTGTTCTGTCTGAGAAAAAAAGCGTTACGTTCGTTCCTTTGGACAAAGTGGTTTTTTTCGTTTCTTCCGTCTTCCTTTCATTTTTCTCCTCGCGCTGTTTCAACAAATTCTTCGAAGAGTAAAAAAGAGAGGTCTACTCTTATTTCACACATACTTTTCCTCTCGAGAAGAGAGAGTGAGTGAGTGAGTGAGTGAGTGAGTGAGTGAGTGAGTGAGAGACTCGAGGAGAATGGTTGAGGCGAAAACGTACCGGCCGCATTTCAAAGCAAAGCTGGAGCTGGTGTCCAATTGCGCGTGGACGAGGACGACGACGACGTGCGATGATGATGAAAAGGCGTCGTCGTCGATCGTGTTTTTAGACGCATTGGAAAAGGAGATCGCTAACGAAAAGAAAGGCGGAAGAGAAGGAGAAGAAGAAAACGAAGAGAATGACATAGACATCAACGAAGAATTTGTGGAGAGGGTGCTATACTCTCGATTATCGGTATCTCCTTCATCATCATCAGGCAGAAGAGGAGAACAAATAAATGAACGTCAACAGAATTTGTTCCAGTCAAAATTCAAGTATCTTTTAGAAACGTTTCACAGAGCGGACGGTGAGTTGAGAAAGTCCAGTCTCGCGCAGTTTGCAAACGAAAGCGAAATTAAAGAGAAGTTCGACCTGTTGATGAAAGAGGTGAAGAAATTGTGCATCTCTTATGGTGGATTGGTTTTGAATCCAGACGAGGAAATTCGAGGTACTAGAGAGGAGCCAGGGATGTTTCCAATATCAGAGTGGGAGGAACAATACGGCGTGAATGAGTTTTCGTTTCGATTATACACAGGCGAAATGAGCCAAACGTATTTGGACGCGTTTTGCAAAAAGTTTGGCGAGGAAGACCCCGATCTGCTGGATGCAATATTCTTGCATGAAAGACAATGGACGTTTACAAGAGAGAAGGCTTCACCGACTGAACCTTTTCTCTTGCAGGGAATGTCCATTCTCTCGGATTTCGATCCATTTCTGCGGGCGATGTTTATACTCGCGTCGAATCCGATCGCCGCGGCGAGATTGATAAAACATCCGCTTTGGATGCCCAAAAATCGGAACGCTCAAATCTTTCCTCCATTACCGATGCATGTCATGATGACACCAAACTTAAACACAAACGCGCGAACGCCCGATGGATATGTGTTAGGTAAGGACTTTGAGGAGTGTTCAGTGTTAGGGCCGCTGTTTGCGCTTTCAGCGATGTTCTCAGTTGTTCCAGTGATGAACATGCGTAGTGGAAGACGAGAACCAAACGTGTTTTCGACGCTGTTTCCAAGCGTTAATTTAGGATCGAGAGACTTGAGGAGCATGCGCGAAAGAGACAACGCACACGCGACGATTTGGATGCACATGGCCCGCGTTTATGAAGGTTTACATGCAATCTTGAAAACTTTGCTTAAACACGGTGGTTCAACTCGAGATGGCGTTTTAAATTGGATCTTCGTGAACTTGCGCGTGAACAAGAAAAGAAGTCAAGAGAGGCAACAATTGTCTTGGTTTGAGAATTGCTCAGATGGCTACTTTGTAAACTTTTGCGAGACAATGTTACGTTTGAGTCTGCCATTCACAGACGTTCTCAATGGAACTGGAAAGCATCTGCCGAAAATTAAAGCAGAATACACGCTATCAAAATCGTGTGGTATAACGGATTACAAAGATTGCACGAGACTGGGTATGACCGAGAGCGAAGCGGAACAATGCTACAACAGCGGAGAGTTTGAGTTGAAAGAAGGCAAAGATTCAAGCGCGTCGTCGTGGGGATTTGTCTGCGAATGTTTTTTCGCGACTCATCGCGCTATGCATCTTGGAATCATCGCGTGCATTAACGCTCAACAAGCGAGGGAACGACGACAGAGACAAGGCAGTTATACGGATAGAATAAACGAATTTCAGCAGGAGTTACAATCTTTACCTGCAAACGATCCGCGCAGACGCGAGTTCGAAATTCAACTCGAACAACTTCGCCGGAAGAAAGATATCTACGATCAACAAACAATTCTTTGCCATGCAGTTTTGATGGATCCTAGAGTAGTATCAGATAGTTTTGCATTCTATCGTTTGACGTGCGTGTGGTTATTAAACGCGGCGAGAAGTGGTGATCAGACAACTCCAATGACAACGACGACGACGACGATGACGGAAATCCCGGACGAAGCCTCAAAAGCTTTCCGAGCAATACCGGAAGAAATTGTCGAAGATACTTTGGATTACTTGGAGTACGTCATGTGCGCTAGAAGTTCTTCGCATTCATTGATTGAAAATGAAATCTTGACGGAAGTAGTGGACTTTCTCGTTCTCTTCTCTGGTGCATCTGAGCATATCAAAAATCCATATCTTCGATGTAAGTTTATCTCGGTAATACACTCGTTCTTACCAGACTATTCTGGGTCGGATGAATTAGGGCAAGTGATGTTCGAAACAAATGCAAGCGCGTTTCAGTTCCTCATCCCTAACTTACTCAAAATCTTCGCCGATGCCGAACAAGCTGTTGGCCCTTACGAAAAATTCAACGTCAGGAGAGAAATCGGCGACATCTGCGAGTATCTTTGGGCAATCCCAGAGTACCGAAACGGTTGGAAGACTTTTTCAGAAACCAAGTGGCGATTTTACGTGAGATTTGTCGACATGCTTATCAACGATGCTGTTCACTCTCTTGGCGAGGCAATGGAAAAGCTTCCGCAAATTAAAGAAAGGGAGGAGTTGATGGCAGATGAAGCACGATGGAATCAGTTGACGGATGAACAACGCGAAGATCACAGGTCGCGCTACGAAAGCAGCGAACGAGACCTAAAACTGGATTTGTTTTTCTCGAAACAAAATATAGAAATGATGGCATATACGAGTAAAGAAATCGCCTCACCGTTCTTAAGGCCCGAGATTATCAAACGAGTCTCGGACATGTTGAACTACTTCCTTAGTCACCTCGCTGGCCCAGAGAGAAAAAAATTGAAAGTGAAAAACCCGGAGAAGTATGACTTTGATCCGAAAGAGTTACTGACAAAGATTGTCACTGTTTATCTCAACCTTTACAAAAACGAGAGCATCATCCATGAAGGCGTAGATAAGATGGAAACGGACTCTGAAAAGACGTTAGCCGAGGCGATTTCGGAAGACGGTCGAAGTTACAAAGACGAAGTGTTCACCATGGCCATCGATGTTCTGTCCAAATACTTTCTTCTTTCACCGACGGAAATTGAGAATTTTCGAAAGCTTCAAAAAGCTGCGAAGAAAGCTGCCGACGATGCGGTCGACCTCGAAGCCGATTTAGGCGAGATCCCTGACGAGTTTCAAGACCCTCTCATGTGTACTTTGATGACAGATCCTGTCATCGTACCCATCACGAAAAACGTTTGTGACCGGGCCACAATTGAGCGCCACCTGCTTTCCAACGAAACCTGTCCTTTCAGTCGTCAGCCATTGAAAGTAGAAGACTTGGAAAGCAACGTCGAGTTGAAGAGAAGAATCGAAGAATGGGTCATGGAGCAAAAGAAAAAGGCGAAGAAGTAATGCGTGGTAGTACGTGTAGCAAAAAAGGAATTTGATATAATTTTTACATACATACAAACAAACAAATCTGTCATTGTTTTTATTAGATAAATATGTTCGCGTCTGTACAGTCGACAAACCCGACGGCGAGTGCGCTTGTGAGTAGCAACATCAGTAAGTTTAAGAAGAACAAGAGGACGAAGACAAGAGCACACAGAATCTCCTCGTTGTCTTCATACGGTGTTGAAAACGAGATTGATGAAGATTGTTGCACAAACAGGGATTTTGATGCGTTCGAGCGCGTTCTTTCTTCGCTCCCATCCTCTTCTGACCCCTCGTCATCGAACAGAGATCAGAATATTGATACCTGTGATAATAAAATGAACCTTATGAATTTCAAAGGAGCAGTTGCCGCACTGTGTGCTTCCATGTGTCTCTCGACGGAAGTTTTCCTTCTTTCCTCTTCTGTTATTTTCCCACCGGAAGCCAGTGCTTTACTTTCAAACCCAAACTCAGGTCTACCGCGAACACCAACTGCAGCATTAAGACGGGCAACGCCAAGAGTGAACATGGAAACGTCAGATATTCAGTACAATTTGGACGACGCGGCGTATCAGTTTCGCATCCCGCAACGGAAACCATGGAACTCGATGTTGAATGAAATCAAGAAAGCGAAAGAGACCGCCAAAGGGAAGAGAGTAGAGATTTTCCAACCAATCGTGAAGGAAAATCAAGCGAGCGCGGAAGTTGAGATTGAGAATTTACTCGTTGCCTTGGACAGATTAATCTTAGCGTGTGGAAACCAAGACGTGGAAAATTTCGATAAGTGGATCGCTAAAGCTATCGAAGCAAATGGGAATATCATGGTGAACCAAGTGAACGACTTACCATTTTTGTTACCGAAAAGATATCAAGAGTTGCCAAGAATGACTGGACGGGCGGAGTTAAAGTTCACGATTAAACACGGTGACGAGAGTTCGTTTGGAAATTTGAACGGCAAGCCTTTGAAAACTGTGGATCTCGAGATTACCTGCGACGGTTTCAATGCACCAATCACTGCAGGAAATTTCGTGGATGCAGTGAAAAGAGGAGAATTCGATGGAAGTCGATTGAGTCTGTCCGAAACGGCTGTTATTTTCGGCAACAGCGATAATTCAGCGTTGAAATCGATTCCTTTGGAAGTCAAAGCGGCGAATGAATTCGAGCCGAGATACCGATCGCCTTTAGATGTCGCGAGCGGCATCGACGCGTTACCTTCCATTCCTCTCTCTGTGAATGGGAGCGTCAGCGCAATGCGCTCTGCAACCGACGACGGCGCTTCCTCTTCCACCCAGTTTTTCCTCTTTAACTTCGATCGCAGACAAGCTGGCTTAGGCGGCGTTGCGTTTGAAGAAGGAGAATTTTCAACCTTTGGCTATGTTACGAAAGGATTAGACTATGTAAAAGGCCTGCGCAAAGGCGATGTGATTGTTAAAGCTTCTGTAGAAAAAGGAGGAGATCGATTGGTCAATCCGAGCATCTCGAAAGCCGATCGAATCGAAGAAATACAGGCAGCCGCGCAGCTTGATAAAGAATTAGAAGGGAGCGTTTGATGTGTTGATCTGTTTCCGACTGCTTACATTTTTGCTATCAAAAATAGCGTCCCTTTATCAGGGGACACATCGACCAAAGGAATTTTTATTTTTCTATGCACCTTCCTCTTCATAAATAACGCACTACCGCACTCTATTATACAATGCAAAATTCGAGACTGATGTTTGCATCAGCATCAACAAACCACCAAGCAGCTCGGGTTGGTGCTGCTAATAATAGTTTCCTCCTTGTAAACAACCATCGTATTCGCACGTCGGCGTCGGTATCTAAAATCGTATCTACTGAGGAAGCAAAATGGAGAAATAATCTTCTTCTTATTCGTCGGCGGCGAATGATTAGTAGTAGCCGTAGTATTAGTAACAACAATAGTAGTGATAAATGCACGATTTATAAACGCCCACGTCGTCAGCGCATCGTTTTGGTATCGTCGTCGCTGGCGAACGAGCAGCCAAGTGATACGAAAAATGCATTCTACAAGAGTTTTGAAGGAAAAGAGTGGAGCACTAACCTTCGAGCGACGTGCGAAGCGATAGTGAAAGTGAACGAAGCAGAAGATATCAAGCCTGAACTGTCGCTGGCAAGCTACATGCGACTGCCAGTGGAGCAATACGTGGATGTGCCGTTACCATTAGGCGCGAAGATGACGAAATATTTCGACGAGACTATTGAAGAAGACGAAGGCTTCTTCGAGCTCACCATCCCGGGGCTGAAGTTCTTCACTTTAGAAGTGAAACCAGTCGTTAGAGTAAAAGTGAGCGTGTTGAGGACGGAAGAAGAACAAAGGCTAGTGTGGAGCGGTAAACCGAAAAGGAACGATGTAAAAGCAGAGGAAGAAGAGAAGAGAAGGAAGAAGATGAATAAGATGTACCGACCGGAACGGGAGGATGCGGATATGAGAGGACCGTGCGTTTTGATTGAAGTCGCGAGTTGTCGATTGGAGGGGAAGGAAGTCGAAAGTTTAGGGATAAACGAGATGTTTGTCAATCGAGGGAGCACAGCGTTTCGCTGGAAGAGTAGAGGAGATGAATCGTGGGACCGCGGTGATTTGTTGCACTACGGCATCGGCTCTGCGGAACATGCTGATGTGAATGATGCGAGTAGTAAAAAGGAAGAACAGGAAAAGAAATATGCGTACATCGAAGGTTGGACGGAAATTGGCGTCGGCGTCGATCCGCCTGGACCGTTCAAGAAGTTTCCTAGAAGTTTGACTCAAAACGTCGGTGACGCCGTTCTCGGTTTCACTCTGAGGGAAATCGAAAAAACGTTTTTGCGCGGCTTAGCGAGAGATTACGAGCGTTGGTGCTCGGACACGGATTATAGACGTCAAAGAGCGACGGCTTTCGAAGACGTCGGTGCTTGGACGGAAAAGGACGAAGTGATTTGATTTCTCAGCAAAAATGAATTGTATATAATAATTTCTGTAAGATGAGGAAAGTTTTAGTCCTCTTTTGATACGTTTTGAGCGTATACTCTTAATCCATAGATACTTTTGTCCGCAATTTACCGACACCAAACTTCGAGATGCCGCCACGATAGAACGATGCATTCCCTTTCCCACTGATCGAGCTCAACTTCATGAAACTATCATCCAACAAAACTAAACTCGCGAGTCCACACAACCCGAGCGTTTGCAACGTCACGCATCCAGCGGCGACAAAACGCTTTTGCCACAACTTTTTCATAAACCTTGCCATAAAAACAACCGCCGGAAACGAAATCAACCACAACAGGCCAACCACTCGAAAGTTTCGGATGAAATTCTTAGCTCGCCTGTCTACATCGGCAGCAGCAATAGCCGTTCGACCACCCACGACGAAAACTGAGGCATGGACTAAACGAATAAATACGAGGAGGAAACCAGGTAAATGTTCATGGTCGTGAAACGAGTTGAACATCGACTCGTATCGTCGCCCCCACGCTTCTAAAATAAAATGTAACACAGCATTCGCTCCGATAATCATCCCACCGGCAGAAAAGCGCCGAGTGCTTACGCTGACACTATCGGGCAACTTTTTGAACAAATACCCGGGTGAGCGCAAAGCTGCGGTGATGTTGACTAAAATGCGTTTCGTCTCTGGATTTTCCAACGCTTTTTTACCGAGCAAACCTTTCGCGATGGCCGCCGCGCCTTTTGCAATTGTTTTTGGCGTTGGCGGTCCATTCTTCTTCTTGGCATCGTCGTCGTAATCTCCATCGGAACTAAAATTGTTCGAACGTCCTCTTTTTCGTTCACCATCGTCCGCCACGCCGTCCATCCCCGAGATGGCGCCCAAATTCGCCCCCGTTCGCCTTCTCGCCGCAGAGCCACTTTCTAAACTTGAATCCCCACTAAATACTCTCGCCGCGGAACTTTTCAAACTCTCCGAATCCGCCGTCGTCGTCCATCCACATACGAGAAATAACAACGTCATCGTCGTGATAAATTCAGATGTTCCTTGCGTGACTTCTGCCATAAAATCTGCAGGTAAGTAGGAGTACCGCCATCGCAAGCCTTTCCCGTCTTTGACGAACCTTCGAAGGTGTAAAAGTTCAAGAAATAAGCTTGACATTTGTAAAAAGTACGCCAACATGACTAAAAGAACGACCAAATGAGTCGTCTTCTCGTTCTTCCTGTGCATGCGAATAGCCATGGAGACAAATACCAAGCCTAAAAAGAACATAAACAAGAAATTCGTTACATACACCCATCCGATGCCGGACAAATCGGAGGGTAAGTGTTGCCCGTTATTCTTTATCGTGATATCAAAATGTAAAGACGGAGGCTTCGCATCGTAAAACTCCAACGCGCAATCCGCGACGACAATGTACCAAAACGCAGCTCTCGAAGTGTTATACGTCACGCCTCTTCTTCCTTTCACCTGTCGCATTGCCCTTAAGCTTGATTCGAAATACGTCTCGCGGTGTACAATCTTCTGCGGCGTTAACGAATCCGTGTTTTTATCATTTACCGATTTAATTCCCCACCCTCTCGGGGACGGCGGTTTCTTCTTCTTATTTTGCGCGGCTTTTCGAATAGCTTCTTCGTCCACCATGTGATTCTCTGGATGTACCCAACTGACGTTCCCGCTGTCCAAATCCACTCTGTAGGCATCTCCCGATTCTGGATCTTCAAAAAACTCGTACCCTTCCGCCTTGTGCGTCGCTTTCGGGTGCGGTAAATCCACTTCGTGCTCTAAATTTGCCAAGTTACATCGAGTATCGCACAAGCTTCCTTTCTTCAACTGTCGGTCGTACTCCTCGTACGATTTATCTTCAAACAATAAAACTTTTAGTTTGTGTCTGCCTCGTTCCCAACCAGTTTTGGCGGTAGATAATTTCACGCTTATATCCCCAGTTCTTCGTACACCATATTTACCGATCGTTTGCTCCGTGTTTGCCGAGTTGAGTTTTAGAGTTCCCGTGAATCTCTCTGCGTTGGCGGAGAAATGATCAAGACAGAAGAGAACAAGGAACAAGAGGAAGATTTGTCTTGTCTTCATCTTCTTTTCTTTCCAATCTCAGAAATTAATAACGGAAAAATCCAATCCTCTTTTCTTAAAACTCTGCGCGCGAGAGCGCGTGTGTGTGCGTACGCGCGTTACTCTCCCTCTTTCTCTCTGCTGTGCTGCGCTCTTCCGTGACTCAAAACAAACGCTCTTCACAAAAAAGTCCAAACGAAAGAATAATAAAGATACATTTATTTAGCACGCGCGATGAAGAAGAAGAGCTTTTCCCCTTGCCTTTTTTCCTCTTTTTTTTTTTGAATTTTTGTGCGTTGTTGCCATTTTTCTCGATTTTTTCATAAAATCAACCGTCAACCGTCAACCGTCAACGACGAACGTTTTTTTTTGGCGTTCGGGACAAAAAAAGAGACACACACACAAAATGTTGTTGTTACTTCCGTGCAGAACAACAACGATGATGGCAGCTGTGGCACTGTCGTCTTCGCAAAGAGTGCTGCGACCACTCTCTTCGGCGATGGTCGTGCCTTCCTGTTCTTCTTCGCGCTTGTTTGAGAAAGAAACAGAGAAAAGTCGAACGATAAACGTGTTGATGACGAAAAAATGGACGACGACGGAGACGACGACGGCGACGGCGACGACCACGCTGCGACGACAAAGGGTAGGAGAAGGACTGAGGAAAGGGACCAAAGCCTTGAGTTACAGTTTGAGTAGCTTCAATAGCGTTTGTTTAAATAGCAGAAGTAGTATTAGTGGAAGCAGCGGTAATAAAAACGACGTGAGCAAAAGGTTGTTCCAAACGAGTGTTGTCGTTGCTGCCGGGCGGTTTGAAGACTATTATTACGACGACTACGACGACGAGGATTTGGACGACCCGTGGAAAGAAAGTTCCCAAGACTTTGACGACGACGAAGATGGCATAACTTTAGGTGCGAAAAAGCCGACGCCTGGGACCAAGAAGAAGAAGAAGAGTCCGCCAAAGCGAGGTAGCAGCTTGACTTCGCCTAACGGCGAAGGAGAAGGTGGGGTTCGGGCGTTTTCTTCTTCTTCTTCTTCCTCATCGTCAATTGGTATCTCGAGGGAAGATGACTTACCAAAACCTGGAGAAGATGAAGATAGCTCGCCGCCGAGATCGTTAGAGAAAAGCGACGTGGAAATATCCTTCTCACGCTCTGGAGGTGCTGGCGGACAAAACGTGAATAAAGTAAACACGAAAGTGGACATGCGCTTATCGCTCAACGGCGCCGTGGCTTCTGGTTTCTTACCCATGTGGGTCGCCGCTCGTCTCAGAGTATTAGAAAAGAACAGAATCAATAGCGAGGATTGTCTAGTCGTGAATAGTACGAAATATCGAACGCAGAGTAAAAACATAGACGACGCTTTAGAAAAGATGGACGACATTATCCAAAGCGCCTCGGTATTGAAAGACGTGGAGAACGTTCGAGCGAGGAAAAAGATGGAGAAAAGCGCGAAACGGGCAAACGCCAAGCGTTTGGAACAGAAGAAAAACGCCAGTCAAAAGAAAAAGTTAAGGTCTGGCAAAGGCTTTTATTAAATGGAACCTCCTCTGCTGTATTTAATCGTGCATTTTTTTTATCAAACACTCGTCGTCCTCTTTGCCCGAAGATGACGATGTATTTTTTTCGGTGGGTTTTTTTGACCAAACGCCAAAGTGAAAGTCTTCATCATCACACCCCACAAATTATTATTTTTTAACAACCTCTTCTACGTGACAAAATCATAACGAGATGAAAGGGTTGCTTCTGTCGTCGTCGTCTCCGTTGTGCTCGAGCACCAGCAGTAGACGAGCGCTGATGGTATTCGGGAAGAGAATCGGAGGAGGAGGAGGAGGAGGAGGAGCGTCGATTCGGAGAACGTTGGCGAGTGCGTCGTCGTCGTCGTCGCGACCGCCGCCGCCGTCGTCGTCTTCGAAGAAGAAGAAGAAGAGTAGCGATGCTCTCGCGAATCAACGCGACTGCGACTGTTGCGTCGCAACCAACACCTTCCCGATAAATCCATCTCGCAACAGAATTCAATACCAAAGCAGACAGTGCGCTACGGTCGCCTCGTCGTCATCGTCGACGAATAATCAACAACAGCGAAAAATGTTGTCTTCGATTGAACCACCAACCGTGGCGAAAGAATTAGTCGAGTATTTAAACAAGTCTTGGACGGCGTTTCACGCGACGAAAAACGCGGAAGAGATGCTCAAGAAGGAAGGTTTCGTGAAACTCGACGAAGACAAGAGTTGGTCGTCCTCGAAGTTGAAACCGGGCGGGAAATATTACATGGTGAGGAATCAAAGTTGCATCGTCGCGTTTTGTTTGGGTGGTGAATACGTCCCGGGCGATGGATTTCACATCATCGCCGCGCATACAGATTCCCCGTGTCCAAAACTGAAACCCGTGTCCAAGCGAAAAGAACGCGCCGGGTGCATAGGCATCGGCGTGCAACCATACGGAGGAGGATTGTGGCACACGTGGTTCGATAGAGATTTGAGCGTTGCTGGGAGAGTCTTGCTGAAGAAAAAAGACGGTCGAGTCCAGAGCGAGTTAGTGACGATTGAGCGTCCGATTGTGAGAATACCATCGCTGGCTATTCACTTAGACAGAGAAATCAACCAATCGGGTTTTAAACCGAACTTGGAGACGAATTTTGCACCTATCTTGGCAACTGCGATTAAAGCCGAGTTGGAGGGTTTCAATAATAAGAGCAATGGTAATAATAACAACAACATTTCTAGCGGAGGAGGTGAAACCATGCATCATCCCATTATTCTCGCCATTCTCGCGGAGGAGTTAAAGTGCGAACAGGACGATATCGTTGATTTTGAACTCAACGTTTGCGATACGCAGAAGTCTCAAATTGGCGGAGCAACGAATGAATTCATCTTTAGCGGCAGACTCGATAACTTGTGTTCTTCCTTTTGCGCTCTGAAAGCGCTCATAGACGCTTCAAAGGATTCTTCTTTGAAGAAACACAAAGGCGCGCGCGCCATAGCCTTATTCGATAACGAAGAAGTTGGATCCGTATCGACGAGCGGCGGTGGCGGTACGGTTATGATTGAAGCCATCAAACGCGCGACTCTTAGTAGTAAAGGAAACAGCAGCGCTAGTAGTGAGGGAGATAGTGATGTCATAGAACGATGCCTAGCGAAATCGTTCCTCGTCAGTGCGGATATGGCTCACGCCGTCCACCCGAACTACAGTGAAAAGCACGAAGAACAACATCAACCGTTATTTCACAAAGGCGTCGTCGTCAAGCACAATGCCAACCAACGGTACGCGACGACTGCGCTCACAGCGTACATGTTTCGAGAGTGTGCCAAGCTCAGTGGCGTTTCTACTCAAGAATTTGTCGTGAAAAACGACATGGGTTGTGGATCCACCATCGGTCCAATCGTCAGCGCACAAACTGGCATCCGAACCGTCGACGTCGGCGTGCCGCAGTTATCTATGCACTCTGTTAGAGAAATGATGGGTACCGAAGACGTCGACATATGCCATAAACACTTCTTGGCGTTTTACGAGAACATCGCAAAGGTAGATGCCAGCGTTCAGTTGTCCAGTTGATTGATTCGAATAGAGAGAGAGAGAGAGCGTAACTACCCTTTTTATTAAAAATCGGAATACTGTTCGTCTTTTCACCAACTCTTTTGTCACTTTTTTCGCGCTGCCATGAAGACGTTGTTCTCTTCTTCTTGTGCTTCTCTGCGCGCGACGCGGCACTATGGCGCGGGGTGGAACGCAAGAATCGAGGATGAAAACGCTGAGAGAAGAAGACGTGCTTCTTCTTCTTCTTCTCCGGCGGTGGTTCGAGTGCGCGCGAAGAAGAGCGGGTTCGCCGCCGAAATTATGAAGAAAAAGGACGACGACAAAGACGATGCTCCGAGCGCGAGTACGACTACGAACAGTAAAACGAACGAAACTGAACGATGTCCGTGCGGTTCTTCCAGGTCGTACAAGTCCTGTTGCCGCCCGTATCACGATTTGGAACAATATCCACCCGATCCAGTGACTTTAATGAAATCTCGATTTTCAGCCTATGCGAAAGGTAAAGCGAAATACATAGTTTTGACCACGCACTCGGAAAATGAAATCAGAAAAGACGGAAGCAAAACAAAGGCCGGGGTGAAAGTGAGCACGTTAGAAGCGGACGTGATCGCGACGTGCGAAAAAGTAGAATTTTATGGGTTGAAAATCGCCAACGATAAAAAGAAGAACGAGACGGAACATCTCGTATCTTTTAGTTATAACTGTCGCGTGCGAGGGCAAAAAGGTTTCGACCGAGGCAGAGAGGAAACGCAGTCGGAGTTGTCTACGTTTAGGAAAGGGGAAGATGGGAAGTGGTATTTTCTAGACGGCATTCAGGGCGCCTGATTTTGTTGTGTCATGTACTATTACCATTACACCACACGCGTCCGCGTACCCACGCGCAGACACGACACATTTTACGTGGTTTTTTTGACCTCGGTGGAGTTTTTTTTGTCTATGTTTCCTTTTAAGTCACCACCCCACCACCAGAAAAAAACATGGAGAGATGCGGTGGTGTTTTGCGTGGTTGTTTTTTCTTTTTTTGTCTCGTGCACGGGTTTCCACCAATCACCCCCTTCCTTTTTGTGCGAGATCCAAGGTCTTGGTCTCTTTTTATCCACAAGAAAACCAAAAAAGGCACACACATTCCTTTACTCGCGTCTCGGTTAAC
>Ga0115011_10002119_pt1 | contig 13936 bp, 9 predicted proteins | sample TroAtlMetagenome_2_FD_88705 | JGI IMG/M metagenome (GOLD analysis project Ga0115011, IMG submission 88705) | Marine eukaryotic phytoplankton communities from Atlantic Ocean - Tropical Atlantic ANT8 Metagenome | ecosystem: Environmental > Aquatic > Marine > Oceanic | place: Tropical Atlantic...
ACACCAGGTGATAATTTAAAAGTAGATGATGTTATTACTATTGCTGCGGATACAACTTCTGGCAATAGTAGATGGAGTCAACCTTTAACTTACACTGTTACTGAAAGTGATTTAGTTGCTGCTACTGAGACTGATTTGGAATATACCATCGCTAATGGTGGTACAGGATATGCTAATGATGATGTCTTATTTTTAGACATTCAAGGTAGTGGTCCTGCTAATGAAATCGCTTGGAGTGCAGTAATAGAAATGACTGTATCTGGGTTAACTGGATATGATGATGGACCATTTGTTCTAATACCAATTGATAATGCATGGTGTTGCGGGGTTAATAATGTGGGTAAATTAGGACCTATGACAGGTTCTACAATAACCATTATTTACCAAGAATACAATGCTAACAACAATCAGGCTGGTTATCCTGGAGCAGATGAGTGTACTATTACTTTTAGTGGTGTTACTACTGATGCGCAGAGAAAAATAATAATGGAAAATTTAAATTCTGTTATTGCTCAAGCAAGTGCTGCTGAAAACTCTCAACCTTACCTTACTATGCCTGCGGGTGTAAAAGGAGTGGAAGTTAGTTTTAACTAAAAACACATAATAAGATCCCGCTTCGGCGGGGTCTTTTTTAATTATTATATTATATTATATTATGGAAACAAAAACAAAAAAGAAAAAATCTTCTATGTTTGAAAACTGGGAGATAAAAGATAGAACTTACATCTTAAATAATAATTACGAACCTTTAACGTATATGCTACCTGTTAGACATACAACAAAGTATCCATTATTATGGTTTGATGAAGAAAAAGGTTTTAATAGAGAATTAAGATATGCAACAAACCAACGTTCTCCATTTGTGGACGAACAAGATGGTCCTGCAACTTTACAACATATATTCTTTGAAAAAGGAGTGTTAATAGTAAAAAGAAATCAACCTATTTTACAACAATTTCTAGCTGTACATCCTCAAAATGGAAAAACGTTTTATGAGCATTTACCAGAAATGATTGCAGAAAGTCAAACAGACTATATAGAAATGGAAGTGGAAGCATTGAATTTAGCAATGTCTTTAGAAGTAGACTTTTTAGAAGCTATAATGCGTGTGGAATTAGGTTCTAAAGTAGCTACAATGAGTAGTAAAGAACTTAAAAGAGATGCTTTACTTTTTGCAAAGAGAAATCCTCAAACTTTTGTAGCGTTAGCTTCAGATGACAATGTTCAACTAAGAAATTTAGGTATTATTGCTGTAGAGCAAGGTATTCTTAAATTATCTGGTGATAATAGAACATTTACTTGGGGTTCTAATAATAGAAAACTTTTTAGTGTTCCTTTTGATGAACATCCATATTCAGCTTTAGCCGCTTGGTTTAAAACTGATGAAGGTTTAGAAGTTTTTCAAAGTATAGAGAAAAAACTCAAATAACAAGTGATATTAAAAGGGTGGCTTAACCGCCATCCTTTTTTTTTAAAATATTTAAAATGGCAATAAGCGTAGATACAGTATATAAAACAGTCTTATTTATACTAAATAAAGAGCAAAGAGGTTATATAACACCTGCTGAATTTGAGAGACTTGGACAACAAGCTCAACTTGAAATATTTGAAAGGTATTTTGAAGATCTCAACCAGGCTCTACGTATGCCAGAAAACGATAGTCAATATGCTAATCGTGTTAAAAATCTTGAAGAGAAAATTCAAGAAATGGAAGTCCGAATAACACTAAATAATTTAAGCAATCTTAGTAGTGTTCATAGATTAGGTACGTTAGTATATAGTACTGACGCTTCCGGATTAGGTATAGAAATTCAAGAAACGACTCAACACGAGCTTACTTTAATAAATAAATCTAAATTAACGAAACCCACTAAAACATTCCCAGTTTATCAAGTAAGAAACACAGGAAGTGCTAGTGTGTTACAAGTTTATCCTGAAGATATAGCTGAAAATCAAGTTTTTATTTATTACATTCCTAAACCAGCGGCTCCTATTTGGGAATACACAGTAGAATCACTAGGTCAGTTTGCATGGACTGGAATTAATGGTGGTTCAGTAGATTTTTCAATTTCAGATCAAGATCAAACAGAATTAATATTAACTATATTAATGTACGCTGGTGTAGTTATTAGAGATCAAAACATAATACAAGCCGCTGCTAGTCAAGTTGCTCAAGAAAATGCTAATCAAAAAAGTTAATAAATAATGGGATTAATAAACGAAACTAACGAGCAGTATTACGCAGGAGAACAAACATTTATAGCTGCTGGAGGTATTGAATCTTTCACATGGACTGGAGATACTAATTTAATAACAACTACAGCTACTACAAATACTAACTTTGAAGTTACTATAGATGGTGTAGAAATATTAACTTATACTACCGTTGATAACACCATAACATTAACCGTAGGTGCAGGTGCTGGGCAAGTGGTGGCGATCAAATTACTACAACCAGCAGTATGGGAGAATTTAGGTAGTTATGAATATATCACGTTAAATGATGTAGTAGATAACTTCATGGTAGCTTATGTTGGCACAGACAAATTAATACCTAGAATAAAAAGAACTGATGTAATTTTTCATGCTAAACGTGGTTTACAAGAATTTAGTTATGACACTTTAAAATCCCTTAAATCTCAAGAAGTTGATTTACCACCTAGTCTTCAAATACCTATTCCTCAAGACTATGTAAACTATACTAGATTATCGTGGGTTGATGCTAATGGTGTTCAAAGAACTATATATCCCGCGGATACTCTAACAATGAATCCTCAGCAACCTATAATACAAGATGATAATGGAGAATATATTCAAGATAATTTAGGAGCGAACACTTTTTCAGCTCAAACTAAAATAGCTGAGAGATGGCGACAAGCTAATGATGAAGACATAAGTGGTCAATTTAGTGAGGAAGTTATTAACGGTTCTAATATATGGAATTGGTCTTGGTGGAAAACAGCTTATGGTCAAAGATATGGATTAGATCCTCAATGGTCACAAACAAACGGATGGTTTACTATAAACAATAGAGAAGGTAAATTTTCTTTTAGTAGTAATTTAGCAGGTATGAATATTATTATAGAATATTTATCTGATGGATTAGCTTACGATACAGATAGTAAGATACCTAAAATGATAGAAGAAGCAATGTACATGCATATTGCACATGCTATTTTATCAACTAAATCCAACGTTCCCGAATATGTAGTACATCGTTTTAAGAAAGATAGAAGAGCAGCTTTAAGGAATGCAAAAATTAGATTACAAAATCTTAAACTTGATGAATTAGTTCAAGTTATGAGAAACAAGTCTAAATGGATAAAACATTAATATAATATGGCACAAGCAAAACATACTTTTGTTGAGTCCAAAATGAATAAAGACCTAGATGATAGGTTGTTATCTGGCGGACAATATAGAAACGCTATAAACGTAGCAGTAAGTAAATCTGAGCAATCTGATGTAGGAGCATTAGAAAACGTGTTAGGTAATTATTCTATTAATAACTTTTTTCCTCAAAGTTTTACTCCTCCACCACAGTTAGATATTATAGGGTGGTATTTAAGCGATACAGATAACACCATTTTTGTATTTCTCACAAACTATACTGATCCTAATAATCCAGAATCTAACATTTCTCAACCAGCAACCACTAACAGTAGTTGTTACATAAATCAATACAACATAATCACAGGAGCTGCCAGTATCTTAGTAGAAGGATCTTTTTTGAATTTTTCAACTAGTGAGAGAATCAGTGGGGTAAACCTAATAGAAGACTTTTTATTTTGGACTGACAATAGAAATCAACCTAGAAAAATAAATGTAAAAACAGCTTTCCAAAACACTAATAATAGCCCTAGGTATTACATTTCTGAAGATACTATATCTGTTGCAAAATATAATCCTTATATACCTATAGATGTTCAAAAGACAACTACAGTTGTTTCTGGCAGTCCAATAACTATATTAGAAGTTAATCCAGCAGGATCAGGTGCTAAAGTTGGTAAAAATTTAACATTAGAAATATATAATGATACCACTTTAACTTATGGTTCGCAGGACTGTTTAAACGAGGATTCTTACGATGGAGGCGCAGGATGGAGTACACCTAGTGGAATAGTTTTCTTTCAACTTGGATTAGTAAATTTAAGCAATATACCTATTTATACTTGGTTCATATACCAAGGTCAATTAGGACAGGTATATGCAAAAGAGGCAGGTTCAATAGATGGATTTTATGCTTTAGGATCTTTCACTAGTGGTGGACCAGCTTCAGATACTATAGTTTTTTTAGAATCTAATATAAGAGATACGACTAGTTCTCATTTACCTCCTTCTGGAAGATTAAAAGTTACTAACATGAGCTCATCAGTTTCAGTAACAGTTGGAGAATACGAAGGTTTGGGAAGTGCAGCTGCTGAACCAGCTAATTTAAAAGTTGAATGGCTATCAGGAGGAGATGAATTTGGAGCGGGACAAGATACTTATAGAAGTTCTTTACCTTTAGGTTTATTTGGTCCTTTACGAGATTTCGCAACAGAGAGGGTAATTAGTGGTGCGAATGATCCTACATATTTAGAAGACACTAGAGGATTAAAATTAACTGATAGTCAAGGAAATCAGTTTTGGGAATCCGTGAAGATCACAAGTAATCACTTTTCTACAGACGATATTAGATGTTGTTTCTTTGTGGATGATACTCTTAGTGTTGCAGGGCAAAGATCTTTTTATGGAAAACCATTGAAAAATAATGGTGGTGGGGCAACTAATTGGGATGTGTTCTTTAGTATTACAGGTGGGATGGAATTTCCTGCAGAAAGTGTTTCTTATTTTGATTTCGCATTACCTAACCCTTATTACAACCCTACATGGGCTGGAGATAAACAGAATTTAAAAGAAAAATTTGTAAGATTTGCTTATAGGTTTAAGTTTGATGATAATGAATATTCTTTAGTATCTCCTTTTACCCAAACAATGTTTATACCTGAGCAAGATGGTTACTTTTATAAAGACACTCCTATATTTAATCAAGGAAAATCTTCCACTCTAATAAATCAACTAGAACAAGCTGGTAAAAGTACAATAGTAGATTGGTTTGAGAATAAAGGTACTGAATTTACACTAGATATACCTTTGGAGTACCCTGTTAATGAACTTAATGAAAAATTAAAAGTAGTTGAAGTTGACATATTATATAAAGAATCTGATGGATTAGCGTTAAAAGTGGTAGACAGTATAGACTTTACTTTATTGAATTCTGAAATCGCATCTAATTCTACTAATACTTTTTCTTATGTTTATAATTCAGCAAAGCCTTATAAAGTTTTACCCGAAAATGTCTTAACCAGAACATCGGACAAAGTGCCTATTAGAGCTTTAGCACAAGAGACTTCAGGTAATAGAATAATGTATGGAAATTTCATAGATAAACATAGTTCTCCTTCAACGCTAAAATATTCAGCTTCAGTAGGACCTAAATTTGCTCCACAAGTAGGTGAATCTAACGATTCTTGGTTACAATACCCTAATCATACATTAAAGCAAAATAGAAGTTATCAAATAGGAGTAGTACTAACTGATAGATATGGTAGACAAAGTGATGTAATTGTAGCTGAACCAGAAGACTCGATTGTTACTTATAACGGAATAGATTTTAGTGATTCTACTATTTATCACAAATACAAAGATGAAACTTTCGTATCAAATCAAGATTGGAATTTAGGATTATTAGGCTGGAAAGGAGATAGTTTAAAGGTTTTATTTGAAGATGTAATTCCAGAGAATATTGCAGATAGACCAGGTTACCCAGGTTTATACAATGGAGATATAACAAGTAGCCAATACAATCCTTTAGGATATTTTACATATAAAATAGTTGTAAAACAAAAACAACAAGATTACTATAATGTATATTTACCTAGTCTACTTTGGGGACAACCCGTAAAAGCTCCTATAACATTAAATTGGGTTGGTGACAATCCTCTTTCTCCTAATCTTTCTAATATAACAGTTACTGGATCTGATAAAATGTATGGTGTCACAGACGCGAATCTGTTAAGTCCTGGGATGAGTTTTGTATTAACTCAACCTGGTACTGTAAATACTTATAATTTTACAGTAACAAAGATAGTGGATAGTACAACAATTCAATTTAGCCCTGCTGCTCAAGTTGATTTTTGGGGAGGTTGGACTGAACCTTTAAGCGCTCAGTTTGGACAAGCTACAGTTCTTTTTTCATATCAAAACACTTACTCAACGGATGTGTATTTACCTGATTCAATGAGTACTACTTTATTGTCAGATAATATTAATAAAATACCACCAGATTTAGAGACTATTAGACCAAATCAAACCATGTATAGAACATCTGACTTAGAGATAATTCCTAGAGTAGCTAGAAGCTTTGCTAATCAAATAGAGGAAGGAACTCCAACAATTTGTACTATTGACTATACTGCTCAACTTTTTCCAGGACTTAGCACTGAAAATGTTGATGTATTAGGTAATTTTAATGATATAATAGGGGAAAACGATAATTTACCTACCGGTCTTTATGATCAAAGTAAAAATCCAGTTTTAGCTATATTAAGTAACAAGTTACAGATTGGTAGTGCAATTACAGATGAAAGTTACCCAGCTGTATTTGAAACTGCACCTACTACTTCTGAGTTAGATATATTCTGGGAGAGTGGAACTTCAGGGTTAATCAGTGAATTAAATCAAGATATTATAACTGGACCTGCACCTACGAGTATATTAGGTTTAGGTTTTACTCAAAATGAAGAAATTGATTACGACGCCACTCCAGCTGTTATTTGGAGTTTTTCCATGTTAGATGCTTTAGGTGGTATAGTAACTCAAGGAACTGTAGTTGATGTTACATTAGCTGCTGTTAACGGAGTTGTAGATGGAAATGGGGTAGATGTTACCGCGGATTATTCTTTTACAGCGGGTAGTCCATCAAGTGATATATGGTCAATTGAGACAAATAAAAGCACTATATTTAAAGAAGATCAAGCTCATAATCAAAGAATTTTCACATTTATTATAAACATGGTAGGGGGACAGACATTCACGTTGTTTTCTCAAACTTTTTCTATCATTAATTCATCACCTGTAATAGCTAACCAAACTGGACAAATTCCTCCTACAGGCATAGGTATAACACCTTTTCCTGGTTTTGCGGATTTTACTTTAGATATTGCAGATCCACGAGTTGTTAGTATTAACCCTGAAACAGTACCAGTTATCGATAACTCAAGTGCACAATATAGAATTTCTGGAACAAATGGATCAGGAATATTAACTTGGCCTACTGTAGGGGATGACCAATATGATGAAGTAGCATATTCTTTAGCTGTTAGAACAGCAGATGACGTTACTGCTCCTTTGTTTAGTCAAACTAATCCAACCGCTGGTTTTGGCATTACTGAATTAGTTCCCCTTACTAATAATCCTCCTTATGTTCCTACAAGATATGGTTTAACCTTTACTTGGGATGCTAATTTAAATATTGTAGCGGGAACAGAGATGTGGATAGATTGGAGGCTGTGGGATTGCAATAATGCTGTTATGCAAAATAGTAAATTATACACCCAAGTAGCTTCTGGGTTTCCCAGTCAAACCTTAATAAAAGTAACATATATTGATTCACTTGCTCCTGAACAAGTAACATTTACTGCATTAGCACCCAATGCTTTTTACCCAACTCCTCAAGATGGGTGTTTTGGTTATCCAGGAAATAGTGGTCAGGCAGCTCCTCCTATTTTTACAAACTCTAATGATTACGATTTTAGTACTGATGGAGGTATAATTTTAATAGTACCTGGAGAATGTACATAATTTTTAAAAATAAATAATATGGCGAATACAGGTGATGCTAGATATTGCACGAAATTTAAAATAAAAGGACCTAATAATGGCGCTGCTCAGTTAAATCCTGGGGCTGCATCTGGAGTGTTTACTGCAAATTCATATCCAATACCATCTTATTCATATCCAGTTGGAACGTGGGTTAATGATATTACAGAGGCACCTACTATAACAGCAGGTGTAATTAATGGTGGTTTTTCTTTAAATAATTTTGGACAACACCAATCAGGACCTCAAGTCGGAAGTTGGTATTGGTCATATGATTGCACCGCGCAATGGATATATAGTTTAGTTATAACATATGTAACTACATTAAACACCGCAGGGGTATATGAAGATGAATACATAATAGAAATAAATTGTGGTAATAGTACACAGAGCGGTACTAATAGAGGTTGGATGACATTACTTACAATGGGAAATGGTAGTTTATATTGTACAACTTATGGGGTTGCAATTCTTCAACAAACCAATACCGCCACATGCCCTGAATGTTTACCTTAAATCAATACGTATGTCAGCAATAGTAGAAGTAGATTATTTTAATTCCTTTTGGTTAAAGAGATTGCAAACTGGACCAGTAGATGTAGAGTCATGTTCACCACTTGTGCCCGGTAATGTTCCTAATGTTAACTCCAGTCAAACTTGGCCTGGTCCTTGTTTATATGGAGATGCGTTTTACGTAATAAACGATATCGCAGGTGGATATAACGCTACTGTAGAAAAAGCAAATATATACATAGAAGAAAGTAGAATTAGAGGAGGTTATAATAATGTACAAACTGATTATGGAGCTAGAGCTTATTTAAATGAAGATAACCCTACACAAAAACATAGAGAAAACGCTATTATATATTCGGGTTCTTTTAATTCAAATACTGGATTTAATCAAACTAATGTATTTTCTTCAGCTGAGTCTATTACTAAAGCTGTTGATCCTGGAAATGGAAGTATACAAAAATTATACGCTGAAGATACTAACTTAATAGTATTTCAAGAAAACAAGGTAAGTAGAGCATTAATAGATAAAGACGCTATTTACTCGGCAGAAGGTGGTGGTTCTGTAACTTCATCTAATGCGGTTATAGGGCAAATAGTACCTTATGTAGGAGATTTTGGTATAAGTAAAAATCCTGAATCTTTTGCTGTTTATGGCTTCAGAAAATATTTTACAGATAAATATCGTAATACAATAATGAGATTGTCTAGAGATGGATTAACAGAGATATCTCAATATGGTATGATAGATTATTTTAGAGACACTTTACCTGCTATATCAGATACTTATGTACAGAGAGGTTCACCTTTCACACTTTCTGCACCTCTATCCGCAGTTAACTCATTTAATATACCTATTAGTAGTAGTTCTACTAGTACAGCTTTAATTGGAGCTGAAGTGGAAGTGTTTAGTAGTGGTGCATGGAGCAACCCAAATAATATAACAATAACCAATATTACTAATGTTTTCAACGCTGTAACTGGTGAATTAGAGGAACTTACTATAAATATAAGTGATAATATAACGGTAGCTGGTCCACCTGACCCTGATCAAATTAGATTTGTTAGTTGGACTAAAGGTTATATTGTAGGTGGATGGGATATACACACTAAACAATATCATGTATCTTTACAGGATCAACCTTACTTTTATGACAGATCATTAAGCACTTATGCTACATTAGCTTTTGATGAATCAGTATTAGGTTGGACTAGTTTCTTTACGTACAAACCAAATCTTATAGATAGTTTAAAAGATAAGTTTTACTCTACTGTTCCCTCAAGTACTGGACCTGGTTTATATCAACACAATTACCAAGGTTTGTCTAATAATAGAAATATATTTTATGGTGAAGCTGTACAGCCAGAAGTAACCTTTGTTTTTAATCCACAACCAGACTTGAGTAAAAACTTTTTAACCATAAACTATGAAGGTAGTAGTGGATGGAAAGTGATTCAATTTGATTCAGATTATCAAGAACCTCAAGTACGTTTTGATGATGATAATGGTAAATGGGTTCCAAATTTTACTAGCTATGTGGAGAACTATGATAAAATAGCTTATATACCTAGTTTATACGAAGGTAAATACGAAGCAAATGATACAAGTAAGACTGGCGCGAATGCTCTCACCCCACCTTTTGAGTATGCTGGTTTTAAAGTAAAAGAAAACTTATACGTTGCTAATTTAGTTAATGAATCTACACCACGAGCAAATGAAGTATTATTTAATACTAATTCATTATACGCGTGGCCAGCTAGTGGTATTAAAGCTAATTACGCAACAGTAACTATGACAACAGATTCTATAACTGATCCAAACGCTATGAAGGAATTGTTTGCTGTATCGACAACTTTTAGTAAATCTGGTTTTTAAATATAATTAAATGAAATTAACTGTAGAAAAATTACAAGAAAAAGATTATGAAACACTAGTAGAATGGTGGAATGAATGGCCAGATTGGGTGCCTCCGTCAAGAGATTTCTTACCCAATAATGGAACTGGTGGTTTATTAATAAAAAAAGGAGATATACCAGTAGTAGCTGGATTTTTATATATGACTAATTCTAAGGCAGTTTTATTAGAATGGATAGTATCTAATCCAAAATATAAAGAAACTGACAGAAAAGAGGCGATAGAGCTGTTGATAACAGCAGCTGAAAATGTTTGTAAAAACTTAGGTTATATGTATATGTTTAGTATAGGTAGAAATAAAGCTCTTATGGATACACACACAAAATTAGGATGGCAAGTTGATAAACAACCATCACATGAAATAGTTAAAATTTTAAAATAATAAAATGGGAGTAGCAACAGCAACTTTAATTGTCGCGGGAGTAGGTTTGGCAGGTCAAGCTATAGCTTCCAAAGTCGCAGCAGATAAAGCCGCGGCTGCAGAAGAAAGATATAATACTGAGGCAGGAACTTATAAAGCAGAACTAGACGCAGCTAAAGCAAATCGTGTAACATTAAAAAATCCTTATGGAGACGTTACTAATGCATTTGCAAATATTACTAATCCATTTGCAGGAATGACAAATCAATATGCTAACTTAGGCGTAGCTACTCAAGCTGCTGAGTTTCAAGCAGAGCAAGCGGATATGGCATTGGCTAATAGTTTAGATACTATGATGAAAACTGGTATGGGATCCGGTGGTGCTACTGCTTTAGCTCAAGCCGCTTTGCAAAGTAAAAAAGGAATTGCTGCTGATATACAACAACAAGAAGCTGCTAATCAAAAACTAGCGGCAAAAGGGGCGATGGAGGTTTCTCAAATGAAAGCAGAGGGACAATTAAGAACAGATCAAATGAAAGCTCAAGGCGAAGCTAATGCTCAACAATTACGAGGAGCTGGCGAACAATGGTTAATGCAAGCTGAAGATCAACGAACTATGGCAGATATGGGTTATGCAGCTGGCATGATGCAAAACGCAATGCAAAACGCTGCTAATGCTGACGCAGCTCAAACTCAAGCAGTAGTTGACTTAGGAAACGCATTTGGTCAAACCGCTACAAGTGTAGCTGGAATGATGAATAACCCTGCTCCTACTACAACACCGGGACAAAATTAAAATAACCAACATGGCAGAATCAAACGCTTATTCAAATCCTCAGAAAATTGTAAACAAACAATTTGAAATATTGAGAAAGGCCCGAATCCAGCAACAAAAAAATTGGATGGGTACGATGCAGCAAATTCAAAGACGTAATATACAGAAAAAACAAGCGCAACAAATTAGATACCAAAAAGGTATCGAACAGAAAGCAAGAATGGAAAACTCTGTTAGTGGTTTTAGTCAAACTGGATTTGATGTGTTTGATAATAATATTAGAAAATTTTGGGATAGTAAAGTAGATGATTATTTTGAAATTAAAAATGGTATTTCTACTGGAGAGATTGACGCAGTAAGAGGCAAAGCAGCGTTGGCTAAAATAAACCAACAAGTGTTAAATTATAAACAAGCTGTAACCCCTGTTTTAAAATTAGCTACAGCATATAATGAAGCTAGTCAATTAGCACCAGGCTCACCTGGTTCTGTTTCTGCAACAACGGATCAAGATTTACAAGAAGTGCTCGGAGGAATTGGTGCTGGTGGTAATGTTAATATAGTGGATAGAGAAGGAGAGTTATTTTTATATATGCCAGGTAGTACACCAGATACTGGATCTTCAGTACAGATTAGTGACTTAATGAAATTAGAAAGCGTAGGAGATGCTTTAATATTACAGAGCGATACATCGGAATATGATAATAAAACTGTAGATAGTCTATTACAACCTGATAACACTCAATCAGCTTATATAACTACTAGTTATCTTCCTAATGGAGATAATACGGATAACGAAGATATGTATAGACAGGTAGATGGACAGCAAAAACTTAGTTTAAAACGTGATTTGTACAAGCAAGGAGCTTATTCAAAAAGAGTAGAAGATAATAAGATTATGTCACCGTTGTGGATGGATAAGTATAATGATAAAGAAGTAATCAAAAAAGCTTATGAAGAATATGGTGAGACAATAAAGATAGAAAATTCAAACGGAAATTTAATAGAATTTAATCCACGAGATTTTGATGACACAACGTGGGGAATAGTTCCTAGTAATTTAAGTCAAGAACAAAAAGATGTTTGGGAAAAAGCTCAACGAGTTGTAGCTAGACATGTAATGATCAATACTACAGTTGACACTAGATTAGCAGAATTGGGATATGAAGATAAAAAATATGTAGGCACGGAAAAGAAAAGAAAATTTAATAATCCAGCTTACAATAATAGACATGAAGAAATTGATGCGTGGATTGCCTTTGCTAATAGCGGTAATGGTGAGGATGTAGATGCAGCTAAATTCGTGGATATGATGAACCACGCTTCAAGAAGTAAAGAATTTAGAGTTTTACCTAGCGGTACAATAATGAAGGGCTCAAAAGAATATGTAATTGACTTATCTAAACCGAGAGAAGTAGCATATGCTTTAGGTTCTGCTCACAGTGTACGTGAAGGAACAATGGCTCAAGCTTATGAGAAGTTACCGTAAATAAAATATAATGAATAGATACCTATATAATAATGAGGAGTTTACGCAAGATGATGTAGAGCTTGCAGCAAAAAACCATGGCGTAGAATTAGTTGATTATTTAACTAATAACTCTGATATTGTATTAATTGAAGATTCTGAAGGTGATGGAGACAAGGAGAAGAAGAAGAAGAAGTGGAAGAGAAAGAAGAAGAAAGAAGTAGAAGAAGTAAAAATAGAAGATATTTCTATAAAACCTGACGGATCATATGATTGGAGCTGGGAACAAAACGCGCCTATTTATCAAGGTCAATTTCCAGATAAAGTAAGAATAGATCAATTATTGGGAATAAAGACTCCAGAGGTTATTCAAAAAACTGCTTTAGACCAAACAAAGGTAAATCAATATTCCTCTAATTTAGACGTTATGGACGCGGCTAACACGGGTGAAATTAAATTAAAGTTTAGTGATCCTAAGCTTGATATAAAGAAGACAAAACTCGCTAATACTACCAGGAAAATTTTATCTAATATAGATGAATCTAAAATTTATACTTTATCTCCAGAAACAGAGATGAAAGAAGTAGGAGTAAAAGATGTAGAGTATGTTAAATCTGGAAATTTTATAGAACCTCTTTACGAGGAAATAAATAGAGGACAATGGATAGTTAAAGAAGATAAAAATGGTAATAAACAATATTTCAAATTAGAAGATATTATTAATGAAGACTTTAATCTATTACAAACCTTAACAGAAAATAATTTAGAAATTGAAGATTTTGTAGAGTTATTAGGAGAAGAGTATGAATTTTATGACAATTCTGTAGCAGAGGAAGTTTTAATTGCCGATGAAGTTTTACCTGAACTTGTTATAACTGACTACGCTACTTGGAAAAACAAAAAATTAAAAAACCAAAATTGGCATCAATACTTTGACAATACATTAACGGCTGATATATTTAATGATACAGAAGGAGAAGCTAGTACTTCTTTAGATTTATTATTACCTGAAGGTTTTACTACTGAGGAAACCGGTTGGTTTAAAGA
>Ga0115011_10002121_pt1 | contig 13927 bp, 9 predicted proteins | sample TroAtlMetagenome_2_FD_88705 | JGI IMG/M metagenome (GOLD analysis project Ga0115011, IMG submission 88705) | Marine eukaryotic phytoplankton communities from Atlantic Ocean - Tropical Atlantic ANT8 Metagenome | ecosystem: Environmental > Aquatic > Marine > Oceanic | place: Tropical Atlantic...
AGAGGAGTTCTCCTGTCAGCTTGCTCCTCATTGTAGACGGCTCGTCCTCGTAGCGCGCCGGGAGGATAGGTTGGAGGCTTTGCGGGACCAGCTGTGTAGTGAGAACCCGGGACTTGAGATCGCGATATTTGACGCTGATTTGACTTCGTCGGAGGCGCGTGAAGAGCTGGTTGCCAAAGTTAAGGAAAGTGATTGGGCGCCCAGTCTTCTGGTCAATAACGCCGGGATGGGAGATTACGGAGAATTCGTAACAGGTGACTGGGGGAAATTGGAGCAGATGCTGAGCTTGAACATCATTGCCCTTACGCATCTGACCCATGGATTTCTTCCCGGCATGATCCAATCAAGGCATGGAGCAGTGCTGAATGTCAGTTCTCTCGCCTCTCTGCTCCCCATTCCCGACTTTGCGGTCTACGCAGCGAGCAAATCCTACGTGACCAGTTTTTCCGAAGCATTGCGGCTCGAGTTGAATGAGCATGAAATTCCTGTCCTGACTGTCTGTCCAGGTCCGGTTCATACCGGGTTTGGAGAGATTGCGGGTCGGGAAGGGTCCCTTGAGGGTAGTCCGGCTCGGGAGTGGTTCTTTGTCTCCAAAGAGGAGGTCGTTCTCGATGCTTTGCTAGCGCTCCAGCGCGAGCAACCTCGATCCTATCCTGGCTTGAAGGTGTCTCTCATTGCTGCGGGACTTGCTAGTATGCCTCCTGGGATACTCCGTTATTTCATGCGCAACAGGCCACGCGCCGTCCCGGAGGACGGGGATTGAATTAGCTTTGCCATGTCCCGAAATCGCAAGAAGTCAGACCGTCCTCCACTCGATTATCGAGGGGCGATTCTCGGAGTTGGGCTATTAGTGGCCGGGCTGTTCGGGCTCCTGGTCCTGTTCACTCCACTGGGAGGTAAGGTGAAGGCTGGTCTGGCAGAGATCTTTGGCCAAAGGTCGGCTCCGGTTCAGAGAAACCAGGAAGGCGATGTTTTGATAAAGACTCAACCTGACAGGCCTCTCTCTCCCCTCGAGGTAGATCCCGACCCCCAGTTTCCGCGTGGGGTCCTCCGACCTCCATCGGGGACGGATATCAGGAGTCTCTCAAAAGGTATTAATCTTAAAGTCGAGTTTGATTCGGAAGAGGGTGACCTCGCTTCCTTGGAGCGAAACGATGAGGAATCCTATCTTGCCGAATACTCCCTTAAGGTGCGGATGCCTCGTCCGGCGACTTCTCTTTCGGAGGTAGCTTTGACAAGCCCTCACCTCATGGAGGTCTTTCCGGGACTGAGAGAAATGATTCCCCAAGGGAAACTCTCAGCATGGTATCGGCAATTATACGCGAATAAGACTGCGAGAGTCAAAAGTGACATAGGGCGACTGGGAGAGATCCTGAGCAGGCATAACTTTTACGACTGTGAGACGATTTTGAACCTGCGATCGGAGAGGACCGGACAGCGGCTTTTCCTGATGCAGGCTGAGATGGATGTGGTGTCCGATGGGTCCGATGGCGACAGGCTGCCCCAGATGCCGGATGGTATCGTGAGCTCAACGAACTATCAGCCCTTTACCAGTTACCGGTGGAGGAAAACAGGGGCCACTCCTAACCCCATGATCGCTGGCTGGGAGAGTAGAATTGCCAAAGCCAACAAGGAGCTTGAGGGCTCCTCTGTCGGACAGGATCGTGCGAGCTGGCTAAGGGGCAGGATAAAGATGCTCGAGACGGGTATCGCTGACATGAAGCTCGCGAGTTTTCTCATCGCTGAATACGACCCGTTCATCGTGATTCCTACAAATATAGTGAAGGACCGACGAGATCCCTACGCTCCCAACATAGGAGATTTTGCGATCGTCCTTTATGGGCGAACTGCCTACCCGGCTATCGTTGGTGACGCAGGTCCGACCTACAAGGTAGGGGAAGCCTCCTTGCGGATGGCTCGTGAGATCAATTCTAAGTCGACCCCATACAGTCGCCCGGTATCCGATCTCACAGTTACCTACCTTGTATTCCCTCGAAGTGCAGATGATCCGCGGAGGGCTCCTGATTACCAGCACTGGCATAAGCGTTGTGAAGAGCTTGTGGATAAGATTGGAGGATTGGGTGATGGCGTGGAATTGCATCAGTGGAAAAATCTACTCGCTCCAGAGTGAATTCAGGTTTTTGTGTTCCTGCTCTGTTAGTGTCAGGTCGCGAAAATATCGATAGATAGAGGTCAGGGATATTCATTACAAAAGAGAAACAAGCTAGGGTGGTTTGACCTCGGTAGCCCGGGTAGAGTGGCTGGAAAATCTGTAATCATGAGACGCCAGTAGAATTATGTGATCGACTTGGCTCACAGGGCTCAGAATCCGAACGAATCCGAGTTCTTTGTCCCTCTGATGAACTGCGCCAAATCAGTCACGAATTTGGTCTGGAGGTTGTCGATTGGCCAGTTCTTGCTAATGGCCGTCTGGAGTTGCTGCACTACCTCAGGGAGTAGACAGTGAGTGTAACTCTCCATCGGTATGGAAACATTATCATGAGCAGGTGACTCTGGATCGCCTGAGTGCACCCTACACGAGGATGTTGGCTCCAAGGCCTTAGGCTGGTCCAAGCTCAACTTGTCTGGCTATGAGGCCTCGTTGAAGCTTGGTCCTCAGGGCGCTTCTGTGGGAATCCCGTATTGTTTTGCGAGGGCTAGGACCGCTTCGGAGATTTCATCGTTAAGCTGAAGGAGGGAGGGTATTTCCTGCGCCAGAGAGGCCTTCACTGTGTCCTCCTTCCGTGGGGGTAGAGGCGCGTAACGCCCCAGGGATTGATCGACAACGGGCGGATTCGTCCAAATCTTAAGGAGCCTCAGTGCTTCCATACGCTCATGAAAGGGCATTTTCGTATTCGCCGAAAAACGGAGGAGCCGGGAGGCATTCTGTTCTCCACCAGTTCGGAAGGCGCTATGCAGAATTCTCCTCAGAATTATACGAGAGAGAGGACGGCCCTGCTGGTCTGGGGCATACTCGTCTAGCAATGCTGCCACTGCGGGGCGGGATTGCTCCACGGGTAGATCGTGAACTGCCCTGATAGCTTCGTCTGCAATCTCACTTTCTTCGTCAAAAAAGAAATGAATGAGATTTGGGGAGAGTAAACGTCTGAGCGCCAAGACAGAGGCTCTCCGGATGGCTTTGCTTGGGTGTCTGGATAAGGCCGCAAGCTCGGCCTCGGTGCCTGCTCCAGCCAGTGCCATGACCCCGGCGTGGCGGAGATAGGGATCCTTGTCCCCGTTTTCGGCCAGGAGCAGGAGAGCAGGGTTGAAGGCTGCTGTTACCCGAAGGCGAGCGAGTGAGATCGCCGCAAAGGCGCGGACACGGGAAGAGGGATCCTGTAAGGAGTTGATCAGGCATCCAGCATCCTTGAGAGGGGCCTCTCCGAGGGCGCGGGCCGCTTGGGCACGAAGCTCTTCTTCTGGATTTGCGAGGAGCTCCACTAAACGGTCGGTCGAAGCAATGGATCCAAGGCGGCGCGCGCGAATCCAGAGACCCCATGTGCCGTGGAGGGCGAGATCGAGGCTTTCCCGCTGTCGGGTTGCATTGATGAAGTAAGGGACCGCTTCGGGGCGGTTCGCAAGGGCTAGCTGGGCCCGGAGGCGGACGCGAAAATCTCCGTGTTTCATCAGCTCAAAAAGCTCAATGGCTGGAAGCTTCATAATGCCGTCCCTGGAAAGCAGGCCGGCTACTCCAGCCTCTTCGGGAGGGGTTGTGTCCGGCTCAGACATAAGGGCGAAAATTCTCCCCTTAGGCTCTGACTTATTCTGCCCAATGATGTCGCAGACGTAGAGGCGCCCATCGTTGCCAAATGCAAGGTCGGTTGCCCTCGTGCCCCAGATCACCTTTTGGGGGCGTTCCATTCTCATCCCGGCGCCCTCCGTTTTCAGCTGGAAAGACCAGATTCCAGAGCCTCTCGGATCAGGGTTGTTATCGCACAGGAGGAATGAATTTAGAGCGCGATCAGGAAATCCTGTCCCCGGATAGTATGCCAGCCCTGCGGGATTGACAGGGAGGAGGCCCGCGGGTGGTAGAAGAAAGGCGGGTTGTTCCTCGTGGTGGACATCCCATTGGCGCTCCTGCATCCACTGATTCAGGGGGCGCTGTGGATAGCCGATCTCTCGGTGAAAGGTATGGAGGTTCTGATGGCCCGTGCGCCACCCGCTGTCTGCTCCATCAATAATGTATATGATTCGAGCTTTGTCCCCCTGGCCAGAATCGCTATCCACGGTCACAGGATTGCCCCTGCGATCGAAGGTGATTCCCTGCGGGTCTCTCAGCCCAGTATGAACGACTTCAAAGTGCGACCCATCTGGATCGAACCGGTAAACCACCCCCTGATCATTATAAGAGTAATTGCGGCCTTCCTGTGTGGAGACATTCAAGGATCGGTCTCCAACTGTTCCGTAAAGTCGCCCATCCGGGCCAAGTGAAAAGCCGTCGAGATCATGTCCTGCCAGTGAGATTCTCGGACCAAACCCTGAGAACATTTTCTTACGCTCATCAACCTCTCCGTCATCATTTGTGTCTCGCAAGGACCAGATATGAGGAATGCAGGCAAAATAGACCCTGTCGTCAAGAGGGAGGAGGCCACCTGCTGCCCCATCGAGGATATCATCAAACCCATCAGCGTAGATTGTGTTTCGGTCGGCGATGCCATCTTTGTTGGTGTCCTTCAGGAGCAAGATCCTGTCGGATCTTTCGCTCATTTTTGAGATAGGATACCGGTGGTTCCATTTTTGGTGCAGAACCCTTCTGTCGTTCACTGTCAGGGCGGCTATGTCGTCGTGCAGCCAGTAGGGGTGGTCCCGGGTGTCAGGAACGCAGCGCCCAAAACGGTGCGTTTCCGTCACGAGAAGGCTTCCGTCCCTGTCGATGGAGAGGGCATTGGGGGAGTGAAGGCCGTGCTCTTCATGAGTAGCAAAGATTTTAAGGCTGCTATTTTTGGGAATCTGTAATCCTGGAATTATGGAGCTGCCACTGAGCCCTGCAATCATGGGGAGGCCATTCCTGGTCGCGGGAGGAAATGGTGGTTCTGCTTGATCGCTGAACAGGATATGGTCGACCAAAATATAGCCTTGCCTGCGAGTCGAGGCATCCACAAGCCTAAGGGTGGCCTTCTTCCCTATTAGAGCAGTAACATCCCAAGTTTTTGGGAGCATGTTGTGATCGGCCCGCCCGATGGCCTCCTTCAAGATCTTCTGATCTACCAACAGTTGAATAGAGGTAAGTCCCTTTAGGCTTCCGCCCCCGATGAGAAAGCTGATGTAGGGTTGCCGGATAGTGAATGAGGGCGAAGTGAGCGAGCCCATCCCTTCCGGTCCTTGAGCGAATGAGCTTGCAAAGAATTCTCCTGCGAACCCGGTGATCTCCCCTGGTTGATTTCCGCCTTCCCCGGAAGAGGGTGATTGTCCGAAGGCGTTGCCGGTCTTGCGCCACGCTCCGAAATTTCCCTTTTCGAAGTCCTCAAAGAGGCTTTGCTCTGCCGCAAAAACTGCTGTGAGAGAGATAAATAAGAGGATGAGAGATAGGATTGCCATCGGGTTTGGGAGGAGCTCTCTCAGTCGAGCATGGAAATCAGTTGATCTTCGGAGATGATTTCAATTCCAAGGTTATCTGCCTTATCTCGCTTGGATCCTCCTCCTTCACCAGCGAGGAGAAAGCTGGTGCTCCTGGAGATAGATCCAGTCACCTTTCCTCCGCCGTTTTCGATCATTTTCTTATACTCGGATCGTGGCTGAGAGAGGGTTCCTGTTATGACGAATGTTTTCCCCACGAAAGGCATTCCAATAGTTTCTTTGCTCTCAGATGGACGCGGGAGGAAGTTATCTGAAGTAGGGCAAAGTTTCAGTCGTTCGAATTGTTCCATGAATTCTTTCCCGTGTTGGGAGCTGAAGAAAGTCATCAGGTTCCTTGAGGCTACTGCTCCGATGTCAGGGGAGACCTCGAAACCAGCAATCTCATTTTCCGCCTCCGTAATCCTTTCCCTCAGAGCGTCATGTCGCTTTTTTCGGGCGCCTCTCTCTGCTTCATTGAGAGGAGGTCTCTCCTTGTTCAGTGGGGAGACCTCTTTTCTTTCCTCCTCAAGATCTGCAAGCAGGCAAATAGTGCGGAGAATTTCGCTGGAGGAGATGTCCGGTATGCTGTGGTGAAGGCGGCTCAGTTCCCTTGAGGCGGATTCTCCGATCTGTGGAATGCCCATGGCGAAAATCCATCGGGATAGCGGCTGACTCACCTTTGAATTGTTTATGGAGTCTATCAGGATTTGGGCTTTCTTTTCTCCAAAACGTCGGGGTTTGGAGTTTTCTCCGGTCTGGAGGCGTGCAGGGTCAAGGAGAAGGTCTGACAGCTCGGGGAGCTGAATAGAGAAGAGGTCCAAGGGCGACTCCACCATTCCTGACGCAACAAGTTTGACAGCGACTGACTCCCCAAGGCCTTCGAGATCAAGTGCCTTTCGCTGAGCGAAGTGGGTGAGAGCAGCGACAGCTTTTTTGGGGCACAGGGGATTCTCACACCACCATGTGATAACAGGTCGCTCCTTACTCTCTGAATTCACCCTTTCAACGATGGTGCCGTTACATGCCGGACATTCCCCTTCAAGATGGTCCTGTATCGAAAATGGTTTTGCTTCCGGAGGGCGGCGCTCCTTAATGACTTTTAGGACTTCGGGTATGATTTCTCCAGATTTGTGGGCCAGAACGGTGTCTCCAATGCGGATATCACGTTCTTGAATGAAGGACTCATTGTGGAGAGTAGCCCGGGAGACGGTCGTGGCAGAGAGAGAGACGGGTTCCAGTTCGGCCACAGGAGTGAGGATTCCACTCCGACCTACCTGTACGGTAATATCCAGAAGACGGGTGGGCTTTTGTTCCGGAGGGTATTTGAAGGCAACTGCCCACCTGGGGGCGCGGGAGGTAGCTCCAAGCACAAGGCGATCCGGCAGGGAAGCAACTTTGATAACGGCGCCGTCGGTGGCATAGGGAAGTTTGAGTCGCCGTTGTTCGAGTTCGCGGATGGCTGAGAGGACACCATCGAGAGTATCTGTAGTCCATGTGGGTTCGTTACATGGGATAGAGCAGGAATTGAGGAGTGAGCGGAAGTCCCCCTCGCTCAAGAGATCAAGGCCCTCCATAGCGCCAAGTCCGTGTGCGATAAAATCAAGGGGGCGCTTAGCTACGGCCCGGGAATCGAGCTGTTTGAGGGTTCCTGCAGTTGCATTCCTCGGATTCGCGAATGTCTGTAAGCCTGCATCTTGCCGCTCCTCATTGAGACGAGCAAACGCCTGGTTAGGCATAAAGACCTCTCCGCGGATTTCCAACATTTTGGGATAGGGCTTATCAAGGGTGAGCGGCAGGGTAGGAATAGTTCGTAGGTTTGCTGTGATCTCGTCGCCGGTAAGGCCATCTCCACGAGTGGCCCCGTAATCAAGAGAGCCATCCCTGTAAACCAGAGAGGTGGCAACGCCGTCAATTTTTGGTTCGATCGTGACGGTGATGCTTTTTTTGCCGAGATTCTTCTGCAGCCGCTGGTAGAATTCGAGAACCTCCTCGTCGGTGAATACGTCATCAATAGAGAGCATGGGGACCGGGTGGGCTACCTGTTCAAATCCCTCGAGTGGGGCTCCTCCTACCCGTCTAGTAGGGGAGTTTGGATCATCAAGATCGGGATGAGTTTTCTCCATGCCCTCAAGTTCACGGAAGAGTTTGTCATACTCAGCGTCTGTTATTTCAGGGCTAGCTTCCACATAGTAGAGCCGGTTGTGTCTCTCTAGGAGGGAACGGAGCTCAAGAATTTTCTGGGCTGGGGACATGCTGCTAGGACGGAAGGTAGATGATTCTCATCCAGTGGGGAAACTCCAAACGCAAGATGGAAGGGTCTTCACGCTTAGACGGTTTTCAACACGCTGGCCGCCGTAGCGCCTTGCAGATCAGGGCGCCAGTCAAGGCCCCGAGAAGATCTGCCCCCCAATCCCCAAGGTCGTTGCCTGAGCGGCTTGGGATCCAGGATTGATGCCATTCGTCAAGTGCTCCGATCGTAGCAAGGGTGATCACGACGACGAGGAAGTTGCGCCGCCATGAGGAGCTTCCACGGAGATGTAGCGCGATTGAAAACAGGAGAGCCCCAACGAGAAAATAGGTAAAGTGAAGAACCTTGTCGAAACCGGGTAGATCAAGGTTGATGGTTTCGGGAGCCGGCCGTTCTGAAAGGATCCACAGGATGAGAGCCCAGCAGACGAAGGCAGAGAGCCATACGCTGCTGTTCCTGAAAGGAGAGAGAAATCTGGCGACGGGCATCAGCGGTCGTCACCGCGTTGTTCAACCTCCAATCGCTCGGCGAGCCACTGTTTCATCATGGATTGATAATTGAGGAACCGCTCTCTCGCAATGCGCTTGATTCTAGAAAGCATTCTTGGGTCGAACCGCAGAGTGATAGTCGTTGATTCGCGGCTGTCCGGGACGTGCTCGGAGGCTTTCATCAAAGGAGGCATCAGTTCATGTTCTTTCCAGAACTGAGCCTCTTCAGCTTCACTTGCAAAGTCTGGGATTTCACCCCATGTAGAAATGGATTTCATACCCTACTTGTATTGAGCATATTTGCGGTCGTAATACTTTCGCTCTCCTTCAGTGAGATCCCTTACTGCCACAACGCGCACCTTCTTGCCGTCGGACCAGAAGCAGAGGAAGAGGTAGCGGTCCTCTACGGTACGGCCGAGAGAATAATAGCGAGTCTCTCCGTCGCTGCGGTCTCGATCAGGGAGGAACCTGACCGAAAAAGGGTCTTCGAGGGCCTCTTCGATCTCACGGGGTTTTATGTCCTTTAGATCGAAGTGAACGTCCAGCAGGTCGAGTTCCATCCTTGCCACAAGGCTAAGGTAGGGAGATCCGGTTCCACAATGAAATAAGCGGGAACTAAAAATGGAAGGACTGGAGGAGGGGGTAAAGCGGTGTTCTTTTTGGAGAGATTAGGCTAAAGAATCCCCGGAAAGAGGCTGGAGGTATGTAGCAGCAGAGGATTGCAGGTGATGGCGCAAGAACCTCTCTGCAAATATTCGATGGAGGAGGCGACAGCCTGATTGCATCCATATCCAGCCTTCGTTGTTACGGCAGCTCGCCCTATGAGGTCCACTCCCAACGGGATCAAGGCTCTGGGGTATCCAGCAGAGTTTCTTTCAAGGTGGAGTATCGCTCGGACCCGATGACGAAGTAGTTGGGATTTCCAGCTACTTTCCCATAGAATATGCGATTTCTGGGCGAAGGGCTGGCAGCTGCGAGTTCAAATGAGGACTCGCGGAACCCCTGTAGCTCGCCGTCTTCATCAAGCTCCCGAAAGACTGCAGTCAGGCGAAAGCTGGGAGAGCGTAGGGCGCGTGCGGCGGCGAGACTGGTGGGGCGCAACCATTGCTCAACGCGCAACTCCTCCATAAACTTAAGGAGTTGATTGGCGCGATGCTTGTTTAGCTCAGAGGTCACGTCTTCATCGTATTGCCGGGCGCTCCATTCCTCTGACAGGAATTTATATTTGAGCGTTAGGGCGGGATCTCCCAGGGGAACCTTGATAGGATAATGTTCGATTTTCATGGCGCTGAGATCAACGATTGAAAATGGCATGAGTAGGGAATCCTGCCACTGGTGGCTTTCTGTTGCTATAGAGGTATAGCTGGCGGGACTGATCTCAGCGACCGTTGAGCTGCCCTGCTTCATGGCGTAGCAACGTCCTTCGGGAGAGCGACCAAACAGGATATCAACTGGTTCGCCTTGTTCCAGTTCAAGGAGGATTCGCTTGGTCGGAGGGGAAAGGCCGTAACGTGATAAACTAGTGGGGGCATTCGAGGCAAAGCCAACAACTTCATCGCGCGTGAGCGCTGTTAACACCTTTGCGACTACAGCTTCGTTAGCGGGGGATCGCTGGCCCTCTTCCTGTAGCGTCCATCGAGGGCGCCCAGTTCGATCTTTTCCCAGAAATACATGGATGAGAGAAGTCCGGGTAGATTGATGGATGGTCATTGACTTGAGAGACGCAATTTCAAAGTCCGCCAGGGTCCTGTCCCTAAGCTGATCTACCTTCAGTGGGAGCTGAGCGAGAGAGATGCCGCCTGCCACGGGCTTACGGGGAAGCTCAAATACGAGGCCTGGTCGCTCTTCCGAGGTAGCTAATACTGTATCCGCCTCCGGAGGAGTAGTGGGCTCTATCGTCAGGATGCTCGAAGAAGGGGTCTGATTCGGTCCGGTGCCCTTGGAAGTGAGTTCAATTTGGAGCAGAAACGCTCCGGGAGGACGAGGGGGGATGGTAATTGTGTTCCGTTCATGAATCCGGATGGCTCTCATCTGGGAGAGCCCCACGATCAGACCATTGACCATTTCAGGCTTGGTTCTGGTCTCGAGGGGCTTGGTCATGCGCCATGAGGAGGGGTGATCAGGAGCTCTGCTGAGAAGGATTTCCCGTCCATCTGACCGGATCCTGATGTTGGAGACACTTTTCTGATCGATTAAAAGAGGGTTATGATCGCGAAGGAGGTTCAGGCCGCGATCAAGAATACGTCGAATGCTAGAGGTCAGCTTTTTTGGAGAAGAACAGACATAGATATGATCGTCCAAAGACCTCTCGCGGGGTCTCACAAAGAAGGTCTCAAGGAGACGCTCCTCTTTCTCGTCCAAACGATGCCATGCAGAGCGCCGCCCCAAGGTGAAATCTGCGAGAACTTGGTCGCCAGTCCCCTTGAGGGTTATCTGATAGGGGCCGGTGTCAGAGGCGGATGCACGCATTCCACTTTCCTCCTCCGTGATGGCTTTCTTCTTGAAGCTGTCCTCGATGCGAAGGTGGCGAGCAGCGTAGATAATGGTCTGCAGGATGCCGTAATCCGCGCGGTCTCGTATCGGGGTGGTCATTTGCCAGGCTCCTTGGCGCTTTACGAACCTTGCCCGGTTGTCCTTGCTCTTTTCGATAATGATTTCTTCGACATCATTCAGTTCAAAGCCTGAGTAAAGGAGGCTGCCTGCCGGTTCAGAGGAGGTTCCGAATAAGAGGCCAAGATCCTTGCTGCTCAGGTGGATGGCGGCGATGCTTCCTGCCATAATGGCTAAAACGGCAAGAATCAGGGTAAACCTTCGAGAGAGCATAGTATCGATTGTTGACCCATCGCCTAGGAGCGCCTTGCGTTCCAGATAGAAAGTGAGATCAGCAGGAAGAGCCCCGGCGCAAAGAAGAGGTTAAGCTTATTTACAAAGGACACTTTCTGGGAGGAGAGGAGAAGTTTGTAGTAACGTATTGGTTTAGGGCCAATTCCGGAGAGTTCCTCCCGGCCGATAAGCCAGTTGCTTGTATTTCGGAGAAAGTCGATATGCTCTTTCTGCCTGCTGCGAGGCCGAAGAAAGTCCTTGTTGGCCACGATAATCATGCGGGAGGTGCTTTCTGCAGTCTGCTCGTTGCGTTCGTTGCCGCGGGAGACCGAGGCAGCAAGGTAGTGTGGGCCCGGTAAAGGTGCGGTGCCGTCAAGCGGCTGGGCCGTGACGCTTTCGTTAGCAGCGATCAGGGCAAGAGGAAGGATCTGTCTTAGCTCGAGATCCTCTGCGTTTTCTCTCAACTCCAGTGACGAGGTAGCACCCTCAAACATGGTGGAGGCATTGCCGAGGTCTCCTACGGCAGCTGCGTTCGTAAAGGTCGCAGGAATATCAAAGGCCCTCTGGCTTCCCTTGGCCGTCGACAGGCGTACCGCTCTCGGGGTGACCCCGTGCTCTCTCAGGAACGCGCGAATGTTTGGGGGCTGCTCCTTTCTCGTGGGGTCCATAACTACGAGGAGAGCGGCCTTGGGGCGTTTCCAGTATTCGCGAAGGACATCCATCTCCTGTGCGTTAAGGTCGAAGCGAGGGGCCACCAAAGCGATTCCTGCCGCGTCATCCGGAATTCGGTCGAGTCCGGAAATTCGGAATGGTGCTATTTCGATGTTCAAGCTGGCGAATGTACGGCTTAGAAACGTCCAAGGGGCATCTTCTTCTGATCCAGCGATCTGGCTTTTATCAGCCAGAAAATACATGCGGCGGGGCGCTCCCTCGAGTGCTCGGCGGAGGGAGGCTGTTATCTGGTCCTCGTCTCGATAGCCAATCACTCTCCGTCCCCTTCGCTGGTCACTGCTGAACACGAGCATGTCTTGAACGGCAATAAACCTGATATGGGCTTTCTGCATTTCCTCTTCGGTGCGCTCGGCTTTAATGCTCTGGGTAAGGGAAGGAAGAGCGTCGATGATGATCGTGTCGTCAACAAATGCGGTATCGTATTTGTCCGCAATCGCGATGGCGGCATCGCTGTCGCGAACATAGTCTATCAGTTGAACCCGGATAGTGCCCTGGCTGAGACGCTCGTAAGCATGGAGCATTGAAGATATTCTTGGATAGTGGGCAGAATTTCTCCGGACTGCGGCGATGATTTTAACAGGGTTCTTTCGTGCGCGGAAAGAGCTGGATTGAAGGAGATTACGAGTTTGATTTGAGAGAGTAAAATCCTTGTTCTGGCTGAGGTCCCAGACTGTTTGACGATTTCCCGCAAAGTAATTCACGGAGAGTAGAATCGTCAGGCAAAGGAAAAGCTGCAGCATCATCATGCGGCCCTCTGATCCAGAGCGTCTTCGGCCTTTCTTTGGCGGAGGGTTCTGCTCCTCAAGGGTGTTGGGTTGCTCCTTCATGACAAATTATGAACCTAGCTTTTCCAACGCCGGTAGTTGAGGGCGTGATGAGTCATGAGGAGGACGAAGGCTGTTGCAGTCAGGTAATAGATAACCGTGCGGCTGTTAATCAGCCCCCTTGAGAAGTCGCGGAGGTGTTCGCTGGCCGAGATATGGTGAAACAGCGAAGCTGCTGGAAACTGATCTCCGTAGATTGCAGTGATATATCCTAGGAAGTAGTGAATAAAGAGTAGCCCGACGGTGATCACTCCAGCGATGATCTGGCTTGAAGTCAGGGCTGAAGCAAAGGTTCCAATGGCGAGAAAGAGGGAGCCCATGAGAAGGATCAGGAAGAACGCTCCCACAAGAGAGCCCGCGCTGAAGGGAGGGTCTAGATTCGTCAGGAGGCCAAAGATTTGGAATTGAAGGAAACTCGGAATCCAGAGAAGAAGGTAAAAGCACAGGGTGGCAAGGTATTTTCCCAAGACGAGCTGTGAGGTCTGCACGGGCGCGGTCAGGAGGGTCTCGAGGGTTCCGGCCCGCTCCTCCTCGGCAAAGAGGCGCATGGTAATCAGGGGGAAGAGAGCGAGAAAGTAGAACCAGAACTGGGGCATATGGAAAACGATGTAGACCAGGCTTTCCGGGATTGGTGCGTCCTGAAGAGCCTTCATTGCGCTGGAGACTGACCAGCCCTGCATGACGGTTACTAGGGTTAGAAGAATCCATCCCAATGGACTCAGGAAGAAGCCTCGGAGCTCCTTGCGGAGAATGATAAGAAGGGTGCTCATTTCAGTCCTTCCGCGTAAGTTCAACGAAAACATCCTCCAGTGTAGCCGCGTGGCGGTGAAGGCTCCGTAAAGGCCATCCCTCTTCCCGGGCGAGGTTCGCCAGTCGTTCGCGGGTGTCGGTGCCAGATTCGACTAGGATAGAAAATTCGCCCCAGCTTCCACGATCTCGCTCATGGGTGACTTTCTTGACCTGATCAAGACTACTCATTTTCTCGTGGGCGATCAGGGGGTCAGCCTTTAATTCAATGGAGATGCGGCCGGCACTGCGCATTTTGGAAACCAGGTTTGAGGGGGTGTCTGAGGCGAGAACCATCCCTCCGTCAATAATCACGATCTTATCACAGATCATTTCCACCTCACTCAGAATATGAGTAGAAAGGAGAATGGTGTGGGACTCTCCAAGTTCCTTGATGAGATGCCGAATAGATCGGATTTGGTTCGGGTCGAGCCCGTTGGTTGGCTCGTCGAGGATCAGGAGAGGGGGAT
>Ga0115011_10002122_pt1 | contig 13926 bp, 11 predicted proteins | sample TroAtlMetagenome_2_FD_88705 | JGI IMG/M metagenome (GOLD analysis project Ga0115011, IMG submission 88705) | Marine eukaryotic phytoplankton communities from Atlantic Ocean - Tropical Atlantic ANT8 Metagenome | ecosystem: Environmental > Aquatic > Marine > Oceanic | place: Tropical Atlantic...
GGCCTTCTCGACCGTGTCGCAGCTCTCCTATGTGACGCTGGCCGTGATGCTCGGCTCGCCGCTGGCCATGCTGGGCGGCGCGTTGCAGATCGTCATGCATGCCTGGGGCAAGATCACCCTCTTCATGAGTGCCGGCGCGATCTATACCGCCACCGGCAAGACCGAGATCTCGCAGATGGACGGGCTGGGTCGCTACATGCCCTGGCTGTTTATCGCCTATACCGTGGGCGCACTGTCGATCATCGGCCTGCCGCCGCTCGGCGGATCCTGGCCGAAACTCTTCCTGCTGCAGGGCGCCTGGGACAGCGGGCATGGCCTGTTGATGGTAGCGCTGATTGCGTCCTCCATCCTCAATGTCGCCTATCTGCTGCCGCTGTCGGCGCGCGGCTTCTTCTCGCCGCCGGCTGAAGCCAAGCTGAAGAAGCAACCGCCCATACTGGTCATCCTGCCGCCGGTCATCACGGCCGCGGGCGTGGTGGTGCTCTTCTTCCTCATCGGACCGCTGCGCGACTATCTGGCGCCGGTCTTCCTGTCGTCGACCCTTGCTGCGGAGGCCGCACTGTGAGCGATCCTAACGGCAAACATGATGAACTGATCCACCCGGTCGCCCGGCCTTTCCTGTGGCTCGACTCGGGCTGGCTGAAGTCCTCGATGATCTGGATTTTCCTGGTCGCGACGCTGGGTTTTGTCGCCGTCGACTTCTTCCATCACCGCCATGAATACGTCGACCTGGCCGAATTCTATGGCTTTTACGCCATGTGGGGATTTGGGGCTTTCGTGCTGGCCGTGATGGTCGGCTGGTTCGTGATCCGCGGCCTTCTGGGCCGGGAAGAGGATTACTGGGACGGCGACAGTTCCGATGAGGAGGGCCAGTCATGATCGAAGCCCTCTACGACGTTTCACCGGCCTGGCCGGTCATCATCGCCGGCCTGCTGGCCGCGGCCTTCCCCTTCCATACCGCGCGCAAGGGCCTCGCCCTGATCGCGCCGGTGCTGGCGCTGGGCCTGTGGTTCAACGCGCCGTCGGGTGACCATGTCGGCGGGCTCATCGAGCTGGGCGGTTTCACGATGGAAACCTTCCGCTTTGACGGGCTGTCGCGGATCTGGGGCCTGATCTTCATCATCGCTGCCTTCATCAACGGGCTCTACGGCCTGCACGAGAAGGACCGCATCGCCGATGCCGCCGGACTGATCTATGCCGGTGCCGGCCTGGGCGCCGTCTTTGCCGGTGACCTGTTGTCCCTGTTCGTGTTCTGGGAGCTGACGGCGATCTCCTCGGTCTTCCTGATCTGGGGTGCCCGCAACAATGCCGCCTACAAGGCCGGCCTGCGCTATCTGGCCATCCATGTCCTGTCGGGCGTGTTGCTGCTCACCGGTGCGGTGATCCGCGCCAGCGAGACCGGCAGCTGGGCCTTTGACGAGACCCTGTCCGTCGAAACCCTGGGCGGCTTCCTGATCTTCATCGCCTTCGGCATCAAGTGCGCCTTCCCCTTCCTGCACAACTGGCTGCAGGACGCCTATCCCAAGGCCACCATCACCGGCGCCGTGGTCCTCTCGGCCTTCACCACCAAGCTGGCCGTCTATGCGCTGGCACGCGGCTATGCCGGGACTGACCAGCTGATCTGGATCGGCGCCATCATGACCGCCTTCCCGGTCTTCTTTGCCGTGGTCGAAAATGATCTGCGCAAGGTGTTGTCCTATTCGCTGAACAACCAGCTGGGCTTCATGGTCGTGGGCATTGGTGTCGGTACCGAGCTGGCCATCAACGGCGCCGCGGCGCACGCCTTCGTGCACATCATCTACAAGGCGCTCCTGTTCATGAGCATGGGCGCGGTCCTGCTGCGGGTCGGCACGGTGAAAGCCTCCGAGCTGGGCGGGCTGTTCAAGTCGATGCCGGCCACCACGGTATTCTGCCTGATCGGGGCGGCGTCGATCTCGGCCTTCCCGCTCTTTTCCGGCTTTGTCGCCAAGGCGCTGACCCTGGCCGCCGTGGCACAGGAAGGGCATTGGATGATCTGGCTGGTGCTGGTGTTTGCCTCGGCCGGTGTGCTTGAGCATTCGGGCATCAAGATCCCGTATTTCGCCTTCTTCAGTCATGACCGTGGCCATCGCGTCCGCGAGGCGCCGGTCAACATGCTGATGGCGATGGGTGTGGCGGCGCTGATCTGTGTCTATCTGGGCGTGAATTACGGCGTGCTCTACGAGCTCGTTCCCTTCCCGGAGGCGGCGCTGCACTATGAGCCCTACACGTTTGACCATATCGTCGGGCAGATGCAGCTCTTGCTGGGCGCCATGTTCGCCTTCGCCTTCCTGGTGCGGATGAAATGGTATCCGGACGAGAAGCGTGGCGTGAATATCGACACTGACTGGGTCTATCGCCGGTTCCTGGCCAACACGCTCAATTGGGGCCACGCCATGTTCGGTCGCGGCTGGGCGGCCATCGGCAATGTTCTGGGCGCGGTCCGGCGCCGGACCGGCGGAAAACTGTTCGAGGTATTCAGTCCTATCGGCGCCTTGAGCCGGGATATCCCCAGTGGTTTGCTGGCGATCTGGACCAGCGCACTATTGGCGATCGTCCTGCTGATCGCCTACCTGGCGCCTTAAGTCTCAAGGACTTGCGAAACAGAAGAGGGGGCAACCCGTACAGGTTGCGCCCTCTATCTTTGCAACAAAAATAGGAATATTATCCCCACCTGGGTGTAGCCATCTTAGCATCACGTCGGTCGCGGCCATCGGGGCGGCGCGTCAGAACGGGAGCGTTCGGATGAGCCGTATCATGTGCAGACTGGAAGAGGATGTCGCCCGGGCCCGCCTGGCCCAGAGCGCCGTGGCCTACGCCTTCGGGATATCGCAACGCGAGCTGGAGGCGCCGACCCGGCGATCGCGGGAGACCGCGCTGGCCCGCCAGGCGGCGATGTATCTGGCCCATGTCGCGTTCGAGCTGCCGCTGACCCGCGTGGCCCTGGCCTTCGGGCGCGACCGCACCACCGCCGCCCATGCCTGTCACCGCATCGAGGATCGTCGCGATGACCGCGCCTTTGACGACTATATGGACGCGCTGGAAGCGGCCTTGCGCACCGCGCCGCGACTGAGCGGGTTGCAGCGCCTGGCCGGTCTGGAACGCTTTGAACGCCCGGAGCGTCTGACATGAGCGCGCCGCGCTGGATGCGGGCCCTGGCCCGGCCGGGCGCCCGAATGGTGCCGCCCGGTGAGATCGAGGCGAGGGCGGTGGTCCTGCCGCAAGGGGATCGCCGCCGCCGCCCGACCTCACGCCTGTCGCCCGGTCGCTTTGACGAGGCGATGCGCTGTGGCTGGCTGGCAAGACGCGATAACGGCCTGACCCTCTCGGCCGACGGTCAGGCGGCGCTGAAGGCCGGCACGCGCGGTGAGGATCCCGATCCCGCCAGCCGGCACCGTGACATGGCAGAGCGGCCGGTGATTGATCGGCAGGGTCAGGTCGGCACAGCCAGGGCCAATCGCCGGGAAGGCCCGCTCGGCCCCTGGCTCGATGGCCTCGAACCGCACCAGCGCCAGGCCGGTGAGCGTTTCATCGCCGACTATCACCAATCAACCCTGATGAGCCCGGTCACCCGCAACTGGTCCCCCACCGCTCAGCGCCGCAGCGAGGGCCGTCGCCGTGGCCCCGAGGACGCCGCCTTGGGCGCCCTGGCCGCCAAGGACCGGGTGATGGACGCCCTCGACGCCCTCGGCCCGGCCTTCGCCCGCGTCATCGAAGCCGCGCTGGTCCACGAAGACAGCGCCGCCGCCCTCGAGCGCCGCTTCGGCTGGGCGGCGCGGTCGGGGCGGACGGTGCTGGGCCTGGCGCTGACGCGGCTGGCGGAGGTGTATCGGCTGGTTTGAGGGGGCTTCACCCTGTTGCAGCGCCACTTCATTTTTCCCGGGCGCAGACCCGGGACCCACGAGAAGTACCGGCGAGCTATGATTGGCTAAAGATTCGAACTTCACCGCGTTCTCGCGATACTCCATCCCATCCTGCCTGAACGAGGAAAACCAAATGGTTGGATGTGGACGCCCTTAGTGCAGTGGCTTAGGGTACTATTAGAGGTGGATTTGATTGGGGCGAGAAGCATGGTTGGCCGTAGTGCGTTGAGCGCGATAATTTTCCTGCTTGTTTTGGCGCTACCCGTTTGGGGCAAAGTCGCGACGGGTCAGGACCCAGCGGACGCGGTGTTCAGCTGGCTGACGCCATTGGCTCTCGGGTTGGCGCTTTTGCCGACCTACCCAAACCTCGCGCGTCTCATGCTGTGGAGTTTCGGCTTTGTCGCCGGTTTGACCTTGATCGTCGTTACTGCACTGGCGATCACGATGTACGCGGTTTCCTCTTCCGGCCTTACGGTTGGTCATTACATCAGCGAGATCGGAACTGGTTTCGGGACCATGATTGAGATCGCATGCGCGCTCTTCGTTGTTCCGCTCCTGCTCGCCAGAGACCGCCGACTCTCGTCAATTTCAGACCTCCTGAACATCGAGGGTGCCCGCTTCGTCCGCCGCGGCGAGCCCGGGTAAGCGCGCACGGTGCTGGGCCTGGCGCTGACAAGACTGGCGGAGATCTATCGGTTGGTGTGAGAGGGGGCAGCGATGCACTGTTACACTGCCACTTCATTGTTGCACCGCCACTTCATTTTTCCCGGGCGCAGACCCGGGACCCACGAAACGATCCGGCAAGCGATACGTCTCCCGTAGGTCCCGGATCGCGCTTGGGCGCGTCCGGGAAAAATGGAAAGTGGGCTTAAGGTGTGGCGCTCGTGCGCTCACCCGGTCATACATCCCTTGCCGAGATGTCGCCGCATCCGGTTTTCCAGGTCAAGGGCGCCGCAGGCGCCGCTGCGCGGTTTCACCCTTGAGCTGGAAAACCGGATGCGGATTGCTGGCCGACAAGCGATGTATGGATGCTTGCGAGCGGCGGCTCGACTGTCTGAAATCACATCGCTTTTGGTATTCGCGCGGGATGTCCGGCAAAGGTCAGATGCACCGCGAAATCCCTAAATCTCCGCCGCTTCACCCCGGATCCGGCTGATCATCGAGGCCAGGCCGTTCGAGCGTTGCGGGGAGAGGTGTTCTGAAAGGCCGATCTTTGCCAGCACGTCGCGGGCATCGACGGAGAGGATTTCCTCGCCCGTGCGGCCGGAATAGAGGCGCACCATCAGGGCGGCGAGGCCGCGCACGATGTGGGCGTCGCTGTCGGCGCGGAAGGTGAGGGTGTTGCCGGCGGTCTCGGTGACCAACCAGACCTGGCTGACACAGCCCTTGACCCGATTGTCCTCGGAGCGCTCGTCCTCGGGCATGTCGGGCAGGGCCTTGCCAATGTCGATGAGATAGCGATAGCGCTGCTCCCAGTCGTCCAGGAGGTCGAACTCGTCCACGAGATCGTCGATTTCGGTTTGGATGTCTTGTGCCGTCATGTCAGCGCCGAGGTAGTGCGGGCGAGGCGGCGAGGCAAGCCGTCTGTGCGGTTTGCAGGCAGTCAGCGGGTGGTCCGGTCAGTCCGTCCGGCAGGTCGCGAAGGTCAGGGTCAGGACTTCGCGCGGGACTGGGCGGGTGAGTTGGTCGGGGCGGAATGGCTGGCGGTCTGGCGTTCCTGATGGGTCTCGATGGCGTCACCGATCCGGTCCATCGCCATGCCGCCGAGGAAGGTACCGAGGCGGGCCGCTTCCGAGCCGGCTTCGCAGATGACTTCATTGTCGACGCACCATTCCGACACCTTGGCCGAGGCATCGATCCGCGTTTCCGCCGTGTTGAACGGCAGATCCATCGCTTCGCCCGCAAAATCCTGCGGGACAAAGAAACTGACGACAGCGACCCAGAAGGCAGCGCGCAGCAGGAACATCATCTTCGACCTCATTCATGACCGAAACCGGGTGTACCGATCTCAATGCAGGATAGAGGCTAGGAAGAATTATCCGGAATATCCAGCTATTACAGGCTTTAACAAAAATGGTGTGCGAATTCGGTCCGCAGATTTTATGTAAAATTGTCGACAAATTTGATCGTGTCTCTGTTCGGGACACGTTTTGTTAACTTTTGGCCGGAATCCGCAAACCCATCCGATCAAATTTGACTCAATTCGCGCTGCTTCCCAAACAGCGGCTGACATCCATCAGCGCGTGTTCGGCGATGCAGAAGCTGTCTTCATACATGAAATGACCGGCCGCGACGCATTGTTGCAGGTCCAGGCGGACCCAGGCGAGGCAGCGCTCGACGACCGGATCGGACAACAGCGCCTCGACCACCTGGTCGGTGCGGGCCGGGTCGCCATTGTTCAGGGATTGCAGGGCAGCGACGGACAGGATGCGACCAATGCGTTCGCGATCGGGATCGGCCGCGGCCTCGCCCACGGTCAGGGTCAGCTGCGGAGCGACCGACGGCCGGTCGGACAGGGGTACGGATTCGATCCGGTCGAACAGGGCCGAGGCCGGCAGGCCCTGGTCAAAGCCGCCGCTCAACGTCATCAGGACCTCATCGGTCATGTCGATCGGCGCGCTGCCCATGTGCGACAATTCGGCCAAGCGGACAGAACGGTCGCCATGGCTGCGATTGGCCCAGCGCTCGCTCTGCAGGTCATAGGCGGCGGCGCGGTAGCGCACGGACACATCCATGATTTCGGCGCTGTCGGCGGCCATCGCATCGACCACCGAGGCCTGGGCTTCTTCCGAGGAGGCAAAGCTGGTGGCGTAGGTCGGATCGTACATCAGGCCGGTCATCGCGGCTTCGGGTCCGTAATAGTCCGCCAGCTCGCGGACTTCGTCGAGATATTCGGGATGGCGCGCGGCGATGATGGCAGCATAGGCGATCCAGGCGCGGACCAGGCGTTCCTCGCCATAAAAGGCGGTCAGCCGGTTCATGGCGTCATCGAGATCCTGTCCGGAGGCAATCGGCGCGGAATGGAGGTCGGCGATCACCGAATGATAGGCCGCATATTCGCCGGCCGAGCGTTCGATCAGGCTGGCCTCACGCGGTGCCGGCTGGTCCAGTTGCAGGACCGGCGCCGAGGCTGGCACGTCGGTGGTCGGGTCCGGCGCAGCGGCGTACTGGACAGACAGGCCCATACCCAAGCTCAGCGCGCCAATGGCGAGGACGGTCGTCAACATCACACAATGCTCCTTTGAACCCGCTTCATACTGCCCCGGCTTCGAGGCGCATCCAAGGGGCAGGCGCGGCTGAATTATCACGAGCCTTAGCGAATGCGACCGGTAAACGGACAAAGTTTAAGATTCAGCATTTGTTAACGTCGAAGGCGAAGATTCCGAACAGCTACAAAAGCGAGTCGCACCGGTTCAAGATGAAGCCGAAATCGCCTGCCATAACAGCCTGGTTCGCACGCCAGGGCGGAACGCTGGTCAACCTGATATGGCTTGGCACGCTGGCGGCTGCCTTGCCGCGGCTCTGGCCGATCATTGACGGCAGCCCGGTCGAGAAAGCCTTGTTGGTCGCGGCCATTGCCGCGCCGGCCCTTCTCTCCTTCATTCTCATCCCGCGCATGGACCGCGCTTTCGAGCGTTTCCTGCTGGCGCTGGTGTGGACCGGCTTCGCCGTCGGCGTGACCCTCACGGGTGGCGGCGTCACAGGTATCGGCGTGCTGGCCTTCCTGCTGGCGCCGGCCATGGCGGCGGCCTGCGGCGAGCGCGACGGTGTCATCAAGGCGGCCGCCCAGTCCGGCCTCGCCGCGATTGTTGTCAGCGCGCTGCATCTGACCGGGTTTATCGCTCCGGCCCCGATGGCGGTCGAATTCCATCTGCCCTTCGTGCTCGGCTGTGTGCTCACCCTGTCGACCGGCTTCGCCTTCGGGGCCTTGCGCGCCGTGCACGATGCCGACCGGGTCCGGGCCGAAGCCGAGCGTGGGCGCGTCCGTGCCAAGGCCTTTGATGCCTCACCGGTGCCGCTGGTCGCTTGCGATGCCGACGGTCACATCCTGGCCGCTTCCAAGGGGCTGCGCGACCTGTCGCCCGGCCTGCCGCGTGACCTGAAAGGCCTGCCGCTGGCCGATCTGGGTTTCGACGATGATGACCGCGCCCAGCTGGCCGCCTCCGGGCGCCGGGCGGCCTTGCGCGATGTCGAGGGACCGCTGGTCGTCCGCGGCCTGCGCGGTCACAGCGAAGACGTGATCGTCAAGACCCGGCCCATCCATGGCGGTTCGGTCATCACCCTGTCCAAGGACAGCGGTCCGGCCCTGCAGGCCGCGCTGACCCAGGCCCGCCGCGATCGCGAGGCGGCCGAAGAGGACGCCCGCGCCAAGTCGCAATTCCTGGCCTCGGTCAGTCACGAGCTGCGCACACCGCTCAATGCCATTATCGGATTTTCCGACGTCATGAAGGCGCGCCTGTTCGGGCCGCTGCCGGCGCGCTACGCCGAATATGCCGACCTGATCCATGAAAGCGGCCAGCACCTGATGGAGCTGATCGGCGATGTGCTCGACATGTCCAAGATCGAGGCCGACCGCTACGAGTTGGTCCGCGAGACTTTCGATATCGGTGAAGTGGTCAACCTGTCGGCCAAGATGATGCGCCTGCAGGCGGAAGAGGCCGGCATCAATCTCAAGATCAAGCGCCATGACGGCCCGCTGCTGGTTGATGGCGACCGCAAGGCCCTGCGCCAGATCCTGCTGAACCTGCTGTCCAACGCCGTGAAGTTCACGCCCAAGGGCGGCGCCATCGTGGTCATGGCCCGGGCCTCAGCCGGCCAGCTTGTGCTGGCGGTCGGCGATAGCGGTGTCGGCATCGCTCCGGAAGAGACCGCACGCCTCGGCCAGCCCTACCAGCAGGCAACCAACGCCCGCGACATCGAGAAGCGTGGCACCGGTCTCGGCCTGTCCCTGGTTCGTGCCCTGTCGGAATTGCATGGCGGCTCGATGAATATCGCCAGCCGCAAGGGCGAGGGCACCACGGTGACCATCTCCCTGCCGATCCTCGCCGAAGACAAGGCCGACATCGAAACCATTCCCGGCCTCGATGTCCGCCAGCAGATCCAGCGCGCCCAGGCGGCCAGTCAGGACATGACGGTGCCGAAGGCGGATGTGGCTTAGGCGCTGAGGCGCAAGCGGCTCACATACCTCATACAAATCATGGTCATCCCTGCCCAGTATCCGGCCTGCTCCATCAGGGATGACGGTTAGGGTGCTGGAAAGCTGCGCCTGGCGCGCCTCTCCACATCATTTTTCCCGGACGCGCGTCAGCGCGATCCGGGACCAACGGGACTCTCATCGCAAGTAGGATGGGCTCGTCGGTCCCGGGTCTTCGCCCGGGAAAAATGAAGAGGGCTGTCGTCGCGAAGGCCGCGCGACCTAACCCTTCGGCTTGCGCTTCAGGGTGGCGCCCTGCTCGAAGGGCTTGGCGCCGTCCTTCTTGAAGCCGGGCTTCTTGCCGGCGGGCTTGTCATAGCCGCCGCCCTTTTTCTTGAAGCCGCCGGCGGCCGGCTTGCGCTTGCGGGCCCAGGAGCTGTCCTCACCCTTGTCGGGGCGGGCATTGGGATTGGTCAGGTCGCCGGCGGGGCGAGCCTTGGCAGCTGGGCGGTCGTCGCGTTGCGGCTTGTCAGCGACCGGCTTGTCGGCACGCGGACGGCGCGGCTTGTCGTCCTTCTTCCAATCCGGCTTGTCGGCCCGGGGCTTCTTCTCCCAGGGCTTGTCGTCGCCACCAACCGGGCTGTCGGCGCGGTCATAATCCGGCTTCGGCTTGCCCTTGAAGGGGCGGTCGCCATCGGCCTTCTTGCCATAGGGTTTCTTGTCGCCGAATGATTTCTTCTCGTACGGCTTCTTGTCGCCATAGGGATTCTTGTCACCGAACGGTTTCTTGTCGCCATAGGCTTTCTTCTCGTACGGCTTCTTGTCGTAGCGCGGCTTGTCCGCGCCCCGATCGCCGCCGGTCTCGCCATCCCGCTCGCGCTGGTCGTGCGGTTTGCGATCCTCATAGGAGCGCGGCGCCGCGTCATCGCGATTGCGATTGATGGGATAGCCATCCGTGTCGGTCTCGCGATGGCGGGACTTTTCGCGGTGACGCATTTTCGGGGTGCGGGCATCGGTCGGGCCGTCATTGGGACCGGCGCGCTGCATCTCCGACCCGTCATCCGGGCTGACCCGGATATTGTTCTCGCCGCCGCCATTCTCGGCCAGGGCCTTGGCGAAGCGGTCGGCGTGTTCGGCGTCGATCTCGAAACGGGTCTCGGTCTCTCCGATCTGGATCGAACCGATCTCGCGCTTGGTGACATGGCCGAGGCGGCAGATCAGCGGCAGCAACCAGCGCGGCTCGGCCTTGGCCTTGCGACCGGCCGACAGGCGGAACCAGACGCTGGCCTTGAAATTCTCGCGCGGTTTGCGCTCGGGCCGGTCATTCTGCGCAGCAGGACCGGACAGCAGGTCCTCGGCCGACGGCGGGGTCGCCAGGCGGGCGCGCAGGAAGGCGGCGGCCAGTTGTTCGGCGGTGAACTTCTCGAGCAGGGCGTCGGTGTCGACCTTCATCGCCTCGTCGATCTCTTCGGTCAGGATCGGGTCGGCCATCAGGCGCTCGCGGTCGCGGGCGCGGACATCATCCGAGCTCGGGGCCTCGGCCCATTCGGCCTGCAGCTTGGCATCGCGCAGAAGGCGGTTGGCGCGGCCGCGGCGGGTGTGCGGCACGATGATCGCGCAGACACCCTTGGCGCCGGCGCGGCCTGTCCGGCCCGAGCGGTGCAGCAGCACATCGGAATTGGTCGGCAGGTCGGCATGGATGACCAGTTCCAGACCCGGCAGGTCGATACCGCGGGCCGCGACGTCGGTCGCCACACAGACACGGGCGCGACCGTCGCGCAGGGCCTGCAGGGCGTGGGTGCGTTCCTTCTGCGTCAGCTCGCCGGACAGGGCCACGGCGGCAAAGCCGCGATTGCCGAAGCGGGCCGCCAGACGGTTCACCGCCTCGCGCGTGGCGCAGAAGATGATCGCGCGCTCGGCATCGTAATAGCGCAGCACATTGATGATCGCATTCTCGCGATCGGACGGGGCGACCGACAGGGCGCGGTATTCGATATCGGCGTGCTGGCCGCGCTCGGAGACCGTCGAGATGCGCAGGGCGTCTTTCTGGAAGCGGCGGGCAATATCGGCAATGGCGCGCGGCACGGTGGCCGAGAAGAGAAGGGTGCGACGGCTCGCCGGTGCGGCGTCGAGAATGTATTCCAGGTCCTCGCGGAAGCCGAAATCGAGCATCTCGTCGGCTTCGTCCAGGACGACGGCCTTGAGCTGTGACATGTCCAGCGCGCCGCGTTCGATATGATCGCGCAAACGCCCCGGCGTGCCGACCACGATATGGCAGCCGCGCTCCAGCGCCTTGCGCTCGGCGCGCGGATCCATGCCGCCCACACAGGAGGCAATCTGGCCGCGGGCCTCGCCATAGAGCCAGGCGAGCTCGCGCTGGACCTGCAGGGCCAGTTCGCGCGTCGGGGCGACGATCAGGGCCATGGGCAGGTCGGGTTGGTTGAACTGGTCGTCATCGCCCAGCAGCGTCTTGGCCATCGCCATGCCGAAGGCGGCGGTCTTGCCGGAGCCGGTCTGGGCCGAGACCAGCAGGTCACGCCCGTCCGCCTCTTCCGCGATCACGGCGGACTGGACTTCGGTGAGGGCGGCATAGCCCTTTTTCTCAAGCGCAGCGGCAAGGGCCGGCGCAATGCGGGGATTCAAGGTCATATAAAGCTGTTTCCAGTGCCAAAATGCCGGCCAAACCCATCAATGGCCGGGTTCCATCAGTGTCCCGGTAAGGACGCCGATAGGGCGACTGGCCGGAATAATCAGGGCTTTAGCACGATAGCAGCGGAAAAGGCCAATCGCGCGTCAGCAGGACGGGCATGCAGAAGTGGAGGTGAGCTCGCCCTCAGACCTTCGTCTTGTCCGCCTGCAGGATCAGCTTCCTGTAGTCATTCAGGTCGCCGTCATAGCGTGTCGCCCGGCCGTCCTTGACCAGCCAGAGCTGGTCGGCTGTGCCTTCGGCGAGATAGACATCGTGGGTGATCAGGACGACGGCGCCGTTGTATTCGTTGAGGGCATAGATCAGGGCTTCACGGCTGTCGATATCGAGGTGGGAGGTCGGCTCGTCGAGGATCAGGATGTGCGGCTTTTCCAGCGCCATCAGGCCGAGCAGCAAACGCACCTTCTCGCCGCCGGACAGTTTCTCGATATTGGTCTCGACCTTCTCGTGCGGAAAGCCCATCCCGGCCGCCACGGCACGGCAGCGAGACGGCAAGGCGCCCTCGGGCAGGGCGTCGCGGATATGGTCGAGCACGGTCTCGCCGGTATGCAGCTCGTCCATCTGGTCCTGCGAGAAATAGCCGATCCGCAAGGAGCGCGCCGCGGTACGCTCGCCGGACATCAGCGGCAGGCGGCGGGCGATGGATTTGACCAGCGTCGTCTTGCCCTGGCCGTTGGCGCCGACAATGGCGATGCGATCATCGGGATCAAGGCGAAGCTCGACGCCCTTGAGGATCTCTGCATCCTTGCCATAGCCGACCGAGGCGCCGCGCAATTGCAGCAGCGGGGCGGCCAGCTTGTCGGTCGAGGTGGGGAAGGAAAACGGCGTCGTCCGTTCGGCGATCGGGATGGAGATTTCCTGCATCTTCTCCAGCATCTTCACGCGTGACTGGGCCTGGCTGGCCTTGGAGGCCTTGGCGCCAAAACGGTCGACGAAGGATTGCAGGCGGGCCCGGTCGGCATCCTGCTTGGCGCGCTGGCTTTCCAGCAATGCCGTCTTGGCGGCGCGCAGCCGCAGCCAGGCGTCATAACCACCGGGCGAGATCGATAATTGCTTGTGTTCCAGCGCCAGGGTGTGGGTGACGCAGCGGTTCAGCATCTCCCGGTCGTGCGAAACGATGACCACGGTGTGCGGGTATTTCTTCAGATAGGTCTCAAGCCAGGCCGCGCCTTCCAGATCGAGATAATTGGTCGGCTCATCGAGCAATAGCAGGTCGGGCTGCGAGAACAGCACGCCGGCAATCGCCGCGCGCATCCGCCAGCCGCCCGAAAACTCGCGCGTCGGCCGCGACAGGTCGGCATCGGTAAAGCCCAGGCCCATCAACACTTCCGCTGCGCGCGATTCCGCCGACCAGGCGTCGATATCGGCCAGGCGCATGAAAATCTCGGAGATGCGATCCGGATCCGTCGCCGTCTCGGATTCCTGCATCAGCGCGTGGCGTTCGGCATCGGTGGCCAGCACGACGTCCAGGATGGTCTCTTCGGACGGCTGGACTTCCTGTGCCACCCAGCCCATGCGAGCGCCGCGATTGAGACGGATCGAGGCGTCGGAGGAGGGGGTCTCGATCTCTTCGCGGATCAGTTTCAGCAGGGTCGACTTGCCGGTGCCGTTGCGGCCCACCAGCCCGACCTTCCAGCCGGAGAATATCTGCGCCGAGGCATTCTCGAACAGGGACCGCTCGCCAATGCGATAGTCGAGATTGGAAATCGTCAGCATCGGTGAGGTCCAACGGGCGTTGTGGTGGCCGGAAAATGGGGTGTCCGGGGCCGCGCATCAACGCCGCCCGGTCACCCGCCGGACATCACGCCCGCGCTCTTGGCCGGGGTCATAGCGGGTGAAGGGCGATCCGGCCAGTGCTTGGTGCGGTGTGGGGGCGATGAGGATCATCAAACGTTTGTCATCCCTGATGGACGCCCTGCGAAGGCAGGGCGAAAGTCAGGGACCTAGCTGATGGCAACATGTTGGTCCCCGCCTTGCGTCCGGCCTTCGCCGGACATCCAGCGGGGATGACAAGGTGTTGGGGCGGCTTTACCCCTTTGGCAAAAGCCCCGCTTCGCGTCTCAGCGCCTTCGCAATCCCGGCATTGAGCTGCCAGTCCAGGTCCGGCACCACGTCCGGTATCGCGCCCCAGGCCTCCAGGAAACTCGACCGGGCGGCGTTCAATTGCTGATGCAGGAGAGCCACGCCCGGATCATCAGCATCGA
>Ga0115011_10002123_pt1 | contig 13926 bp, 9 predicted proteins | sample TroAtlMetagenome_2_FD_88705 | JGI IMG/M metagenome (GOLD analysis project Ga0115011, IMG submission 88705) | Marine eukaryotic phytoplankton communities from Atlantic Ocean - Tropical Atlantic ANT8 Metagenome | ecosystem: Environmental > Aquatic > Marine > Oceanic | place: Tropical Atlantic...
CGCTCTGCCAGCGGTCCTCCGTGGTGGCAATTCGAAGGGCACCCTCGTGCTCTCCCAGGCTGAACTGGTTGAGCGGGTGGCCGAAAACACGACCACTGGCACGATAGGTTGCGGGCCCGTCGGCGTTGCTGATGTCGATCTTGTGGATCTGGGTCGCCTCGCGGTCTTCGTCGTCGATGGGCTCAGGCTCGGGCTGTGGCTCGGGCTCAGGCTCGGGCTGTGGCTCGGGCTCAGGCTCGGGCTCGACGGGGAGTTCAATCTCCTCGGGGGGCGCGCCCGCCGACTCTTCTTCGTCTCCCTCTTCCTCTCGTTCTACCTCGACGACAGCGACGTCACCGTTGACGACGGCGGTGCCACCGACCACACCCGCGACGGGACCGCCGAAGTGGCCGGACCGGGTGGTGGTCAGGTAGAGGCTGTCGCCACTCACGTAGACCACGCCGGGGCCCGTGACCACCGCGGGGTCGGCGACCACCTCTTCGGGCGCATCCAAATCGATGCTGATCAGGGCGGTTACCCCCAGGCCTGCACGCTCGCCGGGTCGGTGGAATTGGCCACAACTGGTGACCTGCTCGAGAATGACCGCATCTCCGATCTCAGTCCGCATTTGCGGGACCCAATCGGCCACGGTGGACGCATCGACAGCGGCCAGAAGCTGGGCTTCCCAGTCTTCGACCGGCTCTCCGATGGGCTCGTCGATGGGCTCGTCGTTAGGCTCGTCGATGGGTTCGTCGATAGGCTCGTCGATGGGGGGCGCCTCTCGGTCATCCTCTCCATCTCGCTCTTCCTCTTCCGGAATGGGCGCAAAGGCGCCGGGCTCGTCTTCGGCTGGGGCGCCAGAGCTGCTCATGCCCTCACCCTCAGCGGGTACATCCGTGGTGCCGAAGATTGGAGGACCGTCGATCTGGTCGTCATTGAAGTCGAGTTCGGGTCCGCCTTGGAAATGCACAGCGACTCGAATCGTGCCGTCCACCAGGCGAGCCGCCAATAGATCGCCATCGACCGAAGAGCGACGAAGCTGACGGGGTGCCTCACGATTGGAGATGTCGAGGACGGTCAGAATCGTCTTGGCGCCGTGATGAATGCCACGCGCTTCGTCCGCGCCGGGCTCCATGCCCCAACTTTGGCTCAAAACGACTGCACGGTCGCCTTCGATCAGGAGGGTGCCACCATAGGTTGCGAGGGGAAAACGGCTGAGTTCGGTCAGGTCATCAGCGCTATGGATGTAGAGCTCGGTATCGAACACCGTGTAGATGAATTGACCATCGGTCTTGATGATATCGGCCTCATCGACACCGCGCTCTTGATTGTTGGTACCAGAGAAATCAGCACCGGCATTCGGCGCGTCTACAGCGCCGCCCGGGGCACCGGATTCTTCGGCAATACTGGGGGCAAGGGGGCCAAAGTCTCTCTGGCCAAAGCCCCAGCCACCATATTCTTCGATGTGGCTGCGGGCTTCTTGCTTGAAGTAAGCGAGAAGAGGGTCACAGCCATTGAAGGCCTGGAGGCCAATGCTGTTCTCTTCAATCTGTGGCTCGACCGGCTCCACGACCTCGGTTTGGCAGCCGGTCAAGAGGCTGCCCGTGAGGATTATGGCGCCACCTAAGCGGGCGACTGGGCGTAGAAACGATGCGTTGAAGCGCTTCCGAGTAATCATTTTCTCTCTCCGTTTTAGATGTCTCCGGGATGTTCATCGTTTTCACGACGGCGTCATCCACACATCGCTGCCAGACGGAGGTCGGATCGGATTCTTACGGATCTTTTTTTCGGAAAGGAGAGAACCGGCGCGATGTGCATCGATCTGATGCACGGTGTGTTGCGCTGCTAGCGCGGAGCGCGAGACTGATCGAAGAGTTTGACCACCTGCGTATAGCTGACGTGGGGGTTCTTGCGGGGTTCCCGCACGCCATTGGCCCCGGCCGTTGGATTGGACAAGGGTCCACGGGGATACCAAAGGAAGTCAGGCTGATCGCTGAATTCACCGCCCGGGCCCGTCGCCCCGGCTTGAATCCATTCCCCGCCGATGATCGCCCCTTCTCCATCGAGTTCGAGGAGGTAGTGGTAGCGGTCCGTTCGCAGGTATCGATCGAGACCGGGCAGAATGGGGTCTCGCATGGGGTGCGACTCGGTCACATATTGCATGCTGACTTCCACCTCTGCCCACGCTTTAGCTGCGTCGTTAAAGGGGTATTTGGCGGGCGGTTCAGTCTCGGGATAGAGCAGTTCCAGGGCGGCCTTCTCATCCAACTCTTCGAGCCGATCCACGGCGTATGCGTAGACTGGCTGGTTCCAAACCTGGTCGTTATAGGTGCGGTCCTCGGCGAAGCCCGTGTTGAACTTACCGAGGAAGTTCGCCGTGATGATGTGGAAGGTTCCTGCGTTGGTATCCCGACAATCGGGATCCAAGATTCGACCGTTCTCGTCGCGCTTGACGTATTCCGCCCGACAGCGCCCGCCGATCACCATGGCACGAGAATAATCGTAGGCCGTGAGCATGAGTGCTTTGAGATCCGATGCGTAGAAGACCACGCCATTAACCTCGACGGGATGAATGGGCTCTTCCTCGATCAGGGCCGCCGGCGTCCAGGCGTGGCACACACCCCACCACGTGCCAATACCGTCGTAGTCACTACATTCGTCGACATCGCCGTCTCCATCGTTGTCGATGCCGTCATGGGTGCGCCAATGTCCGCGCTTTTCGGACATCCATCGCGCGGCTGGACCGAGGGCGTCGTAGTACGCCTCATCGACATCGTCTCCGCGGCATGAGTAGGGCATCAACGCATCGAAGTCGGATGGCGGGGTCCATCCGTTGAACGCGATATCGTATTTTTCCATGGGGCTATAGGTGTTCGGCCCATCCCAGCGTGCGTTGGTGCTGTCTTGGTAGGTAGGCCAATACGAGGCAGGCCAGGGCATCTTGGCCGATTTCCCGGCCAGGGGTAGTTCGGCCAGATGATACTCGAGCTTTTCATCCAAGAACTTGGCGAACCGTTCCGGTGAATTCAGTCGATCCCAGGCATCGGCTTTACCGCCCAGCAGCGTGTCGGGGAGATCATCATTCGAGAGGGTGTCTTCCGAGACATTCTCGCCCGTTGCGCAGCCAATGACGAGCAGACCGATCCAGAGCGCAATGATCTTCTTCAACATGCTTTTATTTCCCCAACGGCTCGAGAAAGACAAATACCCCACTGATACAGACACTTAGGCTGTTCCGACCTGACAGTCAAGGGACAGGCCTTCTGATCGCGCGCTGCGCCCGCCCGCGAGGGCAGCGAATCATTTCGAATGTTCAATAAAACTGAACGTAATGTTAAAAATCATTCGGTTTACTGCATTCCTAATATTCATCACGCTGGGTCTATCAAACACGACGGGAGAGGCCCTATGAAGCTCGCAACTCTACGCAACGGTGAACGGGACGGCGCATTGATTGTCGTTCGCAGAGACAATGAACGATACGCGTTGGCCACCAAATTCGCGTCCAGCCTGCAGGCGGCTCTGGACAATTGGGATGTCGTAGCGCCTTCGTTGCAGGCCCTCTCGGCCGCTCTGGAATCGGGAGAGGTGGTCGGAGAGCCACTCGACATCAGTTGGCTCGATGCACCGTTGCCACGGGCCTACGAATGGGTGGATAGGTCGGCCTATCTCAATCACGTTCGGTTGGTGCGCAAGGCGCGTAATGCGGAGCCGCCAGCGACCCTCGAGACCGATCCACTCGTCTATCAGGGTGGATCCGGGGTGCTCTTGGGGCCGACGGATCCCATCGAACTGCCCGAAGACGGCGTTGGGCTCGATTTCGAGGCCGAGTTGGTCGCCGTCTTGGGTGATACCCCGCGCGGGGTCAGCGCCGGCGAGGCACAGCCCTACGTACGGCTCCTCATGCTCTGCAATGACGTTACCCTGCGGGACCTGATTCCCGGTGAGTTGGCGAAGGGTTTTGGGTTCTTCCAATCCAAGCCTGCGACGGCCTTCTCGCCCTTTGCGGTGACGCCTGACGAGCTCGGACCCGCGTTTGCTGATGGGCGACTCCACATGTCCATGGTCACCCGTCTCAACGGTGAGGTGGTCGGCGATGTAGAGACGGGCCCGGAGATGCATTTCAGTTTCTACGATCTCCTCGCCCACATCACCCGAACCCGCGCGTTTACCGCCGGGACTCTCTTGGGCAGCGGAACCATTTCGAACAGCGACGAAGCACGCGGGATCTCTTGTTTGAGCGAACGCCGGATGCGCGAGATCATCGCCCAAGGTGCACCGCAAACCACGTATCTCCAGCAGGGCGATCGGGTACAGATCGACGTCCATGACGGCCAGGGGAACAATGTCTTCGGCACCATCGATCAAACGGTGGCTGCAGCATGAAGCTCTACGGCTATTGGCGAAGCTCGTGCACGTGGCGGGTTCGGATCGCACTCGCGTTTAAGCGCTTGCCCTACCAACAGGTGCCCGTGCACTTGGTCAGAGATGGCGGTGAGCAGCACCAGGCGCTTCATCAGCGTCGTAACCCAATGGGCCAGGTGCCCGTGCTCGAGACCCGTGATGGGCGGCATCTCTCCCAGTCCATGGCCATTTTGGAGTATCTCGAAGAGAACCATCCGGTGCCGTCTTTGCTCCCCACGCACCCCGTCGAAAGGGCACGAGCCCGGCAGTTTGCGGAAATGGTGAACGCGGGGATTCAGCCGCTACAAAACCTCACGGTGCTTCAACGTCTCAGTGAGGTCGAAGGCCTCGACGCACAGCATTGGGCGCGGCATTTCATCGAAGCGGGTCTCGACGCAATGGAGCGGGCGGCCGCCGGACAAGAAGGTGATTTTCTGGTCGGTGATTGGCCCACCTTTGCCGAGGTTTGCCTCGTGCCCCAACTCTATAACGCGCGTCGCTTCGGCTGCGGTATGTCCCGCTGGCCGCGCCTCCTGCGCGCCGAGTCCGCAGCCCTTGGTTTGTCGGCATTCGCGACCACGCATCCAGACCATCAACCCGACGCGGTGAAAGCCGCCTGAGGACACTATTATGACCACTCGACTCGGCCTCTTGGGCCTAGAATCCATCGTCTACTACAGCCATGACTTGGAGCGGAGCCGACGTTTCTACGTCGACCAACTCGATTTCGCCGAAATCGGTCGCAGCAGCGCGAAATTGGAGACGCGCGGTGGTCAACGATCGGCCGTCTTTCGGGCCGGTGAGATCACGATCATTGTTCAGCAGCCACTGGATGAGTCGTGCCGCGCTGCGCGCTTCTTGGGAAAGCACCCACCCGGCATCGGGACCCTCGTTTTCGCGGTCGAAGATGCCCGCCAGGCCTTTGGGTATCTAGAGCGTCGCGGTGCAACGCCCATCAGTGAAGTACAGACCCACGCCGACCACCAGGGAGAGCTCCATACGTTTAGCGTGACGACCCCCCTGGGCGGCACCACCTTTCGGTTTGTGGAGCGTCGTGGCTACGAATCGGTCTTTCCCGGCTTCGAAGCCTTGGAGCAGAGTGGGCCGTCCAATCGGTATGGGTTTCAAAGCTTCGACCACGTCACCTCGAATTTCGAGACGATGAAGCCAGCCCTGCTCTGGATGGAGCACGTTCTGGGCTTCGAGTCCTATTGGGATATCGAATTTCATACCAATGATGTGGCACCCGGTCAGGCAACGGGCTCTGGCCTACGCTCACAGGTCATGTGGGACCCGCAGTCGGGCGTGAAGTTTGCCAATAACGAGCCCTGGCGCCCGTTCTTCAAGTCGTCGCAGATCAATGTGTTTGCCGAAGACCAGCGAGGTGACGGTGTCCAACATGTGGCCTTCACGGTGGCGGACATCGAGCAGGCCGTGTCCGGTCTTCGCAGCAACGGTGTGGGCTTCATGGGGACGCCATCGGTCTATTACGACGATTTGCCCACTCGCTTGGAGACCTCCGGGATTGGCGTTATTGACGAGGACATCGAGCGCTTGCGCGCCTTGGAAATTCTGATCGATGGGGACCAGCGGGGTGCCTATATGCTCCAGATCTTTCTCAAGGAAGGGGCCGCCTATCACGACGATCCCGGTGCCGGTCCATTCTTCTACGAGATCATTCAACGCAAGGGCGACAACGGCTTTGGCGGGGGCAATTTTCGGGCGCTCTTCGAGAGCATCGAGCGCTCCCAGCACGATGAGGGACGGGTCTAATGTTAGACCGAATGATTGCGGGCCATGTGCCCCCCAAACATCACGTCGTGCACCGCGCGCCTAGTGGAGAACTCTGCTACGAGGAGTGCCATACGCGGGCGGGTTTCGACGGGCCCTACAGTATCCTCTATCACCAAAACCCGCCCCAGCAACAACGGCACAGCGATGGCAAATACGGTTGGCGATTGCCAAAGGAGGCGCCCCACGGACCGCTGGCCAAACGACATTTTCGGACCCAGGCTTTTCCGCCGCAGGGGGGACCGGCCATCAATGCCCGTCGCCCCCTGCTGTTCAATGACGATGTCGCCGTGTATCTGGTGCAACCCGATGCCCCGGATCCGGTCTACAACAGCAATTCGGATGCCGACACGCTCCTCTTTGTCCAGCAAGGCGGCGGTGTGTTGATGAGCCCCTTTGGGCCGCTTCACTTCACCACCAATGACTATGTCTGTGTGCCCAAGGGCGTGATCCATCGTTTCATTCCGACGCCCGGGGTGGAGCAGCGGTGGTTGGCGATGGAGTGCTTTGGTGATGTGGGAATTCCCTCCCGCTGGCGCAATGATTTGGGCCAATTGCGGATGGATGCCCCCTATTGTCACCGAGACTTCCAACGTCCGCGCTTCGAGGGGCCGATGGATGAGGGCATTCGCGAAGTGGTGGTCAAACGAAACAATCGTTTCACCACCTTCACGCAGCTCCACAACCCCATGGATGTCGTCGGCTGGGACGGCACGGTGTATCCGTGGGTCTTCCCGATCTTGGCCTTCCAGGCCCGAACCGGATTGGTGCACCTTCCGCCGGATTGGCATGCCACCTTCGATATGCCCGGGGCGGTCATCATGAGCTTCGTCCCGCGGGCCACGGACTTCCACGAGTCAGCCATTCCATGTCCGTACCCCCACAGTTCGGTGGACTGCGACGAAGTGCTCTTCTATTGCGATGGCACTTTTACATCGAGAACGGGAACGGGTGCCGGCAGCGTCACCTATCATCCCGCGGGCCTGCCCCATGGACCGCAGCCGGGGAATTACGAGAAGAGCATCGGTACCCAAGGCACCAATGAATTGGCTGTGATGGTCGATTCGTTTCGGCCGATGAAAGTGGCCGCCGACATTCTCGAAGTCGAAGACCCCGACTACATGGAGAGTTTCAACCCACCTGCTCGATGAACGGCGTCACTGCCCGAGGAATTACTCGTCGGCCGCGTTGTGGTCGGCGATGTCCGCCTGATCCAAGTAGAGTTCCATGAAGAGTCGACCACCGGGTCCGAGGGGTGGATCCTTACGATAGACGAGGTGGGGCTCGAAGGTGTGCTTTGCGCCTTCCTCGAAGGGCAGGAGCACCAACTCGCCGCTCCTCAGGTGAGGGCGAGCGAGGTGGGCTGGGAGCCAGCCATAGCCGACACCATGGAGGAGTGCCTCTCGCTTGGAGTAGAAGTCCGAGAGCTGAAACAGGTGAGGACTGCCCAAGAAGAGGCGATGAATCGACCCCTTGGTATTGGCGCCCGAGTCGGCCACGACCAACTCCACATGATCGGCCAAGGCACCGCGATCGAGGTTGTCGCCCAGGTCCAGCAGGGGGTGGTCTCGATGCACGACGAGAAACATGTCCACTGGCGGCAATGCATTCGCCGACAAGTCTTCGCTCCCCTCATAGTTGAGGGTGATCATCATCGAGGCCTTCTCGCTATTGAATCGATTGGTGACCCCGTTGAGGTACTCCACGATCAGACGAACCCGAGTAGACACTCGGCGAGCGCTGAACCCGTGCATGGCCTTCATCAGTGGGCGCTGGGGCAAAATCCCGTCCACCACGACCTGCAATTGGGGCTCGTATCCCGACTGGAGCTCGCGACTCACTTGCTCGAGTCGACGTGCCTGGGCCAATACCCGCCGCGCTTCCGCCAGCACTAATTCACCGGCCGGGGTCAAAACAGCGCGATGGCCGCTCCGATCGAAAAGGCTCACGCCGAGGGCTGACTCGAGGGTTTTGATGGCATAGCTGACCGCCGAAGTCGCCCGGTAGAGTGACTTTGCCGCAGCAGCAAAACTCCCCAGCCGATGAATGGCTTCCAAGGCCTGAAGTTGGTCGAGTGTGTAGTTCATGTCGACCACTTTAGCTCAATTTTGCTGATTGGCTAGGTCGCAATCGGTTCGATCCGTTGGATACCTCACTCGGGTCCCTTCTAAATCTCCCGCCATAGGCCGCGAGTATGAGCCACAGAACACGTTTGTTCGGTTCATAAACCGTCCTTTTCAGGGCCTTATTGGGCAATCAGTGGCCACTTTTTATTCCGCTATGGATGTCGAATGTAGCCCATACGTTCATATTATATGAACAAGATGGTCAGGTTTACTCGGTTTTATGATTAAAGTTACTTTTGTTAGCTTATTTTTGCCGGACGGGGATGTCCGAGCCGTCGAATCAATTTCAGTCAGGAGTTCGCAGAATGGTCGCGAGAATCCATGGATCCGTCTCCTCCTTCTGGTTTGCACTCATCGTGGCCAGCCTGGTTGCCGGCTGTGAAAAGATGCCGGAACAGCCGTCTCTCGCGGAGTCTTTCAACGACGAAATGGGCGGCTCCTATCGTGACGCTGGTGCTGGGCTCCGTGCGCCTGATCCTCTCCCCAATGGCAATCACGCCGCAGACGATGCCGAAGAGGGTGAGGACGACGCTCCCGGTTACGTGGTCCCCGGCGCGCCGACTCGAGAGGATGATGATGATGACGCGCCAGGGGAGGGCGGTGAAGACGACGATGCCCCCGAAGACGGGGCGGACGGTGACGAGGATGGCGCAGTCTGTGGCACGCTCTCTGCCCGAGCCCATGCGTCGCTGCGACCGGTGGACATCATCTGGGTGATCGATTCTTCGCCCAGTATGGATGACGAAATCGCCATCATTCAGGACAATTTGAATGACTTCACGGCGCGGATCGGGGCCTCGGGTCTGGACTACCGCGTCGTGCTCATCGCGGCCGAAGAGTTCACGCCCACCAATGGCCGCGACTATTTCGGCGTCTGCATTCCACCGCCCCTGAGCGGTGCCGCCGGCTGTCCCGACACGGACTCTGATCGCTACCTCCACGTCCGTGAAGGCGTGCATAGCGCGGATGCGCTCAGCAAGCTTCTCTCGACGCGGAACCAATACGAGCACTTTCTGCGACCCGGGGCCGGCCTTCACATTGTTGTGGTCAGCGATGATGACCAGGGGCGAGGCGCCCGCACGGAGGACTTTTTTGCCGCTGGCTTCGGCGACTCAGTCTATTTTCACAGCATTGTCGACGAGGTCGGTCGGCCGGCTGGCTGCGGCCCCTTTGGTGACCCATGCTCCTGTGGCGAGGCCCGCGGCCAGACCTACATCGACTTGAGTGAGGAAACCGGTGGGGTCGTGGTCTCGGTATGCAGCGAGGATTGGGCCCCGATCTTCGGAAGTCTCGAAGAGCGGGTACGTAGCGGAAATGAAATTCCGTGCACCTTCGTCATCCCCACGCCGGTCGGCGCCATCATCGACTTTGATCGGGTCAATGTGGACTTTGTGGGCGAGGACGGTGCGCGGACCCCATTAGTGTACGCCGACGATTGCGCGGAACACCCGAATAGTTGGCACTACGATAATCCACAAGCACCCGTCGCTATTGAACTTTGTCCCGCAGCCTGCGGGGCTATCGAAGGCGATGTCGAAGTGGAATTTGGCTGTGACATGCGGAAGCAATGAAGTGTTATCACGTTCATGAATGTTGAACATGATCGACTATAATATGCGATTGCGTTCAACGAGACGCCGTGGATAATGGATTGAGTAACCTGAACAGCACGCCCACGGGCTGCCATACCCGGTGTGCCGCAGGCACCCCGTCATAGAGAGAACGTCGAGAAGATGCGCGAACACATGATTCAAGACGCCCAGTGCCTGACCGGTCAGGTCTGCATCGTACGGGCTGACATCAGCATTATTATCTCGGTCATTCCCTCGAGGTGGGGGCCCCACGTGTAGCGCATACGCTATGCAGGATGGGCCTCGCACCTCAGAGACGGTGCGGGGCTTTTTTTGTGCCCCCGCCCGACTCCGCCGAGGCCCTCCACGAACGATTCGAAACGTTGGAGGACCAAAGATGACATCATTCGCAAAAGACCCTGCCCGCGCTCCGGCCCGGGCCATGCTTCGCGCGACGGGCTTCAAAGACGACGATTTCACAAAGCCGCGGGTTGCGGTGGTGAACACCTGGACCGAAGTCACGCCCTGCAATATGCACCTGCGTACGCTCGGGGAGAAGGTCAAGGCCGGTATCCGCGCAGCCGGAGGGGTGCCCGTCGAGTTCAATACCATCGCCGTGTCCGATGGCATCTGTATGGGCACACCGGGGATGCGCGCGTCTCTCGTCTCCCGGGAGGTCATCGCCGATTCTGCCGAGTTGGCGGTCTTTGCCCATGATTTTGACGGTGTGGTTGCCCTGTGCGGGTGTGACAAGACCATTCCCGGCACAGCAATGGCGGTTCTTCGTTTGAACCTCCCGTCCGTGGTGCTCTATGGCGGTTCGATCATGCCGGGTCGGCATCGCGGACGCGATGTCACCGTCCAAGACGTCTTCGAAGCTGTGGGTGCCCATGCTGCCGGAGAGATGTCCCACGATGAGTTGGTGACCCTCGAAAAGAATGCGTGTCCCGGTGCTGGCGCGTGTGGAGGTCAGTTCACGGCCAACACCATGGCGACGGCCCTGACCTTCATGGGCCTTTCTCCCATGGGCGCCAATGACGTCCCAGCTGTAGACCCCAAGAAGGACGCGGTGGCCGCCGAGGTTGGGGCCTTGGTTTTAGACTGCATCGAAAACGACCGGCGACCCCGTCAATTCGTCACCCGGGACTCACTGCTCAACGCTGTGGCGTCCGTGGCGACCACTGGTGGATCCACCAATGCCGTCATTCATCTCTTGGCCATCGCACAAGAGGCCGGCGTCGAGTTGAGTCTCGAAGATTTCGATGCCGTTAATCGCAGTACTCCCGTCCTGGCAGATCTCAAACCGGCCGGTCGCTTTACGGCACCGGATCTCACCGCAGCCGGCGGGGTCGCTCTGCTGACGCGTCGCCTCCTCGAAGCCGGCCTGATCACCGACACCCTCACCGTGACCGGTCGAACCCTGGGCGCAGAAACGGCTGAGGCCGGTGAAGCACCTGCTCAAGAGGTGCTGAGAGACCTAGAGAATCCGGTCAAACCCCAAGGTGGATTGGCGATCCTTCGCGGCAATCTCGCGCCCGAGGGCTGTGTCATCAAGGTCGCCGGCCAAAAGCGAACCCGGCATGTGGGCCCAGCCCGCGTCTTCGACTGTGAGGAGCGGGCATTCATGGCTGTCCAGCAAGGTGAAATCAATCACGGTGACGTGATGGTGCTGCGCTACGAAGGCCCTCGTGGAGGACCCGGCATGCGAGAGATGTTGGGGGTCACCGCGGCCGTTATCGGCCGTGGTCTCGGAGAGCACGTCGCCCTCATCACCGACGGTCGGTTCAGTGGAGCAACCCATGGCTTCATGGTGGGTCACGTCGCCCCCGAGGCCGCAGTAGGAGGCCCCATCGCCCACGTCCAAAACGGCGACATCATCACCATTGACGTCGAGACGCGCACCCTGAGCGTCGACGCAGATCTCAAATCCAGAGCCGCCGAATGGCGGCCTCCCCAATCCGCCCCGTTGGGGGGCGTCATGGGCAAATACGCCCGCTTGGTCGCGTCGGCCTCAGTCGGCGCCGTCACTACTCGCTTTGTACCAGGAGACCTAAAATGAGCACCCTCTACACCCGTGAACAGTTCGCTTTCGAGACCTTCGACAACACCCGCGTTGCGGTTGTCGGCTATGGCAGTCAGGGACGGTCACACGCCCTGAATCTACGCGATGCCGGTCTCGACGTGACGGTGGGTCTTCGCCCCGGCGGACCCAGTTGGACCCAAGCGGAGTCCGATGGTTGGACCCCTCAGACGGTGGCAGAGGCAGTCAAGGGGGCCCAGGTGGTCATGCTCTTGGCGCCGGACACCGCCCAGCCGGCCCTTTTCGCGCAAACGGTTGCGCCCAATCTCAACGACGGCGCTTTGCTCCTCTTCGCCCACGGATTCAATGTGCACTTTGGTCGGCTGACGCCGCCCGACTTCGTCGATGTCGGCTTGGTCGCCCCCAAGGGACCGGGGAATCTCGTCCGGGAACAGTACTTGGCGGGTCAGGGCGTACCTTGCCTCGTGGCTGTACATCAGGATCCCACGGGCCGTGCCCTGGCGCGGACCCTGGCCTATGCCGATGCCCTCAATAGTGGGCGCGCCACTCTCTTGGGCACCACCTTTGCCGAAGAGACGGAGACTGATCTCTTCGGTGAGCAGGCCGTGCTCTGCGGCGGTGTCACCGAGTTGGTCAAGGCTGGCTGGGAAACCTTGGTGGAGGCAGGCTACAGCCCCGATGTGGCCTATTTCGAGTGCCTTCACGAGCTCAAGCTCATCGTCGATCTCCTCCATCAGGGCGGTCTGACCCGGATGCATAAATTCGTCAGCACCACCGCCAGCTTTGGCGACCTCACCCGCGGGCGTCGGGTGGTTGGTGACGATGTGCGTGAACGGATGCGTGAGGTGCTCCAGGACGTTCGTGAGGGCCGCTTCGCCGACGAGTGGCAAAGCGAACACGAGAGCGGCTTCTCTGGTTACGAGACTTTGCTCCAAGACGAACTCAATCATCCCATCGAATCCGTGGGCGCGGCCCTGCGTCAGCGGATGCCTTGGCTTCATCAAGAGGCATCAGCATGAACGGAGCGCAATATCTCCTGAGGGCCCTCGAGGCCGAGGGGGTGACCACCCTCTTCGGTTACCCGGGTGGGGCAATCTTACCCTTCTACGATGCGCTCGTGGACTCCCCCCTAGAGCACGTACTGGTGCGTCACGAACAGGCCGCCGCGATGGCGGCCGACGCGTGGGCTCGGGTCACCGGTGAGGTGGGGGTGTGTGTAGCGACTTCGGGGCCGGGTGCGACGAACCTCGTCACCGGCATTGCCAATGCCTATTTGGATTCAGTGCCCATGGTGGCCATCACGGGCCAGGTACCCAGTCCGCTCTTGGGGACGGATGCTTTTCAGGAAGTGGACGTCTTGGGCATCACCATGCCGGTGGTCAAGCACAGTGCCTTGGTCATGGACGTCGACGACTTACCGGGCGCCATCGCCGAGGCGTTCCGAGTCGCCCGTTCTGGTCGTCCGGGGCCGGTGGTCCTCGATGTGCCCAAAGACGTGATGAATGCCCAGCTCACGGTCCAGCCCGTCACGGCACCGGCGGTCAGTAGCCCACCCACACCGACCCGATCGGCTTTGGCCAAGGCTCGGATGCTACTGCATGCGGCGTCGCGACCCGTGGCTTATGTGGGCGGTGGAGTCCGGTTGGCCGATGCCGTCCCGGCCCTGCACCGCTTCGTCGAGACCACTGGCATGCCCGCGGTGCATACCCTCAAGGGGCTGGGCTCACTGCCGGGAGACCATCCCCAGTTCTTGGGCATGATCGGGATGCATGGTCTCAAAGCGGCGAATCTCGCCGTACAGGGCTGTGATCTCTTGGTATGTATCGGCGCTCGTTTCGACGATCGAGTCACCGGAAAGCTCGACACTTTCGCGCCCGACGCTCAGGTCATCCACCTGGACATCGATCCCGCCGAGGTGGGCAAGCTGCGTGCGCCTCAAGCCCCGGTCATCGGGGACCTAAGAGACAGTCTGCCGGCCCTGAGTGCGCCCCTGGAGATTGCCCCCTGGAAAGCC
>Ga0115011_10002125_pt1 | contig 13921 bp, 9 predicted proteins | sample TroAtlMetagenome_2_FD_88705 | JGI IMG/M metagenome (GOLD analysis project Ga0115011, IMG submission 88705) | Marine eukaryotic phytoplankton communities from Atlantic Ocean - Tropical Atlantic ANT8 Metagenome | ecosystem: Environmental > Aquatic > Marine > Oceanic | place: Tropical Atlantic...
TCCCTTTAAAGACGGAACCACAGCATCCCGCAAAAAGGCGTATTCCATCGGGTCTTGAAACATTCGATCCAGGAAGACCAAAGGAGACAAGATTCCCCCCAGAGAAACCGTAACCGCCAGGATCATGAGCATCTTGGACCGTTTACGAGCCCACTCTGCAATTCCCCAGATCCCCATGGCACCCAATGCCGTCAGCATGGTGTGAGCCGGAACCTCGAAACGAATTCGACTCACTTCCACTCCACACACCACTCCAGCAAGAATGACGATCCAGAGGACGGCTCCCACAAATGCAGCCCCCGCAACTCTGGAGCGGAAAAGACCTCGGTTCACAGCAAATGCAGCCCCGAGACCTGCAAAGGCCAGAAGAATGGGTGAGACGATGGAGGGGTCAAAGAAAATGAAGTCCTGACCGTTGGTCACAAGACAGGCCGCTGACACCAACCCGGAACTTCTTTCCGGCTGATCCAGTGCTTCAAGTAAATACACCAGCTGGGGAATACACAAACTGGCCACAACGGCTGCAAGCACCGCAAAAAGTGTCCATTGTTGCTTTGTGGCCAGATGGCCTGATGCCCACACCACCAATGCCACTGCCAATGGATATACCAGGGTTAACACCCGAACTTGTGCGCTAATCGCCACCAATAACGTGGCCAACGCCACCAGGAGAAATACATGAATCCTCGGCACACTTTCGTCTGAATACGCTCGAAAACCCCTCACAGAAGCCAACGTCGCAGCCAACAACATGAATGCTGAAAAGTTAAAGTAGATTTCTGTGGTGGACACCCGAATGGCGTGAGGAGTGATGGCCCACATAATCGCTGCCAACCATCCAGCCCACGCCTTCCCCGTTAAATCCCGGACCAATAAGCCCAAAAGAGGAACGCACAGCGCGTTGAATAAGCCGTTCATCAAGAATACTGAGTCGTCTGTACCCCCTGCAAAATGGGCAAACGGATGCATCAAAGTGATGTAAGAAGAGGGGATTCCAAAAGTCTGACCATGGCCATTCAAAATCGCCGCAAGATAACTAAACCCGTGGTGATTTTCGTGAAATAACGCCTGAAAACCAAACACATACCGCAGAGCAAATGCTCCGACAACCAAAGCAGTCCAAGCCAATAAAGAAGACCACTGAGAAGCATCTATCCGACGCAAACAAAGACCGAACAATATAAGGGCCAGCAGGCCTTCCAGAAGAATTTGAATTTCTGTTGGCGTGTCAGCTCCTCTGAAATAGAGGGCGTCATCATGAGTCTCTTCGAACTCTCGTCCCTCATTGAGCACACCGGGCTTGGCGGCAATGGCAAAGGATGCTTCAGAACCCTTGAATGCCCCCAGAAACACTTCTTGTGCATAGGTGTCTTTAAGACCCGAGTCATTCCATGCGCTCTCCGCTGTATCCGCTGAAATAAAGGGGTGAAGAGACAGCTTTGACTGGACCCACTCATCGGCCTCCTTCGATGGAAAAGAAACACAACAATTTCCCGTCTTTGTTCCAAAAGAACAGTCCCCTGGGTCACTCAATCTGACTTCATAGCATTCGGGTTTCTTTTCTTCACCGCGACAAGCAACAATTCTGACGTAACCTTCTCGACCGAAAACATCAGCGCTCCACCATGAGATTTGTTTGGTGGAGCGAACAAAGTTCATGCCCTTGGTCACAACAACCCCAGCGTCCTCCTTCAGAACACGAATTCTCTCCAGGGATGCTGGAGCTTCGGTTTCATTGGTTTCTTCTGAGGCTTTTTCTTCGCTATCTTGAGCCTTAGTTGGCTCTTCGTCGGCAAAAGCAAGGGAAGAGTGCCCCAGAAAAAGAAAGAGGGAGAGCAATAGAGAAACAAGCCATCGGGGGTGCATAAGCAGACCTTATTCCATCAACATTCATTCTCGCCAGTCGTCTGGCATCAGTGACAGTGAAGAGATTCTATGGGTTGGAGATCGGTGGGGTCAAGAAAGCCACTGTCCTGCGTTCATCTAATCACACGTTTGACTTCCCCGCGGGAAAGACAATGATCAAAGAAGAAAGGGAGGATGGACATGCAAATTGAAGACGTCGTGCATTACGTCCCCATTGTCGGGTCTTCCCTCTCATCGGATGGCCGGTTCGTGGTGGTAGCTACCCCCATTTACTCGGAGGATAAGCCCCTTCGACCCGTGCTATCCAGAGTCCTCGATCTGAAACAAAAGAAGAGAACATGGAACTTTCTGAATCCGGGTATGGGGGTGGAGTCCCTCTACAATCCATCCATTGCTCCAGACAGTGAACGCTTCGCAGCATTTCGATACTCGAATGCCCTCCTGGACATCGCCGTGGGCCGATTGGACGCTCCGGAAGACTCCCCGCAAGCCCTCACTGGACTCCCGGAAGACCCCAGCGCACTAAAATGGCGCGGCCTTCCCGGCCAAGTGACATGCTTGGGTACCGACCTGGAAGGAACACGAAGAATATGGGTATGGAGTGAAGGAAACAAAGCGGGTGTTCCCCTGACGCCTGAAGGCCGCTCTGTATTTGATTATGCCTTTTCAGCAACCCACCAATTGTTGGGATGGATCGAACAAAAGAGACAGGATTCCATTTCTGCCATGCTTCACGTAAGCGATGATCGGGGGGAGAGTGGACTGTCTATCCCACTGGAAGGGACTCCCGTAGGTTTTCTGGCCTGGGCGCCGGATGGAACAAAACTCGCGTATATGGGCAGGCCCAAAGGCAATCGACTCTCCCGATCTGAAGTCTGGGTGGTCACCGGAATCAATCAAGAGAACGTTCAGCCCAAGGTCATTTGCGTAACTGAAGAACTAGAAGGCTGGATCACCGGCTTCGACTGGAATCGCACGGGGTCTGCCCTGATTCTTGCAGTGGAACAAGGTACCTATGGCCGTCTGGCTCGATTGGAGCTCGAACACAAAGAGGTTGAATGGCTCGGTGAAAAACACCAATTCCTCAGTGGTCCATCCCTGGATCGCTCAAAAGGCCAAATGATTTTTCTGCGTCAGGACGGTTCATTACCCCAACAACTTTACCTTCAATCGGGTAAGACGGGAAAACCCAAAGCCCTTACCCGGTTCAATCGCAGATTTGAACAAAGAGAACGATTCGATAGCGAAACCGTTCATTGGACGGCCAAAGATGGGACAACCCTCGACGGCATTTGGATTGAGCCCAAGCAAGAGGGACCACACCCCACCCTGGTCTGGGTTCATGGAGGACCCGCAGAACACATCAATCGCACATTCTCTCCCTACTTCCAGGCACTGACAGCCCAAGGGTGGGCGATTTTTGCTCCAAACTATCGGGGCTCGACAGGTCGTTCATCCTCATTCCTTCGGGCCAATGTGGGAGACCTCTGTGGAGAAGATGTTGAAGATGTCCTGTCAGGCATTGATGAAATGGTGTCTCGAGGGCGCGCCCATGGAGACAAAATAACCGCCATGGGGTGGTCTTATGGGGGAAGCCTATGTTTGATGGCAGCCGCCCGCTCATCCCTGTTTAAGGCGTTGGTTGTGGTGGCTCCGGTTGTCGATTGGGTGGCTATTTTTGGAGCCCAGCGATTTCCAAGCATCACTCGAGAGTACTTCGAACAAGATGTCTGGGAGAACAGAACAGAGTATGACAATCGCTCCCCCGTAAGCTTTGCGAGTGATATTCAAGTGCCCACCCTATTTATGCATGGGGCCCTCGATCCCCTTGTTCCCCCCTCTCAGTCCGCGCTGATGGAACGCATGTTACGAGGTCAGGGAGTAGAGACTGAATTTCATTTATATCCGGGAGAATTTCATGTCTTTTTGCGGCCGGCATCGATTCTCAAAATGTTAACCATGGTCACCGATTGGATTAAGCGGGGGCAATAAACACTATGGAGAGCCTATCGGGACCGCTTCATTTCCTTTCTCAAGGTGAGCATCTGACGAAGGTTCGAAGAGATGGTTTTAAAATTGTTCACTTTTGATTCCCCTGCCACCCGCTCCCTCAGTCCAGTTGGAGCGTGGCCAATCTGGTAGTCTCCCTGGGACACCTTTAAGATCAACTCCATCAAAATGGTCCATCCCCGACCGGTAGAGCACAGGGTAATCTCTTGGAGGATGTCTCTTCGAAACATCATAATCCCCTGAAATCGAGGCATTTTCCCCACCAACAGTCCATAAAGCGCCCTTTCTCCATAAGAGAGGAGCTTCACATAAAACGGAACTGGTCGGTCCGGGATATATCCCAATACCATGTCATTGCTTTCCATACGTTCAACAAATCCCAACAGATCAGAGGCTGGAATCTGTCCATCCCCGGGCATGAAAGTGAGCCAGTCACCCTTCGCCTGATCAAAACCACTTCGATAGACCTCTCCGAGTCCCAGATTCGTTGGGTGTTCGACCAATCGGACCGCTGGTAATCTCGCTTCAAGGTCACGCCCAACTGCGCCCGTCTGATCTGAACTTCCATCGTTGATGATCAACAAATCTACATCACAAGGAGCGTTTTCCATTTCCTCCAAGATTTCATGAACAACACTTTCCAGTGACTCTGACTCATTAAATGCCATAACGGCCACAGTGCATGTCTTTTTCACGTCCAATGAACTCCTTCAGAATCACCCGAGATACTCAGAGACCTTGACCTGACCCCAACGAATGGGAAAGGGTTCTCATGATTCCCAACCCCGTGAGTAAACCATGAACACAAGAAATGTCATCTTCTCCCTCTGTTTCCTTTTCATTTCTGGCCTACCCATCGTGGCCGAAGAAGCCAGGGCAAACCCAAAGGAGAATTCAAATAAGAACGACCAGGACGACAAATGGGATGTAAACAATCCCCCCGGACCTTCAAAAGAGATCCCCATCTCTGTCAATGAAGGGACCTGGATGAGCGTAGACGTCCACCCTTCAGGTAAAGAAATCGTGTTTGACCTCCTCGGGGATATCTATCTCCTCCCCCTGGCAGGAGGGGATGCAAAGGCCCTCACAAAAGGACGGGCCTGGGATATGCAACCCCGCTTTAGTCCAAATGGGAAATGGATTGCTTTCACCAGTGATCGAAACGGTGGGGACAACATATGGGTAATGGACCGAGATGGCTCCAACCCACGGGAAATCACAAAGGAGACTTTTCGACTGCTGAACAGTCCCACATGGTCCGCTGACAGCGAGTACATTGCCGCACGAAAACACTTCACCTCCAGGAGAAGTCTCGGGGCTGGAGAAATCTGGATGTACCACCGAAGCGGCGGTTCTGGCGTTCAAGTCACGAAGAAATCCAATGACCAAAAGGATCTGGGAGAGCCAGCCTTTTCTTCAGATGGTCGCTATCTCTATTTCAGCAAGGACAGCACCCCTGGCAAAACATTCGAATACAATAAGGATTCCAATAAGGGGATTTACACCATTCAACGCCTCAGTCTAGACGACGGACGAATTGAAGAATGGGTGGGGGGACCTGGCGGTGCGATTCGCCCAACACCCTCTCCAGACGGAAAGCATATGGGATTCATCCGCCGGATCCGCGGAAAGTCTATCCTGATGGTGCAAGATCAGATTTCCGGAGAAGAATGGTCCGTATACGGGGACATGGATCGAGACCTGCAAGAAACCTGGGCCATCCACGGGGTCTACCCCGGAATTTCATGGACTCCCAGCGGAAAAGAGCTGGTCTTTTGGGCGGGCGGAAAACTATGGCGATCGACTGTGCAAAGTCGTCAGACCCTCCCCATTCCATTCAAAATCACAGGAAAAAGAACGGTAAGTACACCCCTGAGGTATGAGGTGGATGTTCACCCGGCCCAGAGTCCCATTCACATGGCACGTTGGTTCTCCATTTCCCCAGACGGAAAGAAAGTCGTTTTTCAGGCCCTCGGAATGCTCTATATCCAGAATACAAATGGCTCCAAGGCAAAAAGGCTGACGAGAAACAAGGAGATGTTTGAGTTCTATCCATCGTGGAGTCGGGACAGTAAAAGGATTGTGTACACCACCTGGAACGACAAGAAATTGGGGAGTGTAAGGGTCCAGACTGTCGGCGGAGGCGAGTCTAAAGTTCTAACTCGAAATCCGGGGCACTATGTGGAGCCCGTTTTCTCTCCCAATGGAAGGTCGGTCCTCTACAGGAAAGCCAAGGGGGGCCATCTGGTATCCCCCGCCTGGTCTCGTCAGAGCGGTGTCTATCAGGTGTCGAGCAATGGAGGAAAGTCAGAATGGGTGAGCGAGGACGGCCTTCGTCCCCATTTTGGAGCTTCCAATGGCCACTTTTTCAGAACCACCCAGGGCAAAGATGGCCCCCAGTTGGTGAAAAAAGAGTTTAAATCCCGAGAAGAGGTCACTCTTTTCCGCTCAAAGTACTCCACCCGAATCACGGTATCTCCCAATGAGAAGTGGGTTGCTTTTGCTGAAAACTATCAAGCGTATGTATTTCCAATGATTCACATGGGGAAACCGATCATGATCGGGCCAAAAATGAAGCAACTCCCCATGAAGAAAGCTTCGATCAATTCAGCTTCCCATCTTCATTGGTCAGGAGATTCCGCATCAGTTCACTGGTCGGAAGGACCTCACCTCATGGGAAAAAACATCTCAAGTCTCTTTCCGAATGAAGGAGTCAAAAAGGCTGCTTGGGAGCCTATACGTGCAAACCTGAAGGTCAACAGTGATGTCCCCACCGGAAAAATTGCCCTTTTAGGAGGCCGGGTCATCACCATGGACGGAAACGAGGTCATCGAAAACGGAATTGTGATCATAGAAGACAATCGCATTGTTCATGTGGGTAACATGAAGGACTCGAATACCAAGGTTCCCGAGGGGAGCTGGACCCTGGACTGCACCGGAAAAACGATTGTGCCAGGCTTGGTAGATGTTCATGCTCACGCCTCTCAGTCATGGAATGGAATGACGCCCCAGCAAAATTGGGAAAACCTGGCAACCCTTGCCTTTGGCGTCACTACAACACATGACCCGTCCAACAATACTGAATCCGTATTTGCTGCGGCCGAAATGGCTCGATCGGGTCGAATTCTCGCTCCTCGAATCTTTTCAACGGGAACCATCCTTTATGGAGCCACTGCAAGTATTACAGCCAAGATTGATTCCCTGGATGACGCGTTGGCCCACGTAAAAAGACTCCGTTCCGTTGGGGCCATAAGCGTCAAGAGCTACAACCAACCTCGGAGAGATCAGCGACAACAAGTCATTGAAGCCGCCCGGCAAACCAGAATGATGGTCGTTCCTGAAGGTGGAGCATTATTTCATCACAACATGACTCAAGTGGTGGATGGTCACACGGGAATTGAACATGCTCTCCCCATCGGAGCCATTTACGATGATGTCATTCAACTGTGGTCCCAAACCCCTGTGGGATACACCCCTACACTGGGAGTTGCATATGGGGGGTTGAGTGGAAAGCTGTTCTGGTTTCATGAAAGCGACGTATGGAACCACCCGCTTCTGTCCCTCTACGTTCCCTGGAAGGTACTGGACCCGGAAACCAGAAGGGCCCAGAAAGCACCTCTTAATGAATGGAACCATATTCAAGCAGCGCAAGGGGCTACAGATCTCGTTCGCGCTGGTGGTAAAGTTCAAATTGGCGCCCATGGAGAAAGAGAAGGATTGGCTTCTCATTGGGAGATGTGGATGTTAGCCCAGGGTGGAATGACCCCCCATGAAGCCTTGAGAGCCGCCACCATAGATGGAGCTTTCTACCTTGGGCTCCATAAAGACATTGGCTCTATTGAAAAAGGAAAGCTGGCAGACCTCATGATCATTGAAGGAAATCCCCTGGAGGATATTCGGCAGTCTGAAAAGGTCACTCATACGATCCTGAACGGAAGGGTTTATGAGACAAATACCCTCAACGAAGTCGGAAACCATCCACATCAAAGAGCCCCTTTATTCTTTAAGAATGAACGATAGACTAACAGGGAAGACTCGCTCAGGAGATAAGCATGTTTCAGATATTCAAAGAATTGTTCAGTGGATCAGAGTCCAAAGATGCGAAAATTATAAGCCCCTGGAATGAACGGGAAACCACACGTGAAGCCGTTGCTTCTCTGCTCATTGAGGTGGCCAAAGCCGATTACGAGGAGGATCCCCAGGAGTTGGCGAAGATCAAAGAACTCCTCACGGACTACTTTGGGATGACTGATAGTGAAGTCACCCATGTCCTTGAACGGGCCTATGCCAGCGTCGATGAAGCCATTGCATTGCACCCCTTCACCCAAACCCTCCGAGACGAATTATCCCCGGAAGAACGTGCGCAAGTAGTAGAAATGATGTGGACGGTGGCCTATGCCGACGGCGTTAAGGATGCCAATGAAGAATATCTCATCCGAAAGGTCGCCGATCTCATCCATGTGTCTCACCCGCGTTTTATCCAAGCAAGGCAACGGGTCGAGGCCTACATGAAGGGACAAGAAAAGTAATCATCTCTCAAACGAGGGATTTCATGGCTTCCAGAAACCGATCGTTCTCATGAGGAAGACCAATGGACACTCTCACATGATCGAGAATTCCATATGGCACCAAAGGCCGTATGATGACACCCATGTGGAGAAGGGACTTGTAGAGAGCAGCACCACCTCCCGGGGCCTTTACCAACAGGAAGTTTCCCTGAGTCTCAAACGTATCAAAACCCATGCTATTGAGCGCTGGAACCAACCGCTTCATCTCACGGAAGTTCAACGCAACAGACTTTGCAAGAAACTCGTGATCCTCCAGAGCCCCCAATGCGGCTGTCTGCGCCACGATATTTACACTAAATGGTTCCCGGACTCTTTGAACTAACTCTGCCACATACGCGGGTCCAATTCCGTACCCCACCCGAAGCCCAGCCAGTCCATAACTCTTCGAGAAGGTTCGCATCACGACCAAATTTTCTCTTTCATTGAGAAGTTCAACCCCATCGGGATAGTCCGATGCCCATGCATATTCAAAATAGGCTTCATCCAACACAACCAGTACATGAGGCGGTACGTCCCGAAGAAGCTTTATGACGTCATCTTTCCCGTTATACGTCCCCGTAGGGTTATTAGGGTTGGCCACAAAGAGTAATTTCGTGTCCTCAGTACAGGCCGCTGCCATCGCCTCAAGGTCATGGGTCCACGCGGGCCTCATGGGCACCTTGGTTGTAGAGACTCCCGCAGCATTGAGAACAATCGTGTAGGCGATAAAGGCCCCTTCAGAAATGACCGCATGACAATTCGTCGTCGTAAACGCGCGAACCAGTAACGTGAGCAACTCATTGGAACCATTCCCCACCATAATCTGATCTGAGTTCACCCCATAACGGGTCGAAAGAGCCTCTTTCAAATAGTAGTTTCCAGCGTCTGGATATAAGTTTGAACGAGTCACCAACTCCGCTGCAGCTGCAATTGCCTTTGGACTGGGTCCCAATGGGTTCTCATTGCTGGCGAGCTTGATGGCCCCCTCAATTCCCAATTCTCGCTCCAGCTCCTCAACGGGTTTACCTGGAACATATGGTTTCAAATCCCTCACCCAATCAGGGTGCTGTGTTCGATTACTCATGGTCTTGACTCCTTTCGCCTCACCCACTATTCACCCATCAATCCAACAGAGATTTTATCCTCCTCTGGAGGGTTCCAGGTGGCTGCCTCAGCCGTCGTTTGTTCACCAGAGCGAATGTCGCGAACCTCATGTTCCTGGTCCGACTCAACGCCAGGGAACCACACATAGGGGATTCCCTTTCGCTCTGCATATCGAATCTGCTTACCGAACTTTTGAGGTAAATGATATACCTCCGCGGCAATTCCCCTGGTTCGAAGGGATTCCGCAACCTCCATGGACATCTCTCGACCTTCCTCAGACACCAAAGCCACAAGGACGCATGTGGGAGTATTGCGGACAGATGGAAGAAGCCCCTTGGCGAAAAACGGAACCAAAATTCGGGTCAATCCAATGGATACACCCACACCAGGATATTTATGCCTTCCTCCTTCAATCAGGTTGTCGTACCGCCCACCCGAACACACCGAGCCTAAGGATTCATGACCTTCCAATACGCCCTCGTATACTGTTCCCGTATAATAATCGAGACCTCGAGCAATACTGAGGTTTGCAACGGCGGATCCTTTGGGAAGACGCTCAAGCATCTTCATGACAAAGGCCAACTCAGCGATCCCTTCTTCGAGGAGAGGGTGCTCCACACCCAATGCCCGTACATCCGCTTCGAAAGAAGCATCAGGCTGTTGAATCTTTGCCAACTCAAGGCACTTTTCAGCCACAGATTCAGAGACGCCCACTGTCTTCACCAATTGAGCTTTTACTTCTTCAGGACCGATTTTAGAAAGCTTATCAACAATCCTTAAGACCGTTTGAATGTCTTCAATCCCGAGACCTCGGTAAAACCCCTCCATCAATTTCCGATTGTTCACCATGATGGTCACGGGCGGAATGGGGAGTGAAGACATGACCGCATGAAGTAAAATCGGCATTTCACCATCAAAGTAAAGCGGGAGACTTCCCTGTCCAATCACATCAATATCGGCCTGATAAAACTCGCGGTATCGACCTTCCTGAGGCCGCTCTCCACGCCAAACCTTCTGAATCTGATACCGCTTGAAGGGGAATTGTAGATCCGATTGGTTTTGCGCCACATACCGAGCCAACGGAACAGTCAGATCGAAATGAAGACCCAATTCAGAGTCCCCGCTTCCTTCCTCTGCCTGTAGTCTTCTCAGGAGGTAGATCTCTTTGTCTGTTTCCCCTTTCTTCAATAAATGCGTCAGAGGTTCAACAGCCCGAGTCTCAATCGGTGCAAAACCAAAAAGTTCGAATTGCTCCCGAATCTTGCGAATGTACTCCTGCTCTATCATTTTTTGAGCTGGGAGCCACTCAGGGAAACCACTAATTGCTGTGTTCTTCTTCATGATCCCTCACTGCCTCTGAGCAACAGGCTCCCCAGGCGGGCGCATCATACGAATCCGAGATGGTCCTGTCATCTCATTCGGCACTCGACCTCAAAGTTGCCCTGTGATACCCCAGAAGATTCACGGAGGAAACGATGACAAAAGAGACCGTTGAGATCTTGTACAACCCAAGATGTTCTAAATGCAGGGGAGCCCTTGCCCTTCTACAAGAAAAACAAAATATCCAGATTCAGATTCGGGAATACCTCAAAGAACCCCTCAATGAAGAAGAGATTCGGGCCTTGTTCAAATTGGTAGAGCCCCTATCCCTCGTTCGACAAAAAGAGAGTGACTTCGAGCCCTGGAGAAATCAGGAGGAATCACTTACGGAAGAGCAGATCCTTCAGATCCTCCTCCAACACCCTCATCTCCTGGAAAGGCCCGTTGTGATCCGAGGAGGTGTGGGGGTCATCGCTCGGCCACCCGAGCAACTCGAAACCCTTTTCACCTGAGAGTTCATCAATGACCTGTCCACAATTCAGTGTGCTGATTCCTACAAAAGATGCCGGAAACACACTGGAGGAAGCCATCCTGAGCATCCAGCGACAAACATTGTCAGATTGGGAAATGATCCTCGTGGATGACCATTCCACGGACCATTCCCCCGCCCTCATGAAACGGGCCGCTGAACTGGATAAACGAATTAAGGTCACTCAAAACCCGGGAAACGGAATTGTGGATGCCCTCAATTGGGGCCTCCAACAGGCACAATCCAGCTGGGTCGTGAGAATGGATAGCGACGACATCTCACTTCCCCGACGCCTGGAACACACGTCACAATGGATTCACAAATTCCCTGACACCCACATATTCAGCTGCCTCGTAGAGGGCTTTCCAGAAGTGACCGACGGAATGGCCGCGTACCTGAATTGGCTAAACGAACTGACCAGTCCTGAGCAGATTGCGAGAGACATCTACGTTGAGAGCCCCATCGCCCACCCGTCTGCCATCGTATCCACTCAAGCCATGCGATCTATTGAGGGATATCGAGATGGAGACTTTCCCGAAGACTACGATCTTTGGCTTCGACTCCATCAAGCTGGCTGCCGCTTTCGAAAGATTCCGGAAGTATTATTTCAATGGCGAGAATCTCCACAGCGACTCAGCCGAACGGATGTTCGGTATCGACTGGAAGCTTTTCGGTGGCTCAAGGCCCACCATCTGGCCAATGAACATCTGACTCATGGCCGAACTGTACAAATATGGGGAGCGGGGGCCGAAGGAAAGAAGTGGGCAAAACTTCTGGAAACTCTAGATATCCATGTTGAAAGATTCTTCGACATCGATCCCAAGAAAGTTGGGGGAAGAGTGAGAGGAAAGACTCCTGTACTCCATTGGACAGAACTCAGCAATCACCTGGAGAATACCATCACCCTGGGAGCTGTTGGAGCCAAAGGCGCCCGCCTCAAAATGCGCAACGCCTTGTCAGACCTGGGGCTAACCGAAACCAAAAATTTCATATTTGTTCAATAATTACAGCGAACTGAACCAAAAACAAAACGAGGTGGGGCTTTTGACCCCACCAATTCTCTCCATTTTAGAAGATTTTGATGAATCTCAGGTGGGTCTTTTGTCCCCACCACATAAAAAAACCTCAACCCATGCAATTAAGGCCAAAGATATCAACGCCTTACATTGTTGGCACGGTCGTTGCTTTATAAGGGAGCGTACGTGGCGGCTCAAGTCCCAACGCTCTTTGAAAATTCGGTGAAGATAATTTAGACACCTCCGTGGTGCTTCCTCTGATTGCTCATTCAGACTGTTATTGCTCTCGCTCTCCTGCTGTTGTTGTTGCTCTTATGCTGTTGTTGTTGCTCTTGCTCTCGCTCTAATCTCCTTGTTGATGTTGATGTTGTACGTGGCCAAAGTCATACCGCCTTTGGCATGCTGCTGATTTACTTGCTGCGGTTCTGCCAGAGGTATTTTCTAATTTGCTCACTCATGATGACAGGGCTGCGATCCCGTTATCATGATGTCTTCACCGATTTAAAAAGAGGGTTTTGACCACACATCGTGCACCCAAGACACCCGGGACCAGTTATCTGGTTCCGGGTGTTGTCTTTTGCGCTCCATTCAAATTGATTTCGAAGGTTCAACATGGTTTCATTTCCCCATTCGAGGGGAAGTGCTGACCTCATGGGCTTTCATCTCTTCCCATTTGAAACAAAACGCGTACAGAGAGAGAAACACATGCTCAAAAAGATTACCGATGAGTTGGTATCTAGACTGGATGGGCTCTCATTCAGCGCCCCCGTGACCCACGTGTACAATCCTCTTGTTTATGCACGAGAGACTTGGGACTGCTACTGCGACCTCTACGGGCAAGGGCCGAAAGAAATCCTCATGCTCGGGATGAATCCAGGACCCTGGGGAATGAGCCAGGTTGGGGTTCCATTTGGAGAAATAGCTGCCGCACGAGATTGGCTAAACATCAAGGGCCACATTGGCAAACCCGCTATCGAACATCCAAAGAGACAAATTATGGGGTTTGATTGTCATCGAAGTGAGGTGAGTGGGCGAAGACTCTGGAATTGGGCGGAAGAGAACTACAATACTCCAGAGGCCTTTTTCTCCCGGTTCTTTGTGACCAATTATTGCCCCCTCGTATTCATGGAGGAAACGGGTCGTAATCGCGTCCCGGAAAAGTTGCCAAAAAACGAGAGACTACCTGTATTTGAAGCCTGTGACGAAGCTCTTCGGCAGACAGTCGACTATTTCAATCCCAAGTACATCATTGGAGTTGGAAAGTTCGCGGAGAAAAAGGCGAAACAGGTCTTCGGTGATATGGATAACATTGTCATCACCAGTATCCCTCACCCGAGCCCTGCATCTCCCCTGGCCAACCGGGGATGGGCACCTCTGGTCAATCAGGCACTTACAGATTCCGGAATTCCCCTTTGAGTGCACCACACACCATGAATAGAGAGGCCTCTACAACTCCTTGTGCTGTGGAGCTACCCTTGTTGTATGATGGTTACCGGAGCCACAAAGCTCTCCGCTGGTGCGAGAGGGCA
>Ga0115011_10002126_pt1 | contig 13914 bp, 15 predicted proteins | sample TroAtlMetagenome_2_FD_88705 | JGI IMG/M metagenome (GOLD analysis project Ga0115011, IMG submission 88705) | Marine eukaryotic phytoplankton communities from Atlantic Ocean - Tropical Atlantic ANT8 Metagenome | ecosystem: Environmental > Aquatic > Marine > Oceanic | place: Tropical Atlantic...
ACCACTTGCCGGGTTCGTTTGCTTCCTCTTTGGGGATACCTGTTATCTCGATGCTAAGACCGGTACCGTTAGAGTTATTAACATATTTGTCTGTCCCACCAGCAAGATTTCGACGACCACCCTGCGATTGTGGTGGTCCTGCATTTGATGTACCTCCACCGTTACCCCATGCAATGTCTGCTTCTTTAACAAACTGATATACAAAGCCGCCTGTATTAATTCCGTAATGAGTTGATACGCTGGCGCCGGGTTTACAGAACACTTCACCGCCAGCCAGTTGACTTGCGCCTGCAGTGGTGTGAATCACAACATGATCAATCGAGGCTGGAGAGCGAGTGCTAGGACGGAAAGAACCGTTTGCTGCAGGGAACCAGCCACCTTGATTACCGCCCGAGATCGGGCTGCTAAAGTTAATATAACCAAATGCTGGATATCCGTCTAAGCTGGTTGTGCCGGCATTAGCATCTGCACTAGCGGATTCGTCTGTAGCAGCGGTTTCGTCTGCCGCATCTGATCCATAATAGCTATCAGTATCTGAAATTTCATCGACGATATCGTCAACTTTATCTGAGGCTGTGCCGGATGCCGAGCCTTCTCCATCATAGCCCAACTCCGTTGCGGTACTTTGGGCTACACTTGACGCTGCCTTTGCGAACGACTCCATGTCGCTAGCGTCTGCGAATGCGGACATTGCTTGAGCTTGCTGTATTGCCATCATATATGCTTCAAGATCAATCTTTTGCATTGCTGGATTGTTCTCGGCAAGTCTGTTATATGCTTGAATTGCTTCTAGCGCTGCTTGAATCTCCATTGAAAACTCTTCAAAGTTGCCGGGATCAATAGCGCCACCCTCTTGTGCTCGTTCATAAGCAATCGGGCTATAGCGATGGAAGTTTTTAATAACCTCCCAACGAGTGCTCTTCCAGCAGGGAACGTGCTCTTCAGCGTTTAGCCAATCCCACCACGTAACAGACCATGCAACTTGAGATTTTATGGGTGGATTTTCATGAGTATATGTTGGCCAAATTTGGCTTGTAATTTCCTCGACGATTTCAATCGCTTCGACAACTTGTTCAATCCACTCGGATTCTGGGCGAAGCGCGAGGATGGCGTCATAACATTCTCCGCAACCATCGGGAAATACGGTTGACGTATTGCCGGGATATACAATAACAACATCCCCTGAAGATGGGCTAACATATGAAATTTCGTTGTTGGTATCAATAGTATAATCAGCCCAACCATCAGACCATTCCATTACAGGTACTTCAACTGACTCTACTTCTGGTTCTGGTGTTGGTTCTGGCTCTATGACCGGGGGAGGTTCTGGGGGAGTGTCACAATTCTTGTGAACATCCATCTCTTCATCCGTACAATAAATTGTAGAGCCAAAGTATCCTGTACTCCAGTCTCTAACATCCATGCCGGGTGCGCCGGGACCGGGATTAGGAAGGTGTTGTGGCGACTCTTCAGTTGTGCGGAGATCACCAATTACGGCTGGTGATTCTACTGCTCCTAGGAAATCATGCTCTGCGCGAAGGCGACCGGGCGGCTTTTCAGCAGAAACTCGATAGTCTTCCCAGCCCGTACCCATGACGCCGAAGCCGGGAATAATATATTTAAAGCCCAAGGTCATATAATCATTCAGCACTTGCACGAAGTCCTCTTGTTTAAGAGCCTCGGAACCTTTCTCAGAAACCAACGTTACTTTACCTGTTTCTTCATTAACTGAGACGACTGATCTTCCAGAATATGATCTGATTTGGGCAATGGACCAGTCTACATCAGAAAAGCAATAATAAGGAAACAAGTCCATATAACGAATCGATACTGCTTCGTCTTCTCCATCAACCTCTGCCACAGTATATTCTGCGCTGGGCATCCACTGGTTTGAGAACCCTAGTTGTAAGCCATGGGCGCGGGCAGCTTTATTCATTTGACCGGTTAGCCACGATGCTTGACGCGAATACCTGTCTTTATTGCCGGGGGATACATATCCCCACGAAGGAGTCATAACCATGCCCTTGCATGGCATATCTGTTGCAGCGTTAGTAATATATTCAACGAACTTCCCAGATTTGCCGGGGTATGGCGTACCAGAAAGATAAACATTAATACCTCCCAGCGCAAACATCCGAGCGTATGCCTTTACAACTTGCAAGTTTGATTTATATTCTTTGTCAGAAGTTTGTTCTATGACATCTAAAACTACATAACCAATATCTGCCCACAAAGCACGGACCAAAGCCGGCATGGGCTGGGGCATATTTTTGCCCACTGCAGCGAAAGATCTCCTGCTAATGAATATACCCTTTTTATCAAAAGGGCTTCCGCACTCGGTCGGTTCACCGAAAGGGTCGCGACCGGGGCAGACCGGTGGTAAGGCAGCAATACCAGAAAGGAATTCCTGCATACATTCCCAGTCACAGTCGGCAGGAAGCCCAAACGGAGAAACGGGCGAGGCTGATGCCTCTTCACCGCCCATAGCATCTCCATCTGCTCCTTCTGCAGTAGATTCTGTCTCAGTCGGGAACGAGTCCTTGGGAGGACAAGAGCCACCCTTCTTGACCGGTTTGCTTTCGCGGGTAACGACGGTTGACATAATCAAACCGCCGCCGGCGGCATCACCGCCACCGCTGCCATCGTCCGCATTTACACTGACAATAACAATATCGCCGCATTCCGGCATCTCAATATCTTGTGAGGACGCATAGAACGTTGGATGCATGTTGATCCAAAACTGGTGAGGTCCAGCCGCTCCGTCACAACCATATTTATCAGGTTCAGGAATCCCAGCATGAAGGGCTGGGATTCGTGCTTTAATCTTAATAGTCTCTGGCTTGGCTACTCCGAGAATATCGTCGTACCATGCATTCATCCAGCTTGAACCCGCAGCTTCTAGAGGATTTGTGCTATCTACCCGTAGAACAACCGCAACATAATTGCCGCCGGTCTGCTTCTTTGGGATTGCTGCTTCTCGCGCTTGATTAACAAGCTGCCCCATAGTCGAAGTCCGGTATCTGCTGTTGACGCCGGTGTTTTTCTTGGGTGTGTTGGACTTCTTATTGCCGCCGAGTTTACCCCAGTCTAAATCCTTGAATGGACCGCTTTTTGCCATTTCATTGAGGCTCCTTTATGAGATCATATAGCTGATCTTTGTCAGTATCAGATAGTGAAATTGCACCTGCATCTGATTTCTGCTTCATTAAAAGACCGGAGATTTTAACTAGCTGTTCGTTTGAACGCTGAAGAGTTTCTACATATTTTGCAGCCATCAAGCCAACCTCACGGTGGGTTGAGTCGCCCTTGGCAAGAAATTGTACTACGTCGTCCAAAAGCTCTTTCGTAATATCACGGTCTTCCCGAATATTATCAACCGCTTCCTTCAAATATGCATCGATTTCTTGCTTTGTACTCATAGTTTCCCCTCATTCCAGTCTTTCTTAAAAGTCCTGTATTTCGCCCTCATCTTATTGAGGTTGTTGACAATCTGTTTTGTATTAAGACCGGTAATCTCTCTAATGTATAGATAAATAGCTTTCTTATTAAAAATTTCGATTGAATCAGGGTGTTCTAGTAGCAGCTTTATTGCTTCTAAAACCTTTTGCTCGTTGGGTTTAAGGTTACCAGTGTCCCATGCCTCCATCTCTTTCCACAATTCTGCCCAAAATTCTTTTTCTACTCGTTGAGCATAATATCCATGATGTACCACCAATTTTGGATCTAATACTGGTCTGATCATGATATCCTCAATCGGAATCTCAGTTCTTCTAGCCTTCGAGTTTTTCTTTACTTTAGCAATAAACCAGTTTTTTGTAATAACTGAAAAATATGAGAAGGCTTTCGATCCTTTTGCCGGGTCATATTTCTGAATAACAGTAGTTAGCCAGATTTTACATTCATCTCTTAATACGTCAATGTTTGGCAGTGTCGTGAATCTATATGTAAACACAATCTTGTCTACCATCTCACTAAACACCGGACCAATCATTTTACTATAGAGATGTTCTCTTTCGTCTAAGTCTGTGCTGTTATTATAATCGATTATCGCTTGTTCATGTACCTTGGTAAAGTATGAGGTCTTCCTACGCTTCTTCGCCATCTAAGGCTTCTCCTTCTGCTTGTTCAACTTCTGCACCTAAGTTTTCGTACCCTTCCGCAACTTTATAAATTTCATCAAACTCACCAAGCATTTGCATGACCAGTTGAGAATGCTGTAGTAGTCCTTGCAGGGTTTGATCCCCGTAGAACGTTTCCATTGAATGTACTGCGTCTAGGTGTTCTGAAAATCGCATCATTACATCGTTCACTTCGCCCAAGTTATTTGAAACGAACAATAGTTTTGTTAATAAGTTTCTGATAAGCCAGACTGCGACCACATTGAGCGCAACAGAGAACACGAGCAAGGTTAATATAATCTGTAGTGTTGTCATTTGTTTTCCTCGTACTCTGTCGTACGCAAATCTGTTTTCTCTTTCGCTAGCTCTTCTTTGGCTTCACGAATATGCTGCTCGACTAGCGCACCAACCTTCTGTCCTGTCGCGGCAGAAGTGGCACTAGTCTTAATAAATGTCATGGCAGGGATGCGTACTATGGATTCTTTTTCTTCACATTTAGTACAGTCGGTTATGCATTCTTTCATAGAATGGACCGCCTCGAATTCATCCTCGCACTTGTCGCAGCGATAAGTATATCTTGGCATACTTACCCCGACTCTGGGGGTGTTCCTTCATCTGTATCTGCTCGTAAAATTGGCGGGTTAGTAACAACCAGCCCGTTAGCATCATCAATAATAAAATCAAACCCCTTAAGCACAGGCACGATGTCGGTTTGATGCATCAATGAATTTTGCAAAGCCAGCATCAAAGCGCCGAGAGCTTGATCAGAAAGGGTGATTGATCGGTTTTTGTTAGTAATGGACATATTATTCTCCTTATAGTTCCTTTTCCCAACGGTTGATCATATCTTCCAGAAGAGTTTCAAAAGTATAGTCAGGCTTCCAGCCTAGAATTTCTCTAGCCTTGGAAGAGTCACCCTTGAGATATTTAAGCTCTTCGGGTCGCATATACTTTGGATTCTGAACGACATAATCTTCGTAGTTCATTCCCAACTTAGTGAATACAGTTTCTACAAGATCCCTTACAGAATGTGTTTCACCAGTTGCAACAATAAATTCATCCGGCTCATGATGGTTTAGGATCATGTGCATCGCACGAACGTAATCTTTTGAGTGTCCCCAGTCTCGGTACGAGTCTAAGTTACCCAGTTCAAGTTTGTCTCTTAATCCCTTCTTGATTTGTACGGCAGTCTTTACAACCTTGTTGGTTACAAAGTTGGAGCCGCGTCGAGGGGATTCATGATTAAACAGAATGCCGTTACAAGCGTGAAGCCCATATGCATGGCGATAGTGTCTAACCAAGTTATAGCCCATGACCTTTGCGCAGCCATAAGGACTGACCGGGTTCATGGGGGTTGTGAGGCGCTGTACGCCATCAGCATCAACAGAGTTGCCGAACATCTCTGAAGAGCTTGCCTGATAGAATCCGGCATTAGGTACAAAGGAGCGATAGACTTCCAGCATGTTCAATACACCCAAAGCATTTGTTTGGATTGTGAACGATGGCATGTCATAGCTAATCCGCACATGACTCATGGCTCCTAGGTTATAAATCTCATCAGGTCGGACCTCAGAAACAATACGGACAAGCGACGGGTAGTCAGTTAGATCCCCATAGTGTGTATTGATTTGTCCCTGTAGATGCTGAATACGGCTATCTTGATTTTCTGCTACTGATGAACGACGAATGATGCCATGGACCTCATACCCTTTCTCCAATAAAAGTTCAGATAGGTAACTTCCATCTTGCCCAGCGATTCCTGTGATTAGTGCTCTTTTCTTGCTCATCTCAATTCCTTGTAATATCCACCGACTGTAAAAGAGGTTCCGCGAGTAGCGGATTTCTTAGCCTCCGATGGTTCATATTTGTTAAGTGGTAAAATTCTAAAATCAAACGACACACGGGTTTGTGTTGTATTGTTAATCATGTTTCCGTGGCGACATTTGTTGCCGTTAAAGACAATAAACTCACCCTGTGTGTATTCCATTGGGGCGTAGTCACCAAGACCCGGTACCGATTCTGCCCATGTTGCGTTAGTGCCAAACATGTCGGTTATGGCAATCTGGAAGTTAATCTCTCCCTCGGGATGATTATAAATGGGCTGTGAATCATAGTGAAACTCTGGAACAACCCAGTTCCCCACCAAATGTACCCTAAACGTAGGCAGGGCTTGATAAATGAAATCCCTACTGCCAAAAACAGGAGCAATTACTTCCGAGACAAAACTGTCGTAAGTATTGGTAAATTCTTTCCAGCCGCCACGAAGCTTATTATAAAATCGGTCGTGCATCTCTGTGTTTGAATTGTTATCCATGGTGAACGGTTCATAGACATATTGCATATGTAAGCTCTCCAAGTTATCATGACCGATACCACGTTCTACTAGATCCCGAAACGGATACTCTTTAATATCGTATTCGTATTTTCTCACTCGGATTCCTCAATATAGGTTTTGTCTTTTTCGACGCCAAAATAGGGACCGGTCTTAAACTCATATAAAATAGTGTCTTCTTCCAAGACCTCAAAACTGTGACCACCGCGAAATACGATAGCGGCATCGCCCTCGCCCAACTCTGTCTCATAAATCAACCTGTCGTCAATATCCCAAAATTTAGCAGCCACCCGACCCTTCAAAAACACCCACGCCTCTTGAGTAATGTCGGTAGTCCTAACTAACTCGTTGTGCTTATGGGGTTGGAACGTGGTACCCTTTGATAGCTGCTTGGTAGCACATTGCAAATATTGATCGCCGGGGCTTAAGTCCGTGCGGTTAATACCGATATCTTCTCTACGATTGATGACCAACAACAACATTGCTGGATCTACTGCTGAATGTATATGTACCATCATTTCCTCCTGTAAAACTCTTTAATAATGTCACAAACATATGAAATCTGTGATTCTGTCAATGCTGCAAATGAAGGCAAGCATACACCGTGGTTATACGCATGTTCAGCAACTTGAAAATGTTCGCTGTTGTGGCGAGTATCATCTGCCCAAATATCAAAACATGGTTGTAAATGCAACGGGTAGAAAAATGATCTTGGCTCGACGCCATTCATCTTCATGAACCCCATCAGGTTCCGACTAGGATCGTCTTCTTGTCTTGTTCTGAGGACTACGCGGAATGGAACATATGGTTCTACACCCTCCGCAGGACTAAGTAGTTCGATTTCCTCGATATCAGCCAAGGCATCTCTGTACAAAACGTAGTTTATCTGCTTTTTCTGAATAATCTCTGGCAACTTCTTCAACTGAGCCAAGCCGATTGCGGCTTGTACGTCATTCATCCGAAAGTTATATCCGATTGCTGGATGTTCAAAGGTGCCGCGATGCAGGCGACCTTGGTTTCTCAGGAGAAGAAGCTTATTATAAACCTCTTCGTCGTCGGTTGTTACAAAGCCACCCTCGCAGGTGGTTAAAGTTTTGTCTGCAAAGAAAGAAAAAGATCCGGTATCACCGAAGCTTCCACAACCCTTTCCTTCCCAGTTTATGCCAAGAGCTTGGGCTGCATCTTCGATGACCATCAGATCGTGCTCCTTGGCGTATGCCATGATCTCAGTCATGTTTGCGGCAAAGCCGAAGATATGCACAGGCATAATCGCTTTGGTCTTACTGGTGCGTACACGGTCGCAATCGTCAATGCGAATCTGCAGGTCATGACAACCAACGTCCACAAATACGGGGCGGGCACCGACCATCTCTACTGCGTTTGCTGACGCAATAAATGTGAAGTCAGGCACGATGACTTCATCACCGGGTCCGATGCCCATCGCCCGTAAAGCGAGGTAAAGCGACAAAGTGCCATTTGGAGCGAAAACACCGTATTTACTTCCAATAATTTCTAGCAATTTATCGCTAAACTCTGCTGCCTTTGGACCTTCTGTAATCCAGTTGTTCTCAAAACAGCTTCTAATAGCTTCATATTCTTCCATGCCAATATAAGGCATAAACTGTGGTACTCTCATGTGCCGTACTCGTATCTATAGTTCTTAACGTAATCGCTGCAAATCCCGAAACATTGGGACAACTCTACTCTAGAGTATACCACGATTTCGGGCATAACGCAAATAGTTTTTTCGTTTAATGTACTACCGGGGTATGCCCATATCATACCAGCAGAAGTTAATGTATAATCATCGTCTTGGTGCCAGAACACATTGAAGTCTTTTTGCCCAACAAAATATGTGTATGTTGCCAAGTCTTTAGCGTGGATAAACAATAGTCCTTTGCGCTCCTCAAACCACTCAATAGGAAGTTTATGCTCCCCATAGTCGTGACCCATGATAAACTCTCCGAGCATATTCCCCTTTCTAACGTCTATTTCGGCGTAGAAGCCTTCTGACAGGGCTTTGTCTATGTACTCGGGGCTATTCTCCTGTTCGGGCTTAGGACCGTCTGTGTTGCCTCTGTGGGCTATGTAAATCATTAGTTTCCTCCGGGGAGTACAAAGGGTGAAGTAGAGAGACTTTCTGATGGGAGACATTCACAGCTTAGTGCCGTTACTTCTCTGATCCCACTATTCCCGCAGGCTGCTTCGCATTCTTGTATAGTTACTTGATTAACCTTACATGTAGAGAATAACATGCCTGCAATAATTGTCAAGCAAATATATGCCACTGATTTTCCAATAACGACCGATACGGACTGAATCATCAGCTTGTCTTCTGGGTGAGGCTCCTTGTTCACTGCACAAGACCTTTGTGCAAACGGCGAACAAGTTGAAAGTCTTCGATTTCCCAAAAGTGAAACTTAAAATTATCGAGCATATTCTCTTTCTCAACATGGTAGGGAATAACATCGTGATTTGACATGCGACAATCACCGATATAGATATATTCTGGTACCTTTCTCACAAGATCCTTTGTACGGTCCATCACTTCGGAACCGCCAAAGAGCCAATATTCTAATACACCCTCAACAGGCATGCCCTTCTCGTTGAAGGTATCAAACACAGTGCCCTTCTCGTGGCGTCCGCACCAGATAGAGTCGCGGTCAAACTGGCTAAAATCCAGAGGACGCAGCCATGCTACATCAAATCTACTGGTCATAACGTAATCATATTTGAAGTCGTGCTCCTTTTCGTAATCACTCTTGAGGCGCAACACCTTGTCGTTAGAATACCAGCGGCTCATGATAGAGTGAAAGTGTCGAGGTACATCAGAGTGGACGTTCTTGCTAAATTTATTCGCCAAAGAATCAAAGTCAATCTGTTTCTGTACCATATATTTCTTAGGTTCATAAAGCTCAACTAGTTCAAGTTCGGCTTCGGTAGACCATGTATGGAAGAATACGTCAACTTCGTGAACTTGAAGGTTAATAATATTCTCTTTGAAATGATCCGCTGCCAACTGCCAATCAACAGGGAAGCCCTTGTCGTTCTTGCCGCCGGCTAATCCGTTAAAACATAAAGCTATTCTCATTCTGCTCTCCTAATGGTGTCTGAGATCAGTCCAAAATTCACGTTTTTCCAACTCTTAACTTCATGAACAGAGGCGCCCGTGGCGCGGGCAGCTTCCAGTCCAACGGCTGAATCTTCAAAGATAATACACTCTTCAAGGTCACAACCAATACGTGCCAGTTTCATCAAGGCTCGTATGTAAGGTTCAGGATGAGGCTTGGGGCTTATAACATCACTGTTCGTGATAAGCACATCAAGGTATTTCATGAAACCTAGGTGCTCCAAGAGCATGCGAGTAGACTCTCCATTTGCGTTTGTCACAACAGCAATCTTTTTACCCTCTTCCTTGAGGTATTCAAACATTTCCCTCTTATCAAAGTAGTGTTGAGGATTCATCTGTAACATCAACTCATTGGCGATTCGCTTCTTTTCCCCATAGATACCTTCAACCTGATCCATGTTGATATAGCCCTTGTCACAAAACTTGATAAGCTTAGCCTTGGTTGTGATCGTGGAATATACAATATCTAAGTCGCTAGGATGCCTTACGTCGAAACCATGGCGTCCAAGGGCGCGAACAATTGAGCGCACTTGAATGTCAGTAGTATCGACAAGAACACCATCAAAATCGAAGATAAAAGCCTTATACATATTACTCCCTAGGATGGTGCTGAAGATAGTGGTTTAGATCCTCGGGTGTTCCAAGACCCCACATTCTGTCAATGTGGAAAACCTTAATCTTCTGGGCGTCCTCGCATGCCTGATTGTACACGGGACAAACATAAAACTCATTGTTCGTACGAACATCACGCTCAATCATTTGTTCAGCGTACTTGACATAATCAGAACCCTTGCGGAAGTAATAAACTCCAGCAGTGGCGATATTACTGATAGGATTCTTTTCTGCGACCTCTGTTACGAACCCGTCTTCTCCAAGCTTTGCAAAACTCCACTTGGGGTGAGTAGCTTCAAAGGTGAGGATTCCACCGTCAACCTCGTCTGCGACCATAGAATACATAAACTCGTTGCTGTCCCACTCGAAAACTTGATCGGAGTTTGAGATGACCAGAGGCTCATCGTTATTAATGAACTCCTTAGCCAACAGCGTAGTACAGGCGGCACCTTCAGTGATACCATCCACTTGTACTATAACACATTCTGGTGAGATAAGGTTTAATAACTGTTGCAGGTTATACTTCTCATAATGAGACTTCTGCACAATGTAAATATGACGAGCCTCAATATTAAGATTCTCGGTCACTAGTTGGATCATTGGCTTGCCGTTAACGTCAATCAAAGGCTTGGGAAATGTGTACCCTGCCTTCTCAAATCGACTTCCGGCTCCTGCCATTGGAATTAATACGTTCATTTTGCCTCCTTGCCATGGTGTAATAATTTTTTGAGATTTAAAGTTGTGTTCGATAGCGCCCTTGACCTTCTCATAGGTCACGTCGTCAGGGTTACGCACCGCGCATAAAGAGGCACCTGAACTGAGTGCTGCCTTACGACCAATGTGTGAGTCCTCCACGATAAGAGTGTACTTGGGTCCGATGCCTGCCTTGATCATGCACTTCAGATACATCTCTGGGCTTGGCTTTGGAAATTTAACGTCTTGATTGGAGTAGATAAATTCTACATATTCCAAAAGCCCCTTCTTAAGAAGCATCATCTTGACTGATTCTCTGATAGAGTTTGATGCGCAGCAAATCCGATAGCCGTCTTCACGAAGCTTTTTAAGTACTTCGCGCATGCGCGTGTCATACTGCATCTCCTCAGAGATAATCTTGTATGTCATTTCTTGCTTGCGCTGCCACACGGTATTGTGTAACTCCTTCGGCAAGCCCTTGTTCTTTGTGAGCATGTTCAGTTTCTTTGACGTGGGCAACCCATCATATGTTGATAGGTGCTCTGCACGATTCACAATGTACTTTCCGTCCACTGATGCCAAAGCCCTGTTTAAAGCCTCGTAGTGCAACTCACGCGCATCTACGAGGACGCCATCTAAATCGAAGATGACTAAGATTTCACTATTGTCTACCATTATTGTCTTCCTAAGAATATTTTTTCAAGTCTGTGTGTTTCACGATAACCGGGATCATAACAATATCCCTGTAGGGAAAGGTCTGATAAGTCGTACCCTTCCAAATTCAATACCATTCCCCAGACTCGCTCCATAGCCTCTGACTGACGTTTGGTTGTGGGTCGCACCTTATCGAACCCTGCAGCTTTTAGTTTATCTAAAACACTACGTTTACACATAAGCATCGGACCAAAGAGAGCGGCAAAACGCATCCCCATTTCTGGTTTGTATTTTGTCTTAGCTATCAACTGGCTGTTTGCCCAATTAAGTGTTTCTGGAAATACGAAGCCATTATCGCCGGATGGGTGTTCCATGGGTGTCCAGCCAAGCCCGTTCCACGAACGGAAATATCGGAGCGCCGTCACGTCTGCTTCCATAAGGTCCAGAATACCGTCTTTGACTAACATAGAATCATGAAGAAAATAATAATAATCGTAATCAGGATAGTTTTCATAGGTGTGCCAAATATTTCCAGTTGTAAGACTTTGGTTCCCAATGTCCTCAACCTTTGCGCCATACTTCTCAACATGTTCATAATATGATTTGTCCTCCGAAGCACTGTCAACAACGTGGATAGGCGAATCGGGATGGTGTGACCGGATGCTTTTGACGCACGGAATCACAACCGGGTTTGCCGGGTCGAACCTACATGTTACTGAGAATAGATGCTTCATTTATATTCTGGTGGGGCTGAACTGATTAGTTTGTTGTAAAGTGCTGTTGCCTTCTCTGCGCCTGCAGCCATAATCCTAGTTAGCATAGGGCGATAGCGAGAGCCATAAAAACCGTCGTTGCGCCATACGCGCATTAGTACGCTGCCATCGCGGTCGCGGTAGATTCGCATTTGGTCGGGCATGCCCAAGCCCCAGCCACGATGGGCGCGACCGAGATCATTATCATTGTCCCATACGTCGTTAACCTGTAGCTCGTAGCCAGCGCGGTTAGCCGTCAGACCCCATAGTGATTGCTCGTTAAGTCCTTGGGACATCATTGGGTTCTGGATTACTTCTGCGTCTTGTGACACTTTATAAATATCTTCGATGACTTGTTGATAAGGACCGCCAGCCTGCCAGCCTAGGATGGCTGCGAACACTTGAAACTTTCCGCGCTCTTCTTCGGTCATGTTGATGCCCTTCCAGTAGTTTTCGCTGGTTCGCCAATCGTTTCTCCAGCGCTGGTCGGATGAAAAGAACAGTCCATCGCGGGCGATGACTTCCAAAACCTTGCCAACGTTAGTAAACGGCGCAATGCCTGAATCAATCCAGAGGATGTTCTTTCCGTACTCTTGTGCATGGCGCACGGCGCCGCATTTCCACACATGATTGCGGCTTTGACTAGTCTGTTCATCAGTCATACAGTCGGTATAGCCTTCATATGGTACTTCGGGAAACTCAACCACCTGAGTCTTGGGATAGCTGTTAATCTCATCCTTCTCTGACTCGGATAGTCCCAAGTTGAAAACAATAATCTGATCCACAACATCATCTGAGAAAGTTAAAATATGTTCAATCATGGTACGTCCCGAAATGAAATATTCACCCGAGTTGTTGAAAGCTGTTGCAATAATATTATTATACATTTAGTACCTTTGACCCTGTACGGTCTTATTGTCGTCTTCACGCGGTTCTTTGCGGTTTGGTCCGACAATGGAATGAAATAAGTGTACCACAAAAGAACCCGGTGTGTCAACAAAAGGAATATTTTGGATACGCTGTGCTGCTTGAATACCCCAGAAACTAAGGTTCCATGTGCGATCCGGGTTGGAGCCGTGGAAGTCAATCTCCGAAAATGTCTTGCCATCAAAGTAGTGGCAGTTAAAGTCCGATCTTACAGTATGGGATACAAATCGTACCATAGGGTCGATTGGTTTTTCACAAATCCTAAGAGCCTTTCCCAGATCTTCAGGGTCACCGTGCCAGACATCCTTCAGGTACCTGAATTCGTGCGTGCCAAGAGAGTCTGCGTAATCACTGCCGAAATACCAAGTAACATTATCTGATGGCTTAAACTCTTGACGCATCAAGTAGCGCATGATTTCGTCCTTCTCAATATATTCCTTCGCATTGATAGTAGGCGCTGTAAAAATAAACTGCTCTCCTTCACCAACTGCATTGTCGATAAGTTCTAGACCCTTCATAAAGTTTTGCGAAACACCATAGTCTGACTTCAGCATCAGAACACGTGTGGGGTTCACTTCTTTGCAGTGGCTTGTTAGATACAACATATCCTGCCCAAGAGTTTTTCCGTCACTCTTGGGCAGGATCTCAATCTTATCAAAATGGTGTCGAAGCCTATATTTGTCGATGAGACTGAGG
>Ga0115011_10002128_pt1 | contig 13907 bp, 10 predicted proteins | sample TroAtlMetagenome_2_FD_88705 | JGI IMG/M metagenome (GOLD analysis project Ga0115011, IMG submission 88705) | Marine eukaryotic phytoplankton communities from Atlantic Ocean - Tropical Atlantic ANT8 Metagenome | ecosystem: Environmental > Aquatic > Marine > Oceanic | place: Tropical Atlantic...
AGCTGAGGAAGAAGCTGAGGAAGAAGCTGAGGAAGAAGCTGAGGAAGAAGCTGAGGAAGAAGCTGAGGAAGAAGCTGAGGAAGAAGCTGAGGAAGAAGCTGAGGAAGAAGCTGAGGAAGAAGCCGAATCATTCTCAGTGTTGAAGGCCGAAATTCTATCCGACCCCGAAAGTCATGAATCATGGATAAAATTGGCGAATTATTTTGAAAAAATAGGTCTCAAAGGCCGCGCCGAAGAGTGTAAAAACAGGGCAAAAGAGCTTTCTTAATTTTCCACATTTATTATTAAGATTAAAATGTAATCTCTTTTTCGCGATAGCTTACCGGTGGGTTGTATGGCGAAGAAAATTCCAGATCACATTGCATATAGGCTAGTAAAAAAGGCCAAGGAAGCAGAAAAGAAAGCTAAAATGGCAGAGAAGGAAGCAGCAAAGAAAGTAAAGGCCGCAGAGAAGGAAGCAGCAAAGAAAGTTAAGGTCGCTGAGAAGGAAGCGAAACTGGCTGAGAAGGAAGCAGCGAAGAAAATAGAAGAAATGGAAAAAACCGAGAAAGAAGAAGATGAGTTTGATGACTTTGATGACTTTGATGACTTTGATGACTTTGATGACTTGGACGATGAATCAGAAGAGGTAAAAGATGAATCATCAAATCAAGATGAGGAAGAACCCGAGGAAGAACCCGAGGAAGAACCCGAGGAAGAACCCGAGGAAGAACCCGAGGAAGAATTAGTGGTCAATGATTCCGAATTACAAGATACTGAATTAGATGAACTATTATCGATGGCACAAGAATCAGAAGGTATCGATTCAAAGATCGCAAGAGCTAACAAGATGCTAGAGGATGGCGATTTTGAAGGCGCTCTAGCAATTTGGAAAAAATTAACAGTTAGTGACGGAAATGATCCCAGTAATTGGCGCGGTCTGGCAAAAGTTCTAGATTCAATGGGGCAAGATGGAAAGGCAAATACTGCCAGACAACATGCTGACAGACTTGAAACACAAGCTATTGCAGATGCCACAGGAAGAAAGATGGAAGATATAATCGCGGATCTTCTGGACGATGGAATCCTAAACTATAGTGCAGGTTCTGATGCAAAATCCCAGGATGAAGTATCGCAAGAAGATGACTTAACTAAACTCCCCGGGATTGGCGAAGTCGGTAAAGATAGATTGAATTTTGCTGGAATAACTACATTCGCCCAATTAGCTAAAAAAAGTGATAAGGAAATTGCCGAAATCATCCAAGCTAAAAAAGTTGAATCTTGGTCTAAGATGGCCCAAATGCTATCCGAAAAGTGATTTAACTCTAGGTTTGATATGTAATAATTTACTTTCTCGCATTCCTTTACTTTAATAACTCCGAGCCCTTGGGGCACATTAGTGAATTACTATGGTAGAACTGAATGATAATGTTAGATTAGTGCTTTTGGTGGGTGCAGCTGCTCTGTTAGTTTTCGAATTATTGAATATGCCAGGAATGATTGGCAGTGGGGAAAAACTTTTCCTTATTGACTTAATAACAGATTCAGGAATGGATCACTTTAGACCAGATACAGGTTTCAGTACTCAAGATATTGTTGCTGTTTTGTTAATCGTGGTCCTGGGTGCTCTTTATTGGATTTCTCAAGAAGATGATTTGGACTGGGAAGCACTTCTTGGTGATGATGACGACGAAGAATGAATCATTTTTCATTCTAATAAAACACTATAATTACTGGAATATTTAAGGTATCTCATCGAATTGATAACCAGTTTCCCATTTCTTTTCCCCTAGAGAAACTTCTAGCTCATAGGGTGTAATTAGTGGCTTTTCATATCTAGTTGAATCATCTATGGCTATCCTAGGGCATGCAGTATTTACAAATGCATCAACTGGATAGAAATTAATCAATTCTGGGCCAACATGATCTAGAGCTAATAGGTAACCCTTTTTCCCATGTTTCTCCAATAGTCTTTTCATTCTAATTGCTAAATTTCTTCTCATTTGCCCAGGCTTCTCCCCAATTAGTATTCCAAAAGATTGTGCTTCATCAATTGCCATAATTAGGCCAAATCTTTGCCTAAGAATTCTTTCTATAACTTCAAGAGACATCTCTCTAGCTTCGTCCGTATATGGATCTAAAATAGCGAGTGGCTTTCCTGTATGGAGTACAAGTCCTATAGGATGAAAATCCCCAGAGCCAAGAAAAAGATAGTGACCTATTTCGGGAGAATCTCCCGAATAATTGCACCCTAATACCTGTCCCGGAAAGCTCAATCTATCCCCTCCCACTGGAATTTCTACATCGAAACCCAATTTTTCTAATCGTTCTTTATACTCTTCTAGCAAATGAAGGTGTTGAATAGAGCCAACCAATCCTAGTTTACAATCCGTCAAGTGAGCAATTCTACCTACTGCGTCAAGAAATTTCTTTTGACCATCGACCTCTTCGAATTCTTTTATTTGACTCATATTTTCTAATCTATTTATTGCAAGTTCTCTATGAGAAGAGATAATCGGAAAAATTTCTTCTAATCCTGGTTCACCATCATAAGTGACCGGAATAAACTCTGTCGGCATTCCGGAGTCTATGTTCATTTGACTATGTCCCATGTGAGCTACCAACTCAACACCCATTGCCCGCATTTTATCATGAACTAAATCACATGCCCCATAACATGGGTCAGCAGCCAATACTACCTTAGCAGCTGATTCATCCTCAATTTCATCCATCATTTCTAGAGCTTGCATTTTCAAACCTTCAGGTACTTGAAGGGCTATTAAACGATGATCGTTTTTTTTGATTCTTTCAACTAATTCATCTAATTGAAAATCGTGCCTTTCCAAATCCATATTATCACTTAATAATCTCAACCTTTCCATCTACAATATCAATTCTAGCCAAAGTAATAATTGGCCAATTTGGCCTCTCTACTGAAAGTCTAGCCCTACCTTCTCCCTTTTCTATTGCAACTATTACTGCATGAAGAATCGCACCCATTTCTTCCAACGTTTCTAGAATGGGCTCGATTGTGCCGCCAGTTGAAATAACATCATCTACGACAACAATTCTCTCCCCTTTCTTTATATCATTAATGAATGCCTTGGATTTAGAGTATCCCGTCGAAAGTGAAACTTGTACTTCACCATCCATTCCGTAAGATCGCTTTCTAATTACTACTGTTGGCTTACTTGTGATCTCTCCGATGGCAGCTAGCAGAGGTAAGCCCATGGCTTCCACACTAACGATCAAATCTACTTCTTCCCAATCAATCATTCCGAAAATTAAATCCCTAGTGGCCCTGAGTACCAAAGGATCCATTCTAGGAATCCCATCAGAGATGGGATGAATAAAATAGGGATAATCTCCTTTCCAAATTATGGGGGCATCTTTCAAAGAGTTCTGTAAAATTTCCAATGGGTCTTGTGAGGGCTCCATGCCCTTCAACCTCAGACAAAGCCCTTCAATTTCTCGGCGCCCTTAATTACCTTAATTGAACAAGGAGTCGGAAACTTACAACTGGCCTTTCTTAGGGCCTCTCTAGCTGCACTATAGAATTCCGGCTCAGTTTTTATAGAAATTACTCTTTGGTCTCTCTTTACTCTAGCTGCTGTTCCAACATTCTTTCCAAAAGAAAGTCGCATACCCTGAGATACTCTATCTGCTCCTGCTCCCGTAGCTTGTTTGTTCTCTCTTAGAATTTGATGTGGAAAAGTATGCATTCTCAGAGCATACCCCAATGGTCCTGCAGTTGCACGGACCGTAGAATTTGCAACTTGTCTAGCTGCTTCTAGAGCAGTATCACGAATTTGACATGCATTATCTGCCGTCAATTCCAGAGTAATATCGAATTCGTCAGCTTCAGCTCTTTTTCTATTGCCCAAATGATATCGTAGAATTCGATTATTTGGAACTCCTCCAGAATACTCTCTTCTAGTAAAAGCTTGGCCCTTAATTTGCCTATACATCTTTGCCGGTTTACGCGCCATCCAAAAGCCTCAATCGCGCCCCACAAACAACCCATATTTAATGATGAGGCAATTAATTAACACCAGACAAAAAAAATCCGATTTATTTTGATCTAATCCAATCACCAAAATCCACAGCTCCATCCCAAATTTTGGCTCTATCATCTATTTTGCTATTTTCCATTGCTTCATCAATCGAATCGCCCATCTTTACCAAATTATTTCTTTTTAATATTCGTGGACTGATTCCCGGAAGCAATATCGCCATTGAACGAGGGACTCTTCCAGGATAAACCTCATTAACATGTCTAACGATGTTTGTCGTGCATGTGTTTGTAATAGTATTGTACCATTCTGGACTAATTCTAAGTTTATTTGTCCTATTGAGATACGATTCAAACATCCTCCTCTCGTTGCCAGGACCCAAGACTACAGCTTCGAAAAGATGAGTTATGGAGTTCCTCCTACATCTTGTCCTCACTCCAATCACATCACGCTCAGTGGCCCAAACATAAATTAATTCATATTGCTTAAATAGCCCTTTTATAGGGTGATATTTCTCACCTTTTTCTCTTCTAACTTCAATTGAGCAAGCTATTCTTTTTCCCTCATCAGTCTCAAAAACCATTATTGTATGGGCCATTTGTTTTCTTTTGGGGTCAAAATATTCCAACACAAACCAAATTTTTGCTAATCTACTAAGATCAAATTTTACATCAATCCAATTTTCATCATAATCTTTCGATGTTCTCCAACTAAAGTCCCTAACATTTCTAATCGTGACTTGATTTCCTTCAAACTTAGCCTCGGCCATTTTATTATTGTCATTTACCCATGATCTATCATTAGAAGGATTTAGTCTGAGATGCCTTATAATTACCCAAATCAGACAAATGAGTAAAAAAAATGTGGAAAAGCCGATGAAAAAAGATAGCAATCCATCAAGCGCACCCATGATTATTCAAATCGACTAATACGAATTAACTATGCCCATAAGTTTGGCGCGGCAGGGGAGATTTGAACTCCCGCGGTGAAACACCACTGGATTAGCAATCCAGCGCAATGGCCAGACTATGCGACTGCCGCATACTTCAATCCAGCCGAGATTTGGGCTTAAGAAGAACGGTTACATTATCCCTCTTCTTCCTGAGTTTCTTCGATACTGATTAGCTCGGAAGGAAGTCTCGTGACGTAAATTATCCCGTCAGTGAATTTTTTTGTCGCCCGATCCCTTAATTCCATCACCCTTGTTCCTTTCGATGCCCTTCCTATGGTTTCTTTTGTTTGGGATGCCCCAATCCTAATCATCATGCCCGAGCTAGTTAACATGAAAATTTGATCATCTTCATCGGGAATTTGATTTACTCCTACGATTGTATCTCCAGGATAAAGATCCATGGTTTTTACTCCCTTTGCACCCGGGCTGGTCCTCCTATATCCGTCTCTTTCTCCAGATCCAATGATTGTCCTTTTCCCCATTCCATTTTTTGTAATAGTAAGAATTTGAGTTTCATAATCATTGGTGACTATCATACCAACTACATGCCCACCATCGCCCTCTCGAGAAGAAGTCCTCCTGTCTCCCGTGAAAATGCCCCAAACTCCTGATGTATTTCTACTAGTGGCAGTAATTTCCGAGCAAGCAAATCTGCTCGCTTTTCCAGTACTGGAAATCATGACTATATCGGCCTCTTCAGTTCCGCTTCTTACATTGACCAATGAATCTCCCTCTATTTTGAATTTAAGTGCGTACTTTCCATTTCGATTGATTTTCACGTATTCTTTCAGACTAGTTTTCTTAATCAGGCCTTTCTTTGTAGCAAATAGGAGAAAGTGCCCTTCTGGGTTACCAATCAATTCCCTATCTACTGGTAAAATTGATACTACTTTTTCTTCATCTCTAATTCCGCCGAGGAGATTCCTGATATGGCTTCCTTTCCCATATCTGCTCGCTGAAGGAGTTTCCCATGCCCTCAAACCGTATACTCTTCCTTTGTCGGTGAAGATTAGAAGCCGGTCTTTAGAGAAGCAAGTGATGATATTAGCAGGAGTGTCCTCATCCTTAGTAGCCACGCCTTTGAGTCCCTTACCTCCCCTATTCTGAAGTCTGAAAGACTCTACTGGCAAGTGTCTGATGTAGTTGTCCCTAGTTAGTGAGATTACAATTGCCTCCTCCGCAACAAGGTCTTCCCTATCCATCGAGAGTGGCATCGGATCTATTACTGAGAGTCGTTCGTCACCGTGGCTACTCACCATTTCATCTAGCTCTTGAATCAGTATATTCAATCGCCTTGCTCTTGACTCGATAATATCTTTTAGGTCGGCAATCTTGATTTTCAATTCTTCAAATTCATTGTTAACCTTATCTACATCAAGGCGACTAAGTTGATACAATCGCCGTTCCGCGATTGCTTTAGCTTGAGGTTTTGTAAAGTCAAATAGAGAAATCCCTGAAATTTCCTCATTCCCTTGCAATACTGACTCAAATTGCTCCCTACCAGAGCTTGATCTACCCGCCTTTAGAACATCCTCTATACGGCTCTGAGCCTTGACTAGTCCTTCAAGAATATGGGCACGTGACTCCGCCTTTTCCAGCTCAAAAACAGCTCGCCGTTCGATTATCGACTCCCTATGGTCGACATATGTGTGCAGCATTACTGGAAGAGAAAGCAATACTGGCCTTCCATCTAGTATACCCATCATATTGGCTGAATAAGACTCTTGCAATCTACTGGATTTGAATAACTGATTTAGAACCGCATGAGGGTCGGAGTTATTCTTTACTTCTATGACTACCCGAATACCTTCCTTGGAAGACTCATCTCGAATATCCCTTATTCCAGTCACAGTTCCCTTAGAAACCAAATCCGCTATATGGACAAGCATGTCTGATTTTTTTACCTGATATGGTATTTCATGAATGATTATTTTCTTCCCGCTGGAGTTATCCTGCACATCGCACTTAGAGCGGATGTGAAACCTCCCCTTCCCTGTAGAGTACATGTCTACGATTCCATCTATTCCATGGATGGTCGCACCGGTTGGAAAATCTGGACCTTTGACATGGCTCATATATTCTTCCAGCTTGATGTCGGGAATCTTCCCTCCCACTGGCCCTTCTTCAAGGATTCTTCCAACATGCAATCTAATTGCTCCAGCAATCTCTGTAAGGTTGTGAGGTGGTATTCTCGTTGCCATTCCCACTGCTATCCCATCGCTTCCGTTCAAAAGCAGATTTGGCAATCTCGCTGGAAGAACGGAAGGTTCCATTTCAGAATCGTCGAAGTTAGGTTGAAAGTCAACTACTTTCTTTTCGATATCTTCAAGCATGTGCTTCGAAATCTTATCTAACCTACTCTCAGTATACCTCATCGCTGCTGGTGGATCGCCATCAATTGAACCAAAGTTTCCCTGCCCGTCTACAAGTGGGTAACGTAGCGAAAAATCCTGAGCCATTCTTACCATAGTGTCATAGATCGATTGATCTCCATGAGGGTGATACTTACCCATGACTTCTCCAACAGAACGAGCTGATTTACTATATTTCTTCTCAGAGGTATGCCCTCCTTCGTGCATTCCAAAAAGTACACGACGATGAACCGGTTTTAACCCATCTCTGGCATCAGGCAAAGCCCTACCGATGATTACAGACATAGCATAATTAATGTATGAAGTTTTCATTTCCTCGTTCAAAGAATGATTTAGTATATTCTCATCACTAGCTGGCAATTCAATGCCTCTTTCGCCTTCAGATGTCAAGATTTGTCACCTCCTTGGCATGTTTTTCAATAAATGCCCTTCGATCGGGAACATCTTCTCCCATCAGAATTTCGAATAGTCTGCTCGATTCTTCCGCATCTTTGACTGTTACTTTTAGCATAGTTCTGGTCATTGGATTCATGGTAGTATCCCATAGCTGTTCGGGATTCATCTCCCCTAATCCCTTGTACCTCTGGACTCCTATTTTCGCATTTGGATTACCTCCTTGTAATTCCAAGGTCACCTTATCTCTCTCTTCATCAGAAAATACGTATTTACTTATTCTACCCTTTGTCAATTGATAAAGAGGAGGTTGAGCAATGTATACATGACCCTCTTCTATTGCAGGCCTCATAAAATTCCAGAGAAACGTCAACATCAATGTCCTAATGTGGGCGCCATCAATATCTGCGTCGCACATTATTATTACCTTTGAATATCGCATTTTACTCGTATCAAAAGAACCTTCCTCTTCTGTTTTATTGCCAACTCCAGCACCAAGTGCGCGAATTATGGTCTGAATTTCTTGATTCTGAAATACTTTCGCAGCATTATGCTTCTGTCTTTCTACATTGAGAATCTTTCCTCTGAGGGGAAGAATCGCTTGAATTCTACGGTCCCTTCCTGTTTTTGCTGATCCTCCTGCAGAATCGCCCTCTACTAGATAGACCTCGCATTCACTCGGGTCTCGTGATTGGCAGTCAGCAAGCTTTCCAGGAAGGCCACCGCCTTCTAGGACGCCCTTTCTACGAGTGAGATCTCTGGCCTTCCGTGCTGCTTCTCTAGCTTTTGATGCAAGTAGTGCCTTCTCAACGATCTGCTTCGCAATGGATGGGTTTTCCTCAAAGAACTCGCCAAGTTTGTCATAAACAATCGTCTGAACTATTCCTGTAACTTCACTACTGACTAGTTTATCTTTAGTTTGAGAAGAGAAAGAAGGATCGGGGTGCTTGACACTTACTATCGCTGCCAACCCTTCTCGCACATCATCACCGGACAAAGAATCGCCTTTGAGCAACTTCTTCTTCTTTGCATACGAGTTCACAGAACTGGTAAGTGCCGTACGCAAACCGGACATATGAGTCCCTCCATCCTTATTCCTGATAATATTGGTATAGCAACGAATTGACTCACTGAATGCATTTGACCATTGCATGGCCAACTCTACTTCTACATCGCCCTTCTCAATTTCCTTATTTCCTTTGATCTTGATGACATCCTCATGTAAAACTTCTCGCCTTTCATTTAGTTGACTCACATATTCCGAAAGTCCGCCTTCGTACAGATGTTCTGACATATGAGGATCGACTCCTCTCTGATCTACAATCGTAATTTTTAGTCCTGCATTCAGAAAGGCAGTTTCGCCAACTCTGGTATCGACTTCTTCAAAATCAAACTCAACAATATCGGTAAAAATTGACAAATCGGGTTTGAAGGCTATGAGAGTCCCTGTATCTTTACACTCTCCAACTTCTTTCAGATTCTCAACTGGAATTCCTGCTTCATAGCGTTGGAAGTAAATTTTCCCTTCTCTATGGATGGTCATTTCCATCCATTCAGAAACTGCGTTTACTGCGGACACTCCAACTCCATGTAAGCCACCAGAAACCTTGTAAGAACTATTGTCGAATTTTCCACCAGCATGTAATTTCGTCATTATAACTTCAGCAGCAGAGATTCCAAACTCCTCATGAATACCAACTGGAATCCCTCTCCCATAGTCTCTGACTGAGAGAGAGTTGTCTGGATTTAGAGTTATATCAATTGAATCGGTATGTCCAGCAAGATGTTCATCAACTGAGTTATCTACTACTTCCCAAATGCAGTGATGTAGTGCCGAACCGTCGTGAGGGTCACCAAGATACATCCCCGGTCTTTTTCTGACAGCTTCCAATCCCTCCAAGACTTGAATACTCTCAGCATCATATTCTTCACTCATTTTATCAAATCCACGGAGATTTCTGAGGGTTCCCTTAGGGAACCCTCAAATCATAACAACCAACCTAATGTAAAGCGGTTATTCAATACTACCTGCTATTCTTCTCGAATTCCTCTATTTTTAGCTAATTTTTCTTATGACAAAAGGAATTCTGATTATCTAACACGACACGATTAAACCACATGATTAGTGGGAACCGGCAATGAAAACGCCAATGATTTGCGTCTCACTTAGGGGTTACACCGTTGATTCCCTAATAAAAGATGCAAATGTCGCGAAAGAATCTGGGGCGGATTTAGTTGAAATCCGCCTCGATAATCTATATGTTAGGAAAATAAAGAACAACTTAATGGAAGATGAGGAAGAATCAAACAATAAATCCGAAGACCAGAATATAGAAAGAGTAGAAATCGAATTAGAAGATATATTTTCATCAATTTCCAAACTCTCTCAAGACATCGAATTGCCTATTATCTACTCTTGTAGAGCAGAAGAAAATGGAGGTTATTTCAAAGGCCCAGAGGATGAAAGGATTAAAATTCTAAAGAAATCAATTGAAATGCAGCCAGAATGGATTGATTTAGAAATCGAAATGAATAATAAAGATAGATTGGAACTGTCAGAATTAACCAATAATAAAACTAAAATTATTGCATCATTATATTCCTATGATCGTATACCCTCTTCATCAGAAATAATTCAGGATGCAAATGAAATGAGGGATTTAGGAGATTTAATCAAAGTCTGCTATAAGACAAATACTAGATCAGAAGGCATGAAATTATTCGAGGCTGCTTGGGAGTTGAAAGATTCTGGATATGATAAGACAATTATGGGGCATGGGCCGGGAGGGGATTGGTCCCAAATTCATGCGCCACTTTTGAATCAATTCATGATATTCTCAACAACTGAAACTGGTTGGCATTTGGCTCAAAGAGGGGAAATAAATGTACCCGATCTAAAAACAGCTTGGTCTCTTCTACAATATTCTGAAGATTAAGAAAATATTCTATTTTTCTGAAAGATATGGAACTTCGACTAATTCTTCAGAATCAGAAAAATTAGAGTATGAATGATATCTAAAATGTAGAATAAGTGGAATAATAATTACTGAAAGAGGAAGTGCCCCTACTATAATATATGCAGTATAATTTGGGAAACTCTGCCTTTCTTCCATATCAACAATTATTTCTACATTCATTGTATTCCCAGAAGCTATTGAATCTCCGATTCTGCTGTTATCCCATCCATCTAATACTAGAAAAAACTCTTGATAATTAGATGATTCCATTCCTAATGAAGACCATGCTGAACCCGAAGAATCAATAGCAACTGAGAATTCTCTGTAAGATACCGACTCATATGCATGCGAATCCCTGTAAGGAATCCATGTTGCCATATCCCTCCACTCAACCGGAGCCTCAATTATTGAATCCCAATCCTCCCATTCTCTTTGATCATATTCCGCACTATAGATATCGTAATTGCTCCCAGTCATCAAATAAATATCTCCAGTTGCATCAGTAGACAAATTTGAATTTTTTGAACCAAATGAAAAGTCCACACAAAATGTATATCTATATCCAGGAATAAGTACTAATTCTAGGGCGGTAGCACTATCATTCAATACGGCAACACCTTCAAAATCCGACCAAGTACCATCCGACCACTCCGAACTAAATCCATCATACAAAGGCCTCAATGAAGTTCCAGAATATCCAAAATCAAATATATCGAAAAAACTTCCTTGTTCAACAGTGGATATCTGAATATAATCATCAGGTTTTTTTTCTCCCCAATCACTACTGGGAGAAACATTACATGAAGTCGATTGCGAAGAAGCAGGGATTGAAAATATAGTAGAGGGGAATATAAAAATCATAAAAATAATGAAGGTTATTCCGCATCTAATCATCCTTCTTTCTAAAGTCATTTTCTTCGCCCCGTTCTAATCGGCCTGATGTATCCAGATTCTCCACTCCTTCTCTCTTCAGTTGTTAGATATTTTGGTTTTGGAGGTGGCACGTGTTGATCCATTCCCGGTAGACCTCCTTCAGCTTCAACTTCCTCTACGACATAAGTCTCGGCCATTTCCTGAGCATCTAATTCATCCTCATCCCTTTCTCTCATTACTAGCCAACCCATAAAAGCCACAAGAGCTACAAGAATTAAAATCCCGGAACTTTCTTTGTCTGGAATTAAATCTTCCCAAGTTAAATCCGATAATGTCTTTGGTGGGCTCGTTTCTTGAATAGTAAGCACTGTAATTACATAATCTTTCATGGAACAAACACCTATCCCATTACAAGCAGACAGTGATATCCTCACTTCGCCAGGTTCATCCCAAGTACTATTGGCATCTATCCAATCATTCTTGAAATTCCCATCGAGATCACTATCTAAAAAAATATTCAAATCCCAATTTATTTCCAAAACATCCGTCAATCTCCTGTCCTTATCGTTTTCTAATATTCCATCTCCATCACTATCGAATTCGATATCTGTATCTATCCAAGCTTCAATTTCAAGATTACTGTCAGGATTAGAGATATTATTTATTAATTCTACTTTTTCTCCAACTACTACATATTCGCCATTTATTGGATTCTGATTAAGAATTATTAGAGATTCGGAAACATATACTGTAATTTCTGAACTATTTGATTCCCCTCCTTCAAAACCATCAATTACTGTCAATTTAACAGAATAAATCCCCGGCCTTTCATATTGATGCCAAACAATAGGTCCTGTTTGAGGTGGACTAGAGTCTCCAAAATCCCAAATCCATTCAGTAATTCCATTCCATTCCAAGCTCAACTCATTTATTGAATTCTTTCCAATAAATTTTGGGTCTGCATCTCTACTATCGCTACCATCAAATCTTATTTGCTTGTAAGGGGCTAAAAAAGCTCCGCCATCCTCAGTCCAAGGAATTTGCCATGTAATATTCTCAAAACTACTTGGAACAGAGTCTAGAAGTTCACCTTCAATGCTAGGGCAATCAAAAGTAACACTGGGAACTGGCAATGGATTTTCAATCTTAAAAAGATAGATCTTTGGGGCAGACTCCAATCCTCTGCTATCAATAACTACCAAGCTGACACTATATATTCCAGGCTCTGAGAATGTTCTACTTACTGATGAAACATTTTCTATTGACTCATCCATATCAGAAATATGCCAAATATGAATTAATTGCGAAGATTGACCATCAGGATCAAATGACTCACTATCAAAAATATATGCTGTATATACATCCCCATCTTCAGGACGTTCAAATATTGCGACTGGCCTTTGATTGAATACTTGGACTTGTATACTTACTGAAGTTACATTCCCATCATCATCTTCAACTTCAAGTGTAATATTCTTTAATCCCGGAGTAATCCACCCTACAATAGGATTGGATTCCGAAGACCCAGTTTGATTAAAGTCCGATGTAAAATTAATACTGGTCCCATCTAGACTCACCCCTCCTTCAAATTGCCAATAATAGTCTACAATTATCCCGTCTCTATCCAAAAATAATTCTGGCATTTCCAATGGAGTTAATGTATATGTTTGTAATTCTTCAACGTAAATTAATTCAGGTTCACGATTTAAAATCTTAATATTAATAGATATCTCCGAGATTTGTTTTCCATCGTCAGCTGTTAATTTTAGTGTATACAGCGTCCCATCAGCAGAACCATCTCCCCATTGGTGTCCTATTTCAAATAGTCCAACTCCCGAATCAACATTTCCATCTCCCCACTCCCATGTAAACAAAATTTCACTAATTGGCAAGTTATCCGCAGTTCCAATAGCAGAAAATTGAACTCGCTGATTAGTTTTCAAAGTCAATCCCTCGGAAATATTTTTTCCCTCCACCGAAACTTCAGGAACTGGGGCCGTACTATCATTACAGAATATATTCCAACTTTTTGATTCAGAATAGAATCCACCTCTGTCTTCTACTACTAAAGTTACTGAGAAAATCCCCTCATTTAGATATGAATGAATCGGATTCTTAAGATTGGAACTATTTCCATCACCAAAGTCCCAGAAATACGATTCCGGAGTCTCGTTATTTGTAAAAGTACCATTTGTTAGTCCAAATCCCCACTGGTCAAATCCACCACCAAAAAAGTAGTTTGGCAACCATGTCTGTGTGACATTAGATGATATTGAACCCGAGGAAAACGGTTTCATATTTGTTAACTCTATTGGCAGAGAAAATCCTTGATCTTGCATTAATCCATTTATATCATCAAGTCTAAACA
>Ga0115011_10002129_pt1 | contig 13900 bp, 24 predicted proteins | sample TroAtlMetagenome_2_FD_88705 | JGI IMG/M metagenome (GOLD analysis project Ga0115011, IMG submission 88705) | Marine eukaryotic phytoplankton communities from Atlantic Ocean - Tropical Atlantic ANT8 Metagenome | ecosystem: Environmental > Aquatic > Marine > Oceanic | place: Tropical Atlantic...
ATTCTTCCTCTGCTCAATCATCCTCTCTCGAACAGACAGGATCTTCTCAGGTTTCTTCAGAATCTTCTTTAGAACAGTCTTCGTCACTTTCTTCGCGAGAGGCTTCACAACCTTCATTAAGTACTGTTGAAGAGGTTGGCCCACTAGGGCCACCCCTAGAGTTGCGCCTACAGCTATCGAAGTAGTATTTAGGATGGTCGCAGGAGGGGGAGTGTAGTTGTTGATGACATTGAGCAAAGCAATATCCTCGTACAACGTGATACATTCGCCTTCAGAGTTTTCTTTGTAACCTTTTACAATCTTCGTACCATACTTACCGTATGCTCCCGGCGGGGGACTTCCTGGTCTGGGACAGGGAAGATTAATGTCAATAGGGTTAATGGCATTAACATTGAGATCAGGAATATCAGTGACTTGGCTTGCTCCTTCTGTAGTTGATTCATTTTCCGTTTTAGATGTATTGCCTCCTAGACCGCTAACTGCTCCCAAATTCGGAGTGTTCTCCATCGGAATAACTACTAATTCTTTACTTGGATCAAACTCAGGGGGATTGAAGTAGGGCATACCTGGCCCTGTACATAGCGTGAGAGTCCCTTGAGGATCGTCTTCTATTAATTTGTTGTTACCTTGTGTCTCTCTAGCTTCAACGCAACCAGGCATCTCTACGGTTGGGAAGCCTATCTGCAGAGTCACAGGAGGGGCTTGAGGAATGCTTAAAGGTAAATCAATTGCCCATGTCGGTACCTGTGGAACGTATATCTCCCTGACTCCTATCCGAGGGACTGAACCCACTGATCTTACTTATTAATTGGCAGAACGCCCCCAGTGGTACTAGGAATAGATAAAAAGCTGCTAGAGCCACCAGAAGAACTACCACCGATGCCAGGTAATGCACCCTTGATTTGAGATTCGACCAAAGGTCCGACTTGTTCAATTAATGCCTTCTTTAATTGTTCTTGGGTTGCTGGAGCTTTGAGATAAAAATACGCTGCAATAGTTCCACCAACAAGGCTACCTGATAACGCTAAGCTTGCTGTCGCGAGAATAGTTGGAAGGTTTTTCATGGTTATGTAGGTGCCACTTCTAATCTTAGGCACTTTTCAGTAGTGAATGCAGAAAAATATAGATTTTATTTTTTAGTCTTGGTTTAACCGAAACTTACGATTGACACCAGAACACTGGGGTTCATACGTGTTTAACCTTGTAGACCTGTCTAAAGGTGCTGCACGAAAAAGGTTTAAACAATCTATCAAAGACGAATGGAGGTGTTGTGCCTATTGCGGAATTAATGACTCTCTTCTGACTATCGACCACTTGAAACCTAAAAAACATGGTGGAGATAGTTGCAGAAGAAACCTTGTACCTGCTTGTCAATACTGTAATTCCGATAAAGGATCTCTTATGGATTGGCGTCTTTGGTATCAACAACAAGTTTTCTTTTCCAAAGTCCGCGAAAATAGAATTTTGGAATGGATGAAACCAAGACCAATGGAGAATATTGAATTATGGTATGTAAAAAGGGAGGAGCATGAGGGACGATCTAACTCAAGAACAGCAGTTCATGCTTCAACGTATAACTTTGGAAATCAAAGATTACTCGAAGGAGGAGCTTATAGAAGCATTGCTAAGTTGCTGGGAGGCACGATTCAGGCAGAAGCAAATCTTTCTTGCTAGTAGTCAAGAAGCTGGTTTTGCATTCGCTTTTAATGATGGTATAGCTGTTATGCCAGAAGCTGCTGTTAAAGAATTTGAACAGTCCCATGGCTACAAACCAACATGGGAAGACGCGGAAGACTATATGGAATCGATTGCAGAGGAGGCTTGTATGGAGTTAGACATGGACGCTATTGTTCTTGAACCTGAAGAATAACTCGTTACACTAATATTCAGATACGTATTTTTCAATGGAAACCCTCATAGCAGGAGCAGCAGCAGTTTTGGTGGGGATTTTTTCCGGTAGAGCAATTACTCTAAAGCAAGGGGGAAAACAGGGAGTAGCTTCCCATGAACACAACGAATTGCTTCAAAGGGTTTCAGATATCGAACAAGTCATACCAGCTTTGATTCCTCGCGCTGAAGTGCAAGATGCTATCAATAAGGTTCCTCCTTTAGTGATGGATGCTGTAAGGACTGAGATTAATAGCATTGGTTTATCTATGAGTCAGAGACCTGCTCCTTCACCTGGCTTAGGAGGAGTTGACCTAGCTCAAGTCAGAGCCGATACTGAAAAGATGAAGCAGTTGAATGACATGCTGAAGAATTTCGAACAATCACAGGGCAATGGATAATTTATTCAAGACCTATCAAATCGATGATGAATCGGCTGATACGATTGAAAAATACATCACAACCAATGTTGACATCCAATGGGGGTATCAAAATAATGTTACTTTTGAACGTCAGCATATAGAGGAACAACAAAAAGAATATGGCAAGTCAATCGATTGGAATTGGTGTCCAGGTTTTAGTTCGAGGTTTGTCCATGAAGGACAAACAAACCCTAGATGTGATACACGGTTTCCTTTTTATAAAGGATTGCAGTTGCCAACGATAAGAAAAACAATTGGAGATGAATATAAAGATTATCTAATATGGAGATGTCAGGCATGGATATATCCTTCTGTTGCTGATGGTTTTAATGTTCCACATTGTCCTCATGTGGACTTAACGACTAGAAGAAGTAGATCAGAAGGTTCAAAGATATGTTCTAATAGTGAAGAAACTGGGGAAGGTAACTTAGTAATGCTGTATTACGTGAATGATTGTGATGGAGATAATTATTTCTACAAAATTAAAGATGGATATGAAAATGATGATGATGTAAATACAAACTATTACAATCCTAAAAAATTATCATTAACTCATATTGAGTCTCCTAAGAAAGGTAAATTACTTCTTTTTGATGGTGATACGATCCATGCCAGTTCTTCTCCTTCTAAAAATTTGAGGATGACTTTGAATATAAATATTTTGCCTTCTAAAGATGATTGAATTACCTTTTCTCCATAATTTCTTTTATACTGATATACCTAGCAATAAAGATGATCTGCTAAATGCCATAGAAAATGGCGAGTTAGATGATAACCAAGAGTTTGAATGGAGTGATAATTGCTCTATTCAATTAGAACGATTAAAAATGAAGGATAATTTGAAATTGTTCATACCTTCTATTAATAATTATTTAAAAGAATTAAAACTTGGAGGCGATAATATCAACGTTCAATTGCATGGCTTATGGAGAAATACGTATCATAAACATTATTTTCAAGAGATTCATGATCACAGTCCTCATCATATTTCTGGAGTTCTTTTCTTAACTGACGAACAACCTGGAGATAGTCAATTTTATTTTTTCAACAAACAATATAGTGAAATACCCCATGCTTGGAAAGGGTTTAGACAAGAAGATAGTATTGTTTTTGGAGGTAGATATTGGATCAGAGCTCAACGAGGTAGGATCGTTTTATTTCCTTCTTATTTAATGCATGGAGTGACTGTTCATAATTCAGATCATCCTAGGAGAACCGCTTCATTTAATTTTGATTTTGTTTAGATGTAAATTAGCCATTAATTTGGGTTATAAAAACTACACCATCCAGTCGCAATGTATTTATCTCCTTTATTAGGAGTGACTCCTTTGTGGGGATGAGTCCAATAAGCAGGCCAAACAACAACACGTCCTTCCTTAGGTTGAATAGTTGTAGCTTGATGGGGAAATTCTGTTCCCGATTGTGCATCATTTAAATACATCATCCAAACCAGCATACGATCTCCAGGTAGTGAGTGATTTTCTGCAGTTAATGAGCCTAGGTCTAATTCCTGATTATTCATATTTTTCCATCTAGAAGCATGTTCACAATGCAAGCCACTGTATCCTTGGCCTTCTGAATAATATTGAATGTTATACCCAGATCTCAAACACCATGAGGCTAATTCATCTAGAAATGGATAAGTGATTTTATATCGCCCAATAGCCTCAACAACAGGCGGTAAAAGAATTGTATTGAACTGACGAAATGGTGTATATGGTATTTCATTATCAATTTCAGCAAAATCGACATTGAAATCTATCGATTTTTTGGTTTCTGTATCTCTCGAATATATGAAACGATATTTGTCTTTATCTTTAAATTCTTTATCTTTAAATTGGTTGAAGTATTGAATGACTGATTGGCAAGAATTTGAATCTAACAAATCATCATAAATTGCAATGAAGGATGAATCAGTCATTTTGTTTTAATTCTTCTGTCATTCCTTTGTGCCAATATTTTAAACCAGATAGAGCCCAAGGACCATACCTAAAACTTGCAGGATTAACGGCTTCAGCAATTTTGACATCTTCTAATGTCTTGTTTGAAATAAACTCAAATGCATCATGAAATATAGGCTCATGTATTGATAGATTCTTTGCATACTTCCAAAACGGAGTGTCATATTTAGAACCAAATTTATAGTGCCAAAGGATAAAAGTTTCCACCTGTTTAATATGTTGCTTGATATCTATGGAAGCATGATGAGCAGCCCAACCTTTGTTGCCAATGAACTGATATGAATACCTAGCCCATGTTTGATAGGTATTAATTGCAGTCGCTTCCATGGGTTCTAGGAAGAATAATTTATTACCATTTAAAATCACTCTGCCTTGAACAGGGTTCTTAGCAACGTAGTTATTGAAAGTTGAATGAGATGTTATTTCTACGTCAAAAATTTCTTGAAAGTTTTTTTCAGCATCCTCCCGCGAGGTGATTGTATCGTTATACAAATAACCAATAGATCTGGCATAGGAAGGAGACTCTGGATTAGTGGGAATTACAAAAGTCCACCCATCAGGAGTAGCGACATGCTGAGTAAATATATCTTGGATATCTTTCTTAGGTCTACCTAGAATTGCTGCATTAATTGGATTAATTAATGTGTCATACTCTTCTAAATCCTGAGGCTTTCCTCTGCAATCAATAACGTAATCAGCATCAATATCATCTAAGCTTTCGACTTTTTTATCTGTGACCTTAAATGCCTTCGAATTTAATACATAGTCCTGCATTTCAGCAGGACAAAAATGTACTGCAATTTGATTTCCAGGGAAAGGATGGAAAACATCTTTATTAATTTTGCCCCAATCCTTATATAGAATTCCTAATTTAGGCGTGGCATGAATAGCGTTGGAATAGTAATTAAATTCTGATTCAATGGCACTCCATAATAGTTGAGGCTGTTGAGGAAAAGTAGCTTGTCCGGCTAACTCTGGGCGGATACTAGAGTCATGGATCAGTTCAATCTCATCAATTCCTCTACCACTACCTCTCCACTTATCCATCTTGGATTGCCAAGAATACTCCAAAGCTGAGAAGCATCCTGCATTGCCAGCCCCAACAATAGAAACTTTAGTCATCGACGTATCTTTTTAATAGTGAGATATAAATTGGAATATGCAGCAATTACCAATAAGACTAATAGGAAAGTATTAACTGTCACCTGCCATCTCCCTTGGTAAAGGCTTCTTCATCGGGGCCGGTAAATCTGTCGTCGGTTCCCCACCCATTTCTTTGGTATTCCATGAGGAAGAGGAGGCAGCATCCGGCATGGGCAAGGTGGGAGTATCCTGTCTCGGGATCACTATCCTCTCCTCTCCACCAGGCGAAGAGATGTCTGCAGAGTGCGGCAAAGTAACGCCCCCACTCAGTTCCCCTACACCAGTTATTAGAGCTATACTTTCGAGCACCGTAGCCGAGAACGTCAGCGATGTCTCCAACAGCTTGCCAAGGGATGAGATCAAAACGAGTCTTTTCCATTTATAGTTCTATTTTGCCTAGGATAGAAAATGAAGCAAGTTCTAACAAGTTTTGAAAGGGAATTCGAGTTCTCCTTACAGATGGGGACCTGAAAGCAAATCAGGATTAGTGAAGAGATATCTGGCTAAAGCTAGAACCTTTAACACACACGCTCAACATTACGGTGGTAGTACTGGAGGGCGAAAGAGTATTGATCAAGGATCAGGAATATCTGTATTAAATCGACGTTCTGCAGAACAGTCTGAGAAAAAGAAAGTATTTGAACAAGAAGTCAAACCATACGCTGCAGGACAAGCTGTATGGGATGTCAAGAAAGAATTGTATAAAGATTTAGGAACTTAGTTAATTGCTTGTGCTTCAACTAATCTTGACGTGAGTTTAGTCAGCTGCAAACGATTACCTCTTCTTGTTTTGTTGTAATGTAATAAGTCTTCTGAAGAAAAATCAGAGACCATAAAGCGACAAGTCTTACCTGAATTCCATTTATCATCTGTATCTGTAGGATCCCACCATAAAACGAATTCAAAAGGAGGTTCCATTGTCCCCTTATAGCCGGGCAATGATTGATGGAATTTATGGAGCCTCCCTGCTAGTTCTGTGATATTGGAAAAATTGTCTAGTTTTAATAATTTCCTGTGTTCTTCATCTGTAGGCAATGCATCGTTCCATGTAATCCATGAGTCGTACACAATCGCCCTAATTGTCAGATAGGTCTTACCATCCGGCGCCTGGAATTGGTCAGGCGGATGATCGAATATTTGATTATCCATGTCAAGAATGGAAGTCATATGCTTTACGACAGGTAATCTGATACGATTTTTCCCAATCGTTTTCGCCGCTATATTCGTTGAAAACAATCCGCCCCATTGAATGAAAAACATTATGGAAACGAGATAATCCTGTTTGAAATTGATCGTGTTGGACTGGCGGCAAATAAATAATTGCCGACCAATCAGATGGAGAAACGCTTCTAAATGTATCTAATTCATCGTCATACCACATTGGACGTAGTCTTCTAAATGGAATACAAACTGGAAAGTCCCAAATCCAAGGAGCTCTAATGATTGCCTCGTTATGAGCGATCCAAATTACAGCGTGTTCTATATGACCTTTCCTGTATTCCTTTAATGTTTTATTCAACAGTCGTCGTGTTAACGCTGCTCCTGTTGGTGCTCCTACAAAAACTCTTTTAGAAGAACTATGAACATCATCTACATACCAATCTTTATGGATGATATCTTCTAAGGATTCTTTTTCTCGGTCGTAATATCGAGAGGCTCCAACTAAACGATTGAGATCTGGGGAGGAGTAAGGATCAAGATCGATAGAGCCGAGGACAGACTTAGCACCAGAAACGACATCAGCTGGTGGTGCTAAATCACACTTGTCTGGATGATGACGAATTTTGTCACTCATCCTTATAAGTTATCCATTAATTTTGCAATTCTCCCTGCTGGATTTTCTCGAGGTAAAGTCGTACAAGAAGCGCCTGATTTATCTATCAAAATGAGACATATCTCTTCTTTAGGATTTGCACCTTTGATTGTTTTTAATGCATCTTTGCAAAACTCTACGACTTTTTCATCATTATTCTTTTCCGCATCTTTTAAATCTTCTGACATCATAAATTCATTCACATAGTTAGATCTATCTGGATGATTTTTTTCAGCAATTAAATTTAAAATAATTGCACCTGCACCGAGATAGCTATATGCAGTGTCATATCTATCCATCATGTCAGCCATGATTGCTTCGCAAATTCTTATATTTAATTCCTTGGAAGCTTCTTTATTACCTTCAGGAACTTTCTTGTCTATTAATTCTGGAAAAAACTTAACAAGAAATTCGGCTGGTTGAGGTCTCGCCACGAAAGTAAGTACGTTGAACATCTATTAACAAAGAGTCGCACCGTTCTTCTGCGTCTTGAGCTAAAGGTATCAAGTGTTCGAATTGATTCTCTATAGATATTGAATCAACTAACTGACTGAGAGAATCATGCAGTTCAGCAATGTCAATCACAATGTCCATTAGACTCTTAATTCGGTTTTAGAACGTTGGCTGTTAGACCACCATGCATACACTTCAGGAACCCAACTAGCAACATGATCAGCAATTAGATCTGTTAAGCTCTTTGTTTCGTAAGACTTATTAGGTCTAGAACAGCTATCGAGTAAACGTAGCCATGCACGAAGACTACCTGAAGCTGTAACATTCTGCAACATACACATTGTTAATAACTGCTGTGCTTGTACTGAACTAGCTCCTGCTTCTCGTTGACAGTCGTAGTCGATAGCGGAAGAATAAGCAGAAGCAAGTTGGTTTTGTTCATCCTCTTCACTCCAAGGATGTCTATTACCTGTGTAGTCTGGGTAATTTCCGGGAGTTCGAGAGTGGAAAAGTTTTTCTAGAGGATAATCTTTTTCTTTAACACATAGCCTTGTATTCTCTGCCGCCTCGTACAAAGGTTGCAGACTAAATGTAATGTCTCTTCTTTCGGTGCATAGCTCGTGCAACGTACTATGGTCTGCTCTTATATATAGAGATAAGTAAGGATGTTCAAGAGAGGAAAAAGATCCCCATGATGGATGAGTTTGGCTGGTATGACGAAAATGGTTTGTTAAAAGGTTGCCACAAGTATCTTCTGCAAAAGCATTTTCCTGTACATCTTTTTCTTGTTCTATATCGTTTATAAAATCCCCATGCTTATTCATATATAAGGCTGTATACATCAAACGTTGAGGCATCTCTGTGCCTGCAATTTTCTTCACCTCGTAGGCTTGTATGGCTGACTTGGTCAAAATACTCAGTATCTCTTGGCAAAGAGTATCACCATGCCGTCCTTACGCAAGGTATGTGGAGATTTCCCTTGTTAAGTTTTATTAATCGTCGTCGTCGCTGTAAACTTTGTCGTGGAAGTAATCAAACATTTCCTTGGGATCCATGTAGTCAGGAATGTTTAATTTATTACCAATAACCTTACCATCATCATCACGTTGATATGTTCTACCTTGGTGGTAATTTAGTGCTGCGCCAGTCTCTAATACTCCCCTATCTATATATGCCTTGTTCCGAGGTAAGGCACTCATGTAAAAATGATCGGTCATACGATTACCTGCACTTGATGCAGCATCTATACCGTCGTTAACTTCATACTCAGGAAGAGTAGGAGAAAAATGCTGCCAATCAATATCTCGCCAATCAACTCCAGAAGGAGAGGGTGATGGCGATGGAGAAGGAGAAGGAGAAGGAGATGGAGATGGGGACGGAGATGGAGAAGCATTATATGTTTTCCATTCATCTGAACGCCTTATATTTGCTAACACATCATTTCTAGTGGCTCCTCCTTTTAAGTCGTTCATCCAATAGGAACGTCCTTCATTTTTTAATCCTCGACCTAATTCACTTTTATAAGTATCTTGAAGCCACTTTTCGTCGCTTAACCCGATATCTCTTTCTATGTCTGATTTTGAAGTTCCGCCACGAAATGCATCACCCCAGTAATTAAGACCTTCTTCTCCGACATCTCTTCCGAGATCTCTCTGATAGACGCTACGCAACCAAGAACTTGTTTCAGGATCTTTTTTCCATGCGTCTGATCTTTCTATTGCGGATTGTTGGTTACTTAATACACCTGAAGCAGCCTGCGATATCGCGTTAGTTAATATTCCAGGAGAAAACAACATGTGGACTCTACTAATTACCTAGTCTTTATTTTAAACGAGTTATTTATTTAACTCTGCATAAATAGAATCCTTGCTTACGCACATCTGAGTCTTATGGACATAGAAGCCACCTTTTTGAGCGCAAGCATATTCAGGAGAAAGCATAATATTGCTTAATACTTCTGTCTTAGTTGCTCCTTCTTTTAAATCATTAAGCCAATATTCAAGACCTTCTACACATACGTCTCTTCCAAGATGCTTGGTATACATTGCTTGTAACCATTTTGCATTATCAGGATCTTTCTCCCAAGCGATGGTGCGAGCGTCTTTTTCTGTAGCAGTAGTCATAACATTATTTCAATGTGTTACAAGACTAGCTCAGAAACTTGACTATGAGAGAAATGAATCAGAATCGTCCCACATCGAAGCTATTAAACTATTAGCTAATTTGCTACTTTGTTTTGGCTCATTATGGAGGAAATCAACGAATCGCCCAGATTTATAGCGGTTGCCATATTGATTAGAAGTGACAAAAGGTATTGAACCCATCTGTTCTGCTGGGGTTAAATCAACACCTAGTCTTCTTCCTGAAGGATTCCAAGTATCTTCAAAGTGTCCCCCATATCCTCCGACTTTTGGTTCAGGAATTGTAGATGATCCTGATGGGTCGTCTGGATCAACAGGATCTACTGGATCAACTGGATCAACTGGATCAACTCTTTCTCCTAAACCTCTTTGGTAGCCTTGATACTCAGGACTTCTTCTGATATTTGCTACGACTTGTTCTTGCGTTTGGCCTCGTTCATGAATATCGTCTGTCCAATGCTTTAGCCCACTGGGATCGGTTCCTCTCCCTAGGTTGTCGTCATAAACAGTTTCTAGCCAAGCCTCAGTGCGAGCCCTTGCTTCAGCAGCAGCTGATGACATTATTTACTTAGATTGACAATAGTTATATCTTAGTTGATCTAAAGTTATTGCTTTTCTTTGACGGCTGTAGGACTGAGTGGACCATTCGCTGCTAATCGGAAATCAATCCACATTCGATTAGCTGCTTGGATCTTTTTAAATCGTTTAGGATCTTTATCGTGAGTTGTTTCTAAAAACAATTGAGTCTCATGAGTCAACTTATTAGATGAGAATTCTAAATCAACTGTTTGTAAATGACGATTATGAAAGAAATGAGGAACTCCTTTTACTTTTAGATGTAATGGGTTACAGCAATTATTGTCACCACAAACTGCTTTAATAGGTAATCTTCCTATATCTCCCCAAGTAAACCATGCTGCAACTCTAGGAGCAGAGTACTGTCTACCTGAACCCCAGTGTCTTGGCATAGGAAAATAACTAGAGTTTGATCTGGAATGGAATTTACCTCTCCATGGCCAACATTCTTCTGGACCTCTTATTTCAACGAACGACCAAAACTCTAAAAATCTACGTCTATATTTTCTCTCAATCTTGTGAACATCTAAAGATAATCTTCCTTCAGTAAGAGAACTAATACACCTAACACAAGCATGACTATCTGTGTAGCGAGGTATTAATCCATCTTTTGAACCGATGGAATGTTCACAGTGAAAACATATAGGACCTCCTTCTGTTTTGGAATGCAACTTAGGAGGAATAGCCCATTGAGACATTATTTTAAATAAAGAGGAAAACCAGTGGGTGGTTTAAACTTACCTCCTAATTTGACTAATTGCTGCGCAAGAGGTTTTAATTTTGTCTGCATTTCAGGCCACAATTCCCGACGAGTACTACCTTCTATAGCCACTGGAACTAATTTATTTGTAGGACTGCTAATAACAAATCCATTGCGGCCATCATTAATATTCTTAACACGATGTCCTATTTTGAGGTCTTTCATGGTATAAGACGAATCTATATACCCGCTACAGTAGCTTAATTATTCTTCTGTATCGTCTATTTCTCCATTAAAGGGAATACGATGTACTGCTATACCTGCTTCTACACACATTTCTCTGGCTTTATCAAATGATTCTTGCCATCGATAAGGTTCTACGAAATCAGGAACAATAATCTGAGCAATATCAGCTTGAATGAGAACTGAAGCACATTGGCTACACGTCATCAAAGGCCATACATACATCGTTGCACCTGCTAAGCAAACTCCATTCTTTGCAGCAAATGAAACACAATTCATCTCTGCATGCACAGTCATAGCAAGCCTTGTATCTCTATTTTTCAACCTAGAGTCTGAGTCGGTTATTCCACTCGGTAGTCCGTTATAACCTTGCACTAAAATACGTCTATCTCTAACAGCAACTGCTCCAACTTTGGTGCTGGGATCTTTAGACCACCCTGCAAACATCCTTGCGGCATGCAGGAATCTTTGATCCCAGTTCTTTGGAGTGCGTGGTGCTTTAAGAGATGTCATAGAATATGAATGTAGGAGGATTTAACCCTTGCTAGAAGTTGCCGCTGTTATTGGATTGGCTGGTGCAAGTGCCTTGTGGCGCATGGCATTCACTCAAGGAAGTATGAAGAGGGGAATGGAAGCTATTCTTCACGAAGTACAACTGTTAAGACATGATGTGAGTAAAGATATAGTAAGTTTAAAGGAAGATGTTCAGGATCACGAGATGAGACTGAGGCAACTTGAAACTTCCAAACGCAGATGAACTGTGGACTGGGACGCAGAACTTAAAACCGAACAATGTGAAAGTATGCTCACTGTTTACCAAGATCACATCGAAGAATTACAGAGAGAAATAAAAAAGAAAGAAGGGCATATTAAATTTTTAGAACAGCAATTAGAGTATAAAACTATGGGACCACCAGATACAGAGCCTGTTGATACCCAGACTTTTCTTTCTATTGCCCGCAACCAGAAGTAATATCAGTGCCTGATCCTATTATGATGAATCAGGTTTTTGTCAGGGTTTATGCAAGTTAAATTTGTCACGCCTAATGATGTTGGCGGTTGGCTAGAAGTTAAATTGGGTAAGCCAGATATGGATTATTTGTGGGCAAGAATTAAAGCAGCTGAAGAAAGAGAAGAGGATGTACGAAGTACTCTTGCAGGTCAGATCAGTGCAAGTTTAGCTTTAGATGATACAGATAATTACTTTCAAAAGAATATTCTTCAACCCTTGGCAAAGGAATATTTAAACCAACAACCTTTTTTAATGCAAGACATCAAGGGTAATCGTATGTCATCGGAAACGAAAGACAGTGACAGATTCGATATATTATTAGATCACTGGTGGGTTAATAAACAAAAACAAGGTGAATATAATCCGGTACATGCTCACTCAGGTTTATTCTCTTTCGTTGTTTGGATGCATGAAGCTGCTGAACATGATGAACAAAACAAACAGGAGAATGCTCAAATGTCCGGTAGTCCTAGTCATCATCAATTTGTTTTTCATTATTCAAGCATGCTCAATCAACCGAAATTCAGTATATATCGTTTAGGAAAAAAATTGGAAGGGACTCTGTTGTTCTTTCCTTCGCGGCTATTTCATAGCGTGACTCCTTTTTTCAATAATGATGGTATTCGTATAAGTATCGCTGGAAATATGGGAGTCAAATAAGCGAACTATTGCCCGCAGCCAGCGGTAACATCAGCGCCTGATCCTATTTCTTCTTCTTCTAATCGACCTGGCCTCCATCCGCTTTGCCAAATACTTTTAGATTTCTCATGGAGATCATCGGAAGTTTTGTCCCACTTATGAAGCGCCATGATAATACTATTTCGAAGAGCTTCACTATTAGGTACGCCGCTATAACGAATGAGGAGTCGAGATGCATTGGTGATATCGTCATTAGTTAGATCATCTAGCTCTTTAGAAGCTAATCTATCTGCAATCTCTTTATCTGTCTCGTATAGAGGACTAGGCATAGTGCCAGGGTGCCAAGGGTGACAGTGTTACTATAAACTTTTTTTGAGTATTCCTTTCTTATTTAATTAAATATATATAAATTCGTCACATATTTAAATACTAAGTGTTATAAAAAGTGAACAACTTTCTATTTTTCTAATAAAGGTTTTCTAGAAGGGTGTCACCTGTGGCCCCGTTTATGAGACTCATTTGAGCAGAAGAGATATAAACAACAAGACCCTGGCACCTAAGTACCAGAGCCCTAATAAAAAAGACCACTGATTAAGTTATGTCAGCAGTCTTGATGTGAGATTAATTTATCTAGTCTCGAGAATCTCAGTTTGGACCAAGCCAGATTCTTTGACTTTTACCATTTCTTTTGATTCTCTTCGGTTTGTAGCCTAATCTTTTTAAGCAGTCAGTTACTGGAGTTGTCATTTGATGTTGTTGAGCAACATTAACATCGACCCATGTGAATAAATCCGCAAGGATTACATAGGATTGGCCGTGATAGTAGCCACTACTGTTAGTCTCTATCGCACGAGTAACCAAGGCGTCAATAGGGTTATCTCGTGTGAATGAATCTTGATAGTCAGCAATA
>Ga0115011_10002133_pt1 | contig 13876 bp, 8 predicted proteins | sample TroAtlMetagenome_2_FD_88705 | JGI IMG/M metagenome (GOLD analysis project Ga0115011, IMG submission 88705) | Marine eukaryotic phytoplankton communities from Atlantic Ocean - Tropical Atlantic ANT8 Metagenome | ecosystem: Environmental > Aquatic > Marine > Oceanic | place: Tropical Atlantic...
AAAAAGAACGAAAAAAGAAAAAGAAAAAGAAAAAGAAAGAGAAATAATCGCGACAAACAAAAAAACTTTGACGAGAAGAAGGCCATTACCATAAAATCGTCATGACGATGACAATCACTCGGGAACAAATCGAATTCGCGAGCCAAAACCTCTCCTCGCGAGACCAATCCGCGAGAGAACAGTCCGAACAGATTCTGTTGTCGTTCCGTAAATCTCCAGAAGCGTTGCGGGTGTGTCGAGATATCTTGGAGAATTCACAATCGAACGATACCAAGTTCCAAGCTTCGAACGCGTTACGGTTTGCGATTTTACAAAAATGGGACGCGATGACGAACGAAATGCGCGCGGAGATTCGACAGTTTTGCTTGACATATTTACTGCATTCGCAAACTGCTCCTTCGTCGTCGGCGGCGTCGTCGTCATCTTCTCGGATGAGCAATGTCATAAGTTCGCAAATTGTTTCCGTATTGGCGGTTGTTTTGAAACGCCAGTGGCTCGACGACGACGGGAAACAACGACAAATGGCGTTGGAAGAATGCGAACGCGCGGTGTCGTCTTCGGCGACTGCAGGAGCGAGGAAGCTCGGATTAGATGTGTTCACGCAGGTCGTTTTGGAATGCGCGCCGAGCACGAGCTCGCCTATGCATTTGAATTGGGAGTTTCACGAGCGAGTGCGAGATGTGCTCGAGAAGGAAGTTTTAATCCACTTTTTCTCACACGCCGGGAACATCGCCAGAGAAGTGTTGATGGTTGAAGGAGGGAAGATGGTGAAATTAGGTAAAGACGAGGAGTGCTTTTTTGCTAGTTTACGGCTCTTGAACGCGTGCTTATCATGGGATTTCTCCCGGTTCGGCGGGTTCGGTAAAAATGGCGCGAGAGGCGTGGAGAATGAGAATGGAACAACAACGAACAATAACAATAATAATAGCAAAGGAGGTCGAAGCGTTCTCGAAAACGCGTCCATATCGGATGGTTTCGTTCCAGTGACGCCTGGGGAAACGTGGCGAGAGATCTTGTTACAATCTGGAGAGAATGACACGTTCGCGTGGCTTTTTTCGTTGCACGAAGCCATGCATTCGCCGAATGGTGTGGCACAGAACAGCGCGGATGGATCGAGCGCGATATTACCGGGAACCAAAGTCGCCAAGGAGACGAGAAGTTTGCTTTCGAACTTTTGCGCCTTGAGTGGATCAATATTTCCAGAAGCTGACGTCCACAAGCATTTGAAGTCTATGCACTTCCAACGGTGCGTGCAATCACTCTTGAAAACGCGAACAGTAGTGGACCCGAAAGATGCAATGATCAACATTGACGAAAGAGAAGAAGAAGTTTTGGATTGCGTCAAGCAGTTGGGCACGTTGTGTTCCGCGCACAATTGGACTTTCTTAGTTGCGCCGTGCGCGGCAACGGGCGGTAGCGTATTAGAAGCACTGACGAGCATATGCTTGGCAGCGATTGAAGGTGGAAGTTTGCGCGCGATAAACGATGGATCTTGTTTAGATCTCGTCATGAAGAACTGTTTCGACGCTTTCGCGGTGTTAACATCGAAAGTCGAGCGGAATCAAGCCGAGTCACCGGAAATGGCGATGAAAATAAACCAGGAGATTGCTAAAATATGCCAAAGGTACGTCGAGTTTGGTTTACAATCGGCGAGAGAGTCTGCTTACGACGAAGACGATGGCCACGAAGAAGATGGTGCTGCCGGTATTGAAGCTTTGGATGTCGCCTTAGATGTCGTCGCGGAGTTGTTTCGCGCCACGGTATCGTTGTCAGTTCCTATGCTCGTTGCAACGTTGCACGAGAAAATTAATTTCTTGTTACAGTTAGCCGCATTATCGACCGACAACGCCGCGCACGCGGATTTACAACGCGCTCCGGAATTGTTTGAAGAATTGTGGTGGTTGTTGAGACTCGTAGGACACGTCGTCGCGGACGATGGACGAGGCGAAACGCCCATGCGACCTTTACAATTTGACGAAAACAATCAAACGAAAATAGCTTTACGTCAAATTGGTGAATTGTTCATCGGTACTCTATGCGTCCAAATATGCGAAAATCAAAGCGTCAAGCAGTTTTTATCGCCACGAGTTGTCGAACAAGTCGTGTGGTGCGCGGCGAGGTGGGCGGATACGCACTTGTTCCCCGAAGATTCCGGTGGACGCGTGCGCAACGTGTTACTCCAGGATAACAATTTGTCTATTACTGGGGCTGTTCAATCTCCAGATCCGTTCGAAGGCGAAGGAGGTTCATACGCCGCAAAAATTTTGGTCGGTTTAGCAACTGTTGCGATATCGTTTTATGATGGCGAAACATCATTAAGGAAATCTGCGAGCTTTCGTTTGCTTCCTTCCTTGACGCGACGCAATGCGCCGTGTAAAGCGGTCGCGAATGATCCAGCGTGGACGACGCTGTTATTCTCAACCGGTCAAGCGCACGAAAACATAAATGGAGGTTTTCCTAGCGAGATATTCTGCGGATTGACTGAATCACTCACAAGAGCTGCGATTGGTATCGCAGAAGAAAATGATCAAAGAAACGCGTATTTGCGATACGTTTTGGAACCGCCGTCCAAGGTTTTGCTTTTAGCCGTAGAGAGTAAGAAATTCATCGAACATCCAACCGGCGAAAGCCGAACGATGGGCGCACTAGAAGCGCTCAGAGGTGTGGCAAGAGCGTCTCTGAGTAAACAACACGAGTTCTCGTCGAACCATTTCTTTGAAATGCTTTCGCCGTTAACGAGAGTAATTGAAAATGCAATTTCAGCAAACTCTTCTCTCGTCATCTCTCGAGCGATGAAATTATCGGAAATCTTGTGCGAAATATTTGCAATGGATGAGGAGAATATGCAACGACAGCAGAGGATACGCGAGTTTACGCTCTCCATTGTGTCGATTTTCGCGAAATCCGAACCTACGAAGATGACCGCGGCGACGCTGACGCGATTGCGAGACGAAGAAATCAAGGCAAATTACAAGTGTTTGAAATCGCTTTTGAGAGCCTTAACGCACTTAGCTTCTGCGTGGAACGACGACGATAAAGAAAAGTTAGCCTCGGTTGTTTTTTCTGGTCTGGCAGTTGTCATCCCTCTGTTAACTCCGGAAGCGTTGTTGCTCCCAAAGTTGAGAAACTGTTACTTTTCCTTACTCTCTTACTCGATGGAATCGTTCGCGGATATCATCGTAAAAAACGCAACCAGAATGTCAGAGCTCGTCGTCGACATCAACGGATCGGCCGTCGGTGCTTCAGATCCTAGCGCGTTATTCTTCATGATACTTTCGACTTTGGAGTTTGGTTTAGACAACGACGACGAAACCGTCTGTCGAGAATCTCTGATCGCTCTGGGCGCCTTGGCTGCGGCGGAGTTACGAAAGCAAAAGAGTGGTGGTGGTGCGGCTACTGACAGCCCGCTATTGATGCAAACGACGCAAACTGTCGCGAGCTTTATCGTCGAGGGTGGGTCGATAACGGCAGACAACGAACCACCAAGCGCTTTGATGGTCCAGCTTCCGTTGTCGCCTTTGGGTAAATGTCTTCGAATCGTCTGGAAACGACTCCTTTTCGTGGACGCCTCTGGCGGTGAGAAGAACTCTGCCATCGTGGACGAAGCCGCCGACGCTTTGCTGCCTTTATTACAAATAGAAAATGCTTGCTTCATGAGTCTCGGCGAGGAGACTTTTGAAGCCGCCGAGAAGAAAGGCGGTCGAGGCGTCGTCGTTCGCGAAGCGCTCGGGCAGTTAACCACTGCGAGAGGCTTAAACGCTGAGGTCGATCGAATGAACAAGAGAAGGTTTCGCAGAAACTTGAGCGAGTTTGTCGAGCGCGTGCGAGGGGTCGTTAGGAGTAATTAGTTTTAGATTATAATGGATAGATTTCCCTCCATAAAAAAAAAGATTTGTCTACCATAGTAACTATATGTGCGTGTCTTGTGTAAAGTCATACTTTTGTGCGTGTATTCGCACGTCTTCGTTCTTTAATTACTTCTCGAAAAATTAAAGAAAATAGAAGATAAAATTTCTAGTACAGGTTAATAAAGTTTGATTACAACGCTCTTCGAACCTACTATTCGACACCCCTTCATGTATACAACGGTGTGTTCTTGATATTGCTCTCTCACTTAACTTATGCCGCCGCTTTCTTCGTGATGGCTTTCAACTCAAACTTCTTCGTCTTCGACTTTGGTACACACATCTTAATCTCAACAATGTCCCCCACATTACTCTCGTTCTCTTCGTCGTGCACGGCGAATCTCTTGCTCTTATTGATGCGCTTGATAAAACGCGGGTGCGGTACTTTTCTCTCGATCAACACGATCGCGGTTTTGTCGTTTGCCCTGGAGACCACCTTACCTTCCAAAATTTTAGAGATGGTCGTCGTGGAGACCTTCGGAGACGCCGTCGCCACTCTGGACGAGGCGGAAATTTTCGACGTCGACGCGGTCACGTTCGCTCTCGCGGATAACTGAGTAGATGCTACGGTAAACATATCGTTTGTATTCGTTTGCACGTAAAAAGAAGGTTACGCGTGATGTCTAGATATCGCGCGCGTGCGTGCGACCGAGGGCTATTTATGCGGGACGTGCGGCAAAACGCCGACGGATAAAACCTCAAAAAAAAAATAGGAAAGAAGAGGAGGAGAAAAAAGACAAGAGGCTTCTGCTTCTGAAAAAAAAACTCCTCCTCCCTTTTTTTTGGAAAAGCACTTTTGTCATTTGTCATTTGTTTTTTATACCACAAAGAAACAGAAACGGGACGAGTAAAAAAGAAGAAGAAGAAGAAGAAGAAGAATTTGATGATGTGTACCACCTTTACCACCACCAACAACACCACCAATACCACCGCGTGGCTTGGGGTCACACCGCGTCGTCCTCATCGCGGCGCGACGACCGGGAACGCGAACGGGAGAAGAGTTGCGAGCAACAGCAGTAGTAATAGTAATGGCAAAGCTTTGAGCCTTCAACAAATCAAAGTGGACAAAAACAGAAATAGAGATGAGTTCCAAAACTGGCCCGTTTGGGGATGCGAAGCGTCGACCTTTCCGTGGACGTACGGGTCGACCGAACAGTGTTACATTTTGAAAGGGAGAGTGATCGTCACGCCAGACGGTGCGAGTGAAGGCGTGACTTTAGAAGCGGGAGATTTCGCGGAGATGGAGAAAGGACTGAGTTGTACTTGGGATGTTACAGAAGACATCAGTAAGTGCTACAAATTTGTCTGAATGTACGTTATCGTTACATATTAATCAAACTCCTTCTCTATGTATGTGTATCAATATATCTACTTTCTCGAATTGGCAAACACGAATACGGTTGCCGCGCCTACGAAAGTTGCTAGTCCTAAACTAATTGCCGAACTCCTCGCGGCGAATTTTCTCTCGTTTTCTTCTAACATTGCCAACTTTGATTCAAGCGTTCGCAAAACATCGCCCATGGATGAAGACGAAGTCGAAGGAGGAGGAGTGGGTTGCGAGAACCCTTCTCGCGGCGTCGTCCAAGTTAACGGAGACGATTGTTGTTGTTGTTGCTGCTGCTGCTGCTGCTGCTGCTGCTGATAGTACTGCAGCTGTTGGATTTGTTGTTGCTGCTGGATTTGGGAAATAACGTTACAGACGTCCTCGAGTTTTCTGGACAACCACTCGAACTTTTGCTCTAGATTACCTCCTGTGGTATACTGTTGCGTTGGGGTGTTCCCTCCGTTCCCTCCGTAATCTTCAGAGAGCACGGAAAGGTCGCGCTGATGGAGGCCAGGAATCTGATCTGGTTTCGGCTGTCGAAACGGCGTTTGCGGACGCCTCCTATCTGGAGTGCGCTGTTCTTTCTCGCTCGAGTATCCTCCCCCGTTATTGCCACCGTTATGATTAATGCTCAGACCAAAAGGTGCGCTCTCTCCGTTACCTCCACAACTATGGCGTGGACTGCTTACTTCGTTATGATGACGTTGATTGTTGCCAGCCTCGCCTTCGCTTCCAGCGCGATTCAACGCGTTCATTTCATGCAATCTCTCTACGCTTGCCTCGAGTTCAGCTTGTAAAGGATGTCTACCACTCCCATCCTCGTATGTTTTTAAACTTCCAGAGTGCACTGAATTAGCTCTGGAAGAAACATTGCTTCCCATGGCTGGTGGTATGATGTGATTCGTTTCGATGTCGTACCCGCCGTTGCTACCAATACCATTCGGACGATTTATCGACAACAATCCGCTAAATTTGTGCTTAATCTCGTCCGTCATCTGTTCGCGCAACTCTAACGTCAGCTTTTCCATTTGCACTTGCTCGATAAAACTGTTTGGAATGTACGTGTCTTCTAATCCTAATTTTTCACCCGCTTCTTCAGCAGCGACGCGAGACTTTGATTGAATCTGCACGTACGTTCGATCTAAACTTTCGATCCAATCGACTTTAATCGTGAGCAAATCATCCGACCATTCGCGACCGCGACGTTTCAGTATTGCCCCAACCTCGTACCCTAACGCCATCAACCCACCCAATATGCGCACACCAACGCCAAATTTAATACGAGGTGAAATCATTATCGGACCGTCTGTAACAGTTTCCTCAAACATGAGCGAATAGTGTCCGTCGCGATTTCTTAAACGCAACCAACTCGTGCACTGCTCAGGATCTTCGTTCGGAGGCAACAAATAAATATCCGCGGTTTCAACTTCGTCCGTTCTCGTTACAGGAGATTCCGAATTAGAATGGTCCAAGACGCTTTCGATTTCCTCATCCGTGGGGATTTTATCGGATTTCAAAATATACGTAGGATCTTGGAAACCAGCGAACGGATTAAAGCTGTTCACGATGCGCAAGTGCGCCGTTCTCAAATCCGGTTCGATGTATGCTTTATACATCGGGTACACGGTTTCCGAAATCTGGTGAATGATACTTTCTGGCTCTTGTCCAGATCGATGAATATCTCGCATCACGCGTTTCAACAAATCAAAGTGCACGCCTCCGGTCACAGAAACCCTTAAATCCAGCAACGGTCTCAAACGTTCACTTAACGCGTAAATACCTTCGATAATAACCACTCTCGCTTTTGGCACCTCAACGTGTCGATATCCAACCCGTTTACTTAACTTAAAATCGTAAATTGGAACTTCCGTCGATTTCCCGTCTTTTAAACTTTGAATGTTATCCAATAACGTCGCGTAATCCGTCAATCTCGGGTCATCAAAGTTATCTTCCAATAACACGCTCGCATCGTTATACATATCCATCGATATGTGTTCAATCCCTGGCATAAATTCTAATATTTTCTTACTAAACACCGTCTTCCCGGCGCCGCTCGGCCCCGCGATGCCGACGACAATCAAGCCTCCTTTACTCTCTTGTTTCAGCAACTGTATCGCCCGAATGGTCAAATAAAACCCTTTATCGAACGAGACTTGCGTCTCGAATCGTTTGATTTCCTGTTATGTTTTTGTTTAGCAGTGAGAGGGAAGAGTTGTGTACATCATCGTCAGCCGTATTCCTTTCGCGAGCGAGAGCGCTTTGTAAAAGAGAAGACAGAAGAAAGAGAAAGAGCAAAAAATAACACAAACCACACCTTTCTCGTCCGTCCATTCCTGGTGACTTCGACGACTTGCAGTTGATCTTTAATCAGAGGAAGCGGTTGTAAAGGACTCTCTGCGTTGTTGTTGTTGTTGTTTTTACTCTGGATTTGAAAGTTAAAACTCGCGTGTCTCGGCGGTTTCGAATCCGAGTTTGGTCTGCTACTCGTCGCAGGCGTCGTCGTCGTCGTCGTCGTCGTCGTCGTCGTGGTATTATTATGAGTGTTTTGTGTTTCCCCGGACGAAGAATCATTTTTAGCAGTCTTCGGCGTCCCTCCACCTCCCCCGTTCGACCGATTGAACATGTCCAGCAACGCGGGCGTGTACGATCGGCTCACCATCGGAGGGGAAGACGCGCTCGCGGCGTCTCCTCCATCTGGAGGAGGAGGAGAACCCATTTTGAGGGACGACGACAACGACGATTTTATTTATGATGGTTTTTTACGTTTTTGGTTTTCGAACGAAAAAAAAAAGGGTCCACAGGTCCATATCTTTCTTTCGTTTTTGCAAAAACTATTCGCATACCGCACAAACACACGCACGCACGGACGCGCGCGCGCGCGCACGGTAAGTGGCACGAGTGAGGACAGAGAGAGAGATAGGAGACGAATAAAAGCGCTTTTGGGCGGGAGTGGTGGCAGGCGGCGCGCGCGCGCGTTGGAGGAGACATGGGCGCCTGTCTCTCTCAACCAGCTTCATCATCATCACCATCACCGTCATCATCCGCTTTGGACGGTTACGCTGAGAAGCAAAAGGAGAAGAAGAAGAAGAAGAAGAAGGACAGAAAGAAGAAACGCGAAACAGGAGAAGAGGAAGAAGAAGACGAGTTCGATCGAGCGATGATGTCCTCCGAATACGCGAGATTGCAAACGATAAAGAAAGAAAGAGCGAAACAAAGGACACGGTCGGAGTGCGAAAAGTTGGACGAGATTGCTGATACTTTGGCAACTATCGAGAAAGAGAAGAAAGAACTCTCGAACGCACGGAGACATTTACGAGACATGAACAGAGCAGCGAAAGCGCGTGGAAGTGATGGGTTAGGAGGTGGGATAGTAGGAGTAGCAGGGTCGAGCGAGAGCTCGAGAAGAGAAGGAGAAGGAGCAGTGAGTAGTAGCGCAGAAGCAACGACAACGATGATGATAGCGAAGAAGAGTAATCTCTCAGTTAATGAAACAACATCATAGCCGCATTTTTTGTGTAATCTTTTATATAACTTTAGCATGTATTCTATCTCATTGATGTTACGTATTATAATGCGTCTTCTATTTACTATTTCTAGTTTCTAAACGAGCTGACTTCCTACGAGAGAGTGCCGACGACTTCTTTATCGGAGACAATGACGACGATGACGACGACGGCAGCTTCGGCCTCCGTGCTCTCCTCTTCCCTGTCGTCTTAGTCTCCTTCCTTTCTTTCAATACAGAGCGCGGTACATTTTTCCACGTGCTTTTGATCTGACTCAAAAAATTATTGTCCTCTAACAGCAGCAACCGTTCTAAAATCATGACGCAACGGTGCGTGGTATTGAAGTTCGCACCGCACACTTCCGATGCCCAATTCAATATTGCAATGAATTCCGGCGCGTTCAAGTCGATTCGCGCGTGAGTTTGCACAAACGATCCAGCATATTTTGAGTCACCGCCGTGGTCATCGCCGTCTATGTAACCTTCCGCTACTGGTGAAGCTCTGTCGCTCTTGCCTTTGGTAAATGGTACGTTCACGGAGACCTCGTATAATTGTGCACCCACATCGGCTTCCACATCGTCGTCATCATCTTCACTATCCTCAGTTTTTCTCTTCTCCTCTTTGAGTAACTGAGAAAGTGATGTTGGTCCCTCGCCGTCGTTGTAGTCGTTATCTTCCCTTTTCTTTGCCACCGAGCCTCCCGCCGCTATCTTGCATAATTTGTCGCGCATGGTTTTGAACCGGCCAGAAATTTTCTTTGTCGCGTCGTCGAATACATTCGCTTCGCACCAATCAATGTACGCGTTGACATCCTTTGCGTCATCTTTCCTTTTACCATTTGGTAAATTTGGTGGAGTAGCGCAACGCTTTCGAAGAAGCTCTTCCTGAAACGCTTTCCGGGCGTTCGTTGCCCATACGAGCCACCCTTCTGCGGGTACTTTTAACGCGCTATTTTCTCTTTCGTCAACTGGGACGCAATCAGGAATGTGATTTACCGTCGTCCGTTTACGTTGAACGGACTTGACTCTTCCGTCTAGACCAAACAGAAGTTTCAACGTTACCACGATAATTGCACTCGCATGTACCTCGGCTGGATAACTGCTCAATATCTTATGCGCGTCTGCTTCTTTTATTATACTAATCTGCGGCATTCGACCTTTCTTACATTTGTGGTTCTCTTCGTCGAGGAGGAAATCGTAACCCAAGAATTGCATTAAGTTTTCAGCGCTCTCACAATAAGCATCCGCCACGCGAGACAAACGCAGCTGTGCCGTCTTTCTTCCAGTCTTGCTTTCGCTGTTATCGTCGTCATCTTTGGTTCTCATGTTTTCATCGTTTTTGGCGACAACAATAGCCTCGGCGAGTTTTTGTTGTTTCAAAAAAGCCGGAAACGAAGACTGGAACGTCCTGCGCACTAATTCTCTGGTATGATTCAGAACACCCCGTCCAAAGATTGTATGCTCGTCCAGACCAGTTTTAGCGACGATGTATTCGGCCATTTGCATCACATCTGTGCTCGTTGGCATAGTTCTCGGTCTCAACAAGTCTTTTCCCCATGCGCGCATGTGATAGATATTCGTTGTCGGCCGCAAGTATGGCAACTTTCCGGTCGATGCTAGCGTTGAAATGTCTCTCGCAAAGGTGAATCCAAACGATTCTTCATTAGAGAAACACATTCGCGTGGCAACGAACAACGCCCCAAGAGTCAATTTTTGTGGTAAATGCGCCATGATGAGTGAATTTACAGCGCTGAGATGTTTTGTCTCCTCTTCAGCCCCTGCCTTTAAACTTTTTGCATTTTTCGTGTTTACGTTTTTGTCTTCTCCGCCGTCGGTATCTTCGGCGTCATCATCCTCGTCTCCTTCATCATCGTCATCATCATCATCATCATCACGTTCGTCTTCGGCGTTCTCTTCTTCTCCTCCATCTTCTCTTGCTTCGTCGTCGTTGTTGTCGTCGTCACCTTCATCCGAATACGCCAACATTGTCTTTTGTTGTCTCGCTTCAGCGATGGCTTCTCTCTTCGCAATTTTTAGCTTCCTCACGTCCAAAACATACGTCGAAGTCCCAAGTGCATCGTTTACACTTCTAATGTCGTCCATATCGATCGAGAAAAGCTCATCTTTAGCGGCTAATAGTGCAAACCAAACCGACCGACATGCCTTCCGAAACTCGTTCGCGCGTTTCTCTCTTCGTCGCATCTCTCTTTCTTTTTCGTTCTCGTCGTCATTAGCAGAAGAAGAAAACCGGACATACCTTTTTACGCAATATTCGCACTGCGCTCTGAGTAATTTCGTCATCGTTTCGCAGTGCAAATCAACCATTTTCGTAAATTTTCTCTCTTCGATTCTCAACGCTCTCTTCTCTTTTACCATCCTTTCTTCTTCGGTGAACTGTTGCGAATAGTCTTTCACTCGCGCCCCAAAACCGACCCTTCTCCTTCTTCCGCCGTGAAAAGAGATCGATCCTTGTTCTTCCCTAAATCCAGGCAAAGATCTCGCCAAAGCTTCCGCGTCTGGTGCGATAACCAAAGCATCCGTCTTCGTATTGCACCTTTTACAAAAATAACTGCCGGTTTGCTGGTCTTCCGCGAAATTCTCAAGGCCGGCGTTTCCGCACACCTCGCAAATAACTTCCATACTTTTTCGCTGGTTTTGCGAGGCAAACTGAGACATGGAGTATTTGAAACGCAAACTCTCATCTTCATCATCGTCACCGGCTTCTTCTTCTGTTTCTAAATCTTCTCGTTGGCGTTTCGTGAGAAGAGGAATTTTCTTCTTTTTTTCTCCTTCCGCTCGTCTTTTCCTGCTCTCATCGAAGCGCTTCGTGTGATGTGACTGCGACATGATGACGACGACGATGGGTGTTCAGGTGTGCGTGTGCGCGTGCGCGTGTTACTGTTTCATTTTGTGTGTGAGAGTTTATGTGTGCGTACTTTGAATGAAGGTGTTTGTAACAATAATTTGTTTTTGGCTGTCGCGTACCTAGGTAGTACGATACTGTGGTGCTTTTTCTCTATTTTTTACCTTACTATGTGTGTGTGTACGCGCTTGACTTATTTCTATGTACAGTAAACTCTCTATTTAACTAAAACCGTCGTAATCGTCGGGCATCTCCCACTGCGTCTCACCAGTCGTTGTGTTGTAGTAGTACGTGTACCCTTCTGGGCTTTGATGTGTCTCCCACAACGGCTTCTCTTCCTCTTCTTGTTTCAACGCAGCTTCGTGCGCGGCGGCGGCGTTTTGTTGCTCTGAAGTTTGTCCAAAAACTGGTGCACCGGTACCAGCGGCTGTCGTAGTGGTAGCAGTATCAGATTTTTGATATTGCTGATCTCTAGGGACATAATCCGCCATGAACGTTTCTAACATGTGTTTAGCAGTTTCAACTTTATCTTTAAAACCGCTAATCTTAATCATTTTCGTTTCTTTGTCGATTTGTATCTTCGCTCCGGAAGTCACCGCCATACTTCGGATGTTCTCGCCACCTCTTCCGATAATTCGACCTTCTTGTCCTTGCGAATCGATTTCTATGACGACGTATTCTGGTTTCCCTTCTCCAGAAGCTCCCGCCGCACCTGCCGCCGACGCTTGTCGAACAGGCGCGGTGACGATGTCATGGATGAGCATTCGAGCAATTTCTAATTGCGAAGCATCCCCTTTCGCGGAAACTTCGTTGGATTCGCGCTCAATTTGTAATCTAGCCCCAGATTCGTCCGAGATGCGTTTGATTGTTTCCCCTCCGCGTCCAATTACTCTTCCAATCATGTTATCTGGAACTGCGATTCTAATTTCAAGTACTTGTTGTTGTGGCGCTCCCGCGTTCGCTTGGGATGCCGGTATTCCTTGTGACGCTTTAGTCACGTTTACTACGGGTAACAACTGTTCAATGGCGTGTCGCACGCATTCAGGAGCGCCGGCTATTGTGATTAATCTTGGAGCGCCTTTTGGGACGTCCGTGGACGATTGTATTTTCACAATTGCTTTCGTCGCTTGTTGCAATTGATTAATTTTCTCACCGCCGTGTCCGATAACTTTCCCCGCGTTTTCTTGTGGGCACGGAAGTTGCTCGATGATGTGCCCAACCGGCAACTCTTTCGGCATATTCGCCGGTAAAATCATCCCCGGCCGCAAAATCGAGACCGGAACGGTCGCCGCCGTTCCCATTTGCCCCGGAGGCGGCGGCGGCATCGAAAGCACCGTCGTCGTCGTTGTTTGCCCTGGAGGTGGCGGCGGGTACGCGTATTGAATTGTGCCAGCAGGCGCAGCACCTGCTACTGTTGTCGTTGTTGTTTGTGGTTGTTGCACGTATATCGGTTGCTGTTGCGTGTGTACGACTTGATGCGCTGCTGGCGGAGGCGGAGGCACTCTTTGCGTGGGGTGTAATCCAGGAATCGTCGTCGCAGTTGTGCCTCCGTACACGTTCGGAGGAGGCGCTGCTGCGCCGTATTGCGGCATGACTACGGGTTGTTGCTGTTGCTGTTGTGCAGCTGCTGCCGCCGCTGCTACGCGCGTGCTGCTTCGACTCCTTGGGTCTCTCGGCGCCGTCGTCGTCGTCGTCGTCGTCGTCGTCGTCGCGTGCGGCGACGTTCCATTTTGAGTTTCCAAAATTGACGGCGGTCCAGGAGCGGCCGGCGTCGTCGACGTCGTCGTCGTCGTCGCAACGGTGCCTTTATTCGCGTTCACGGATTGCAACAGAGACTGCAACGCTTCCGTGGATGGAATCACGGCCACTGGTGGTGGCGGTGCGGTACCATCCGTCGTCGTCGTCGTCGTCGTCGCAGCGCGCGATCGTTTTCTCGGGTCGGACGGACCGGTGTCGTCGTCGTTCTCTCTCGCTCTTCTCGTGGACATTCTTCGCTTCCTCTTTTGGATCTGTGCTTCTTCTTCTCCTTCTCCTTCTTCTTCTTCTTCTTCTTCTTCTTCTTTCGCTGGTGCTCGCAGAGAAAGAGAGAAAGGAAGAGCGCGTGTGTACAAAAGAGCAGATCGATCGTCCGACTTTACTCCTACTACTTGTGTGTGCGTTTTTTTGAATGATGATGAAACAGACGACAGAACAGAGCGCATTTCCGAAAAAAAAAAGAAAAAAAGAGGGGGGACTTTTGACCGCCCGACTCTTTTTTTTTGGTCGTCGTTTTGGAACAAACG
>Ga0115011_10002134_pt1 | contig 13876 bp, 5 predicted proteins | sample TroAtlMetagenome_2_FD_88705 | JGI IMG/M metagenome (GOLD analysis project Ga0115011, IMG submission 88705) | Marine eukaryotic phytoplankton communities from Atlantic Ocean - Tropical Atlantic ANT8 Metagenome | ecosystem: Environmental > Aquatic > Marine > Oceanic | place: Tropical Atlantic...
ATAATTAATTAATTAATTAATTAATTCTCCTTTTTTCCCCACACAAAAAATGTCCGACGACTTTGACGAACCGGATCCTCGCGCCACGCCGCCTCCCGGCGACGAGTTTTACGTCTACCCGCGGGACGACCGAGGCGGACCCTTCGACGACGACGACCAGGAGTGTGGCGCGTCGTCGTCGTCGTCGTCCTTTTGCACCGCGAAAGACGTCGGTGAGTGTTGTGTTCGTTTTTCTCCGCGCGCGAAATCACCTACTCATTTTAGTTGCCGACGACGGATATTTACCTAACTGTTTGTGCTTCTTCTTCTTCTTCTTCTCTGACGCTCGCTCTCTTTCTCTCGTTCGGATCGAAACTTTTTTTGCGCGAGGACAGAACCGCACTTGATGCAACTCAACCGGTTCGTGGCGGGAAACTTCTCGCGAGACACGAACCGCGACTATTTTACGCTTCTGGAGAAGTACTACGAAGAAGAGAAGAAGAAGAAGAAGAAGAAGAAGAAGAAAGGAAAAGAGAGGGATGTTTCGGAACACCACGCGGTACCACCTGAAGTGATTAACCCGTGTGGGAAAGAGTGGAACGCGGGAGATTTAGCGTACAGATGTCGAGACTGTCAAAAAACAAACTCGTCGAGCGTGTGCGTGTCGTGTTTTAAGGAGAGCGACCACGTCGGGCACGACTTTACGATATACAGATCCGAGGCGGGAGGCGTATGTGACTGCGGAGATAGGGAGAGTTGGGCAGTCGCAGGAAGTTGTGCAAGGCATGGTGGTAAATGTAACAAGGGCGAGGAAGAAGAAGAAGAGAGAGATGAGGAAGAGGAAAGGGAAAGGGAGGAAGAAAAGGAAGAAGTGTGGGATTCCACGTCGGTGAACGGACTTTTGAGGGTCCGCAAAAAAGAAAGGAGGATGAACGGGAAAGACCTGTTTATGGAGTACTGGTTGAAAGATCCGCGACGGAAATACCGAACGGCAATTGCTATTGATATCGCGGTAAAGAGGCTTGTTTTGGCGGTCAAGAATTCCCGTAGATTGAAGATACGATACGCGGAGTTGACGCGAACGGTTCGTTTTCAGGAGGATGCGAATTCGAGCTTTGGAGAATCTGGACCAATGAACCGCAGTGATGGTATGTTGTTTACGAAAAAGGAGAGACGTTACGTAGAGAAGAAAGTTGCTCCTTACGTCGTTTCAAACGATAAATTTCCGTTATGCTTTTTCGATGATGAGACGCCGGCACAGACGGAAGAGCTTGAACAACGCTCGCGTCGAATGGCGTTTCGCAGCGCAAATAATCGCGCGATGCTGTTGAACGAGCGCGTTCCGCGTGCGGTTTTGGAGCAATTAGAAGAAATGTCCGTCGCCTCTTCAGTTTTGGCGACATACCACGGCGACGAAAACGGGTCCGGTGCAGACGACGCAGATCAAAAGGTTCAACTCGATCCAGAGCTAGAAGATATTTTAACACCAGACGCGCGCGCACGAAAATTGGATAATATGCGCGACGAATATAGAGTTGTAGTCGAGCGCATACGGATCGAACGAACAGCAGCGCGCGTCATCGCAGGCTGGTTGCTGCACCAATTTGCTAATTCTGACATAGTCGAATTGAAAGAATGTCTGGCGATGGCTTTTATTTCTTCAAGTCATTCGAAATATGCAAGGGAAGAGAGTCGGTTGACTGATCCAGACATGGATTGGAAGACTAGAATGCGCATGAGTAAGGTTCTTCTAAAAAATGGTTGCGAGAACCCCGACGGTCATTTATCAAACATTGAATATGAGCTTAAAACAACGAAAAGTGTTCGACAAATGTGGCAAGACGTCGCGCACGTACACACAGAAATTGATGATTCAATAGAAGAATGGCTAGAGGATGTATCAATTAGAACACGCGCTCACAACGAGGACGTGGACGAGATGAAAAGCGAGAACTACAAGAATTGGGGAGGGAAAAAATGGAAGAACTGCTGGTATAGAACCGAAGAATATTCAACAGATCAGATAAAAGTTGATTGCACGAATTCATTGTTCGTTATAATGCACGAGATGAGCGAGACTCCCGAAGCTGAGGTTTTCTCTGACATTGTGAGCATTTTTCTGAAGCTCATAGTTTCGAGTGCATTTGTACAAATGCACTACTCTGCTGGCAAAAGCGAATCCTACGGACAAAACCGTTTTAAGTGCCACGTCGATTTCGAGTCCTTGGGAGAGTTTAGAACGCGCTTTTTCAAAGTGTATATGCATTTATATTTCGACCTTTCTCACATCGGATTTATGTTCCCATGGTCGTCGCTGAAACCATCATTGTCGTCCGAATGCTATCGAGGACGCCGAAAATTCGACAGAATCCGGGGAGACCTCCTGGATCGCCTGGGCGTGCAACTCTTCGCTTCTTGGAGTTTATTTTTAGCAGTAAACGATTCATACCGTTACCCTTTTGATCAAATTCAACGTGACGCCGTGAACCATAAAACAGATGGAATATCAAAATATTTAGACATGTTTAGTACGCATCGGCGATTATTGTGGTCTGTGAAGGCCTTCGTTGATGAAGATTTGCGCAATCTGTTAAATAATCCAACGTGGCACGTGGATCAAAGCGAAGAAAGTGAATGGGAAGAATATAAGAGGTCGAACATGTTTCTTGGACTCGCTAATAGACCTATATCGGATTTGAGAAACTTCGCGCTTAACTCTACCTTAAATGCCATAAACTTTGTAAACAGTAAGGTTTTGCTTTTAGAATTCTTCGAGGAGATGTTCATGTTTTGCAGCGAAAAAGTCGAACCGGTTATCAGGGCTCACAAGCAGCACGTTGGACGCGAGAACGAAGAGTGGCTTAACATCGTAGCACTCGAGTTTAACTTAGTGCTGGTATATAAAGATATAATACGCAAAGCCCTGTTAGATTCTTCATCCGATGAGAACGATGATATTGATATTTCTCTGGGAGATGGTATCAGTGCAAGAAGAAACGCGTGCGCAGAAAATTTGAGACTGCACGTCATTCTGAAATTCTTGAAAGCAAGAATCGTTGACTCGTGCAAACGAATGCATACAAAGGGGGTAGTCGGGTCGAGGAATGAACTAGATTCGCGAAACCCGCACGCGCCGCATTTGCGATGTCTCGATATCACGATACAAGCTTTGTATGACTATTATTCTCGGAATCCCGTTGCGGAACCGAGTTTCAATGCGAAAGAAATTATCACGCATACGTGCGAAGAATTATTCCGAAACAATGCTTTTGATTTGCTCCAAGACGACATTAATTTAAAGCGCATGTTCAACCACGATACGGTATTGGATGTGCATGATCGAATGGCATACAGCTTTGAAGGTAAGATGATAAATCAATCTCGGGGCATGAATTGCTCAGAAATAATCGCTCTGCGTATTTCTGATATATTACATTGGAGTTTTCAAGTCAACGCCCGCGCCTGGATACTAAACGGAGACCAGATGCGACTGTATTCTCGCACGTACTCAATCGGTACTTTTAAGTTTGTGTCGAAGTTCTGCGATATCAGTTTATTGGAAAAGGTATTAACGTTTTCGCCGAGGAAATCGATTCTTTTTGCGGTGGAGATTTTTTTACTGCGCGCCGCGGACGTTAGGTTTCGATGGGTGGATTACGGTTTCACATACAGGAGCCTGGTTGAATTCGCAGAGAGATGTGTCGCCAAAGGAAAAGAATGTCCTGAATACTTGCGAAAACCTCACATTTTTGAAGAAATGAAGCAAAGTCTTCTAACTTCTGGCCCCGATGAGTTGCTTGAATCGGAGAAAGCGGTATTGTGTCTTCGAGACGCCATGAATACCTTGGCGTATTTCGCGACTCGGCAAAGTCAGTCTCTTTTCTGTATTGAAACAGAAAGTGAACGCGTTGAAAATTCAATCATCCATACTGTGGCATTCAAAGAGTCGATGAGAAATGGGCCGACGTACTCAAACATTCAGTCGGGATTATCAGTGTACCTCGGAGAAAGCTTCAACAGCGGCGGCACAGAGAAAGATTTAGATGATTATCTCGAACGCTTGTGCATCGTCAGTAAACCGTCGACATCGACAATGCTACAGCCTGAAAGTAACGCGTTTTCAATGCAGGTCACGTACAAACTTAAAGAAGAGAGTTGGGCAAAATTCAACGCGTTTCACATCGATTACACGGATGAAGAACGTGACGCGGCTAAAGCAAACGCGATTCAAAGAAACTCTGATTGGACTCCCATCAATGAGGCTTGCACACGAACAGATGAGGACATGCACTGTTCTTTCAAGTTTCGATTTAGCGTAAGTCCCGTTGTTGCGTTTGTTTGCTCATTATCTATACGATTGTCCGCGTTTAACGAGGATCAAAATCCGATTTACGATGATTTAGCGGTTGCAGCGTTTGCAATCTTGGACGACGCAATGCGCAGTATTTCTTCTCAATTCACGACATCGTCGAGATCGAATCTTTTGAAGAGATTCCAAGGAGCTGTCGATAGTTATAGTAAGAACGAAGTTATGTCGACCGAAGATGAAGAAGTCCTGAGTAAACTCAAAATTTATGTGAAAGCCTGCGACACGTATTTCAACGAAGATCTCGAAACTTTGAAGGACGGTTTTAATTCTAGCACAGTTGAGCTCTTTTCAAGAATTAAGGACAACGAACAACATTCTGGTTCTAAGTTTGAGACAGATGTGCCTGAAATTCCGGAAGAGATTCGCGAAAGTGAAATAGAGTTTATTCAAAATTGGTCCCGTGTGTGGCGCGAGTACGCTTCAACGAAACGCGAATGCGTTGAGTTTATAAAATATCTCAACAACGAAAGCTTTGAAAAACCATGTTGTAGCGAGCTAGGTTCGGATAGTTTGGATCTTTTGATAGAAGAGTTGAAAAAAATGGTCGCCATTTGGAAAGAGAAAAAACAGGCAGCGAGAACACTCAGAAACGGCTCAACGTTTTGCGAAGCCGTGTACCTTCTCGCAACAAGGGAGAAGAAAATAAAATCGAACGAAGACATTTTACGGCGAACAGCGATAGAAGTTGCAAAACGCATGCGAAAGAATGATAATTTGTGTCTTCTAGATGTGCAAACGTATAACGACATTGCGCATCGAACGGGCGCGTTTGCTAGAGATGGATCACTTCCTTCTTCCTCTAACGAAAGAGAACGCGACGGAAATTTTGGTGACAAGGAAACTGTAAAACAAGAAAGGAAGGCGCGTCTTAAAGCTCGACAGGAGCAAATGATGAAAGAAATGCGCGAACAACAACGAAAAGCTTCACAGGCACTCGGCATAAGCGACGATGTGAACAATGAGGAGGAGAATGGTGCTGCCAACACCTTTCCTTCTCCCTCTTCCTCCTCGGTGTGCGACGTGTGTGCCGGTTGTGGTAATCCGATTAAAGATGATGATTTTGATGCGTGTCTAATTTCAAAGTTTATGCTGGTAAATCATGCAGATGTACTAAAGCGAAATGAATTCGACCGGCGAATGAAACAAAATGGTGCAAAGTACGACTCTGGTACTCTAGCTGAAAGAAAATCTCGCTACGACGATGAATTTGCCCAAATGGCTGGTCACATTACTCGCGACACGTGTTTGTCCGTCGAGACGGGTGGTCTCATCGCTCAATCTTGTGGTCACAAGATGCATTTAAAATGTCTTCGAAATCATAAAATCGCTACTGGGGCGCAAGAACCAGGACAAGGTGAGATATTGAAGGAAATGCAAGCGAGCGTATTTGTTGAAGGCGCGAACGTGTTCGAAAAAAATGAAACCAATACAAATGCAAACGGTCAGAGTCAGAGTCAGAATGAAGCCACCAACCGTGTAAATGCTGCTATTTTGGAGGATGGTGCTTTAGAGAACCCCGATGATATCATCGCCGAACAGCAACGTGAACAACTTCGCCTCGAAGAAAATACTTTGCGGGCAAACGGAGAGGAACGTAGGAGACAAGTTTTCATTAGGCGCGAAAACGGCTTGGTCAATGGGCAATTTCATTGTCCTACGTGTCGTCGCATTTCGGACTGCGCGATTCCTATCCTTGAAGATATGTCAAAATCATCAACAAAGAGTGTGGACGTTAGCGGCATGTGTCGCATGGAGCGGGCACTGTTAGAACGTGAGCTCGTCGAATCAATATTTTGGAACCTCGCCAACGCCGACTATGGAGGCACTTTGCGCCTCGCGTCATTACTATCATACGCGCGTAAGTTTGTTTTCTTGCACCCGCACATGCAACACGCGGACAAATTGGACATCGATGCTTGCATAAAAAACGCGATATCGGGTTTTCAATACGACGGAAAATCTGACAATCTTAAGTATAACTGCAGTACAGTGGAAGATCTTACCCTTTTGACTACGAGAAGAGATTACAACGCGTTATGGAAGAGTGCGATCGCCGGTATTTGTTTTTGCGAGCTTGCACTGCGTCCGGCACTTTCTTTGACTGTGCCAACGTATGCGGAACACGCACCTGAACGTAACGCGCTTCCTGCCGTGGGAGATGAAGTGAATAACATATCCATTGATGCCACTTGGCTGGCGTCTATTTCCATTGCAAAATTGGCGTTCGCATTTATGAATTATTCATCGAGAGCTTCTAGCGTGATATTACACCATAATCCGATTTTCATGAAAGAAGAGAATGACGTCGGTTTAGTGGGTTCTAACAGATTTACGTTATACATGACTCTTTTGAGACTGGATCTGCTGAAAGAACCCGGGTTTTCATCGCTTTTTTCCAAAGAGGAAAAAGCAAAATCAGAAGAAATATTGAAGGAGATGAAAGACTCGATATATCTTCTGATGGATAACAGTCGATCACATCTATCCCAGTTTGAGTCGGTCGTTCAATCTGGTGCTATGGAAGTCATGCATTTTCCTTCGTCTCATCAGACGAAAAGATATCGGAAAATAAATTCTTCCTTAGTAGTCAAAGGATACCTCGCGGGCGAAAGTGTCCGCACCCTTAAAATGACACGGCCGGACGAAGGGGAACGCTTTATACCGGATACAGAGAAATGGGAAGAGAATGGAATGGATCCTTTTCTTGAATTTGTGCACACGATGCTATGGTGTTTTGAGACGATTCGCCACGATTTCTCAAAAACAGAAGGCGTGCCGTATGACCCCAATAACCCACCGCGCGAGCCTTGGCCGCCTCAGAAATTTCTCGATGAGAAAGACATCGAACTATTTTTGACGCGCTTGAGAGAGACTATCTTAGCGAATTTTGCCTCCTGTAACTTCATTACCGATGATGACAAAAGGGAAAAAATATATTTTCTCCGATCAGATTTGGAATATTTTTGTTCGTTACACTTTAGAATGGGTGCATTGATTGACGCTGCGAAACGCGTTTGGACGACGACGAGTGATGAAACTGCCGGCGAAACTTCGGGTCGAATAAAAATGCCAAGAACATACGATGCAGAGGGTATCGATTGCATACTTTCTCGCGCTCTGTCATCCGTATCGGGTTCTGAAACGCACCCAGAAATCACCGTCATATCTGCAAATGAAGCCTCCGAAATCTGCGGCATCTCGCGCACCGCAGACCCAAACACGTTGAAAACGCCTTCGCTGATCAAACCGCCGAAACGTCACGAAGACCTTCTGCTCGCCTCAAAAGTTCCGTGCAAATGTTGTCAGCGTATTCCTGAAGTTGCTGCTATGTGCTTGCTCTGCGGCGATATCTTCTGTGCCGCCGATGAACTCTGCGTCCCAAAACTGTGCACCACAGGAACAGAGCCAAACGCCTGGAACGATCCAAACACTGACGAATGCAATCTCACGCCGTTCGATGCCGTAACGCGCAACATCAACTACACTCGCACGCGCCATAAAGGCGAATGGGGTCTATACAAACACGCGCGACATTGTGGTCAACGCACATGCGTTTTCATCCTCCCTCAACTCACTAAAACGTTGATCCTCGACGACCAGTACGCGCGATTGTGCCCGAGCCTGTATGTCGACGCGCACGGCGAGGAAGACGAAAACTGTCAAAGAGGTGTTCAACTCTTCTTAGTGGAAGAGCGATTCAAAATTATAGACAACGCGTGGAGAACGGGCGCGTTGGTTTTTCAAGGAGGCTCGTCGCCGATGTTGAAAGGACAGAGGAGCATGGCCACGCAATGGTAGTTCAACAGCACGCAAGAGTCGATAAATATCTCCTTTTGGAAGCATCATCATCTTTTTCACAAAAAAAGAGCAGCGACTTTTCTTTCCCGTGTACGTGTAAACATGATCATCTTACAAACGCACGCGTAGAAAACCGTCGTTGACAATGCCGTCCTCTTCTTCCCCTTCTTCTCCGCCCTCTTCGAACGCGAACACCTTCTCCTTCCCATACTCTCCTCCGTACGAACAACAACTCTCCTTCATGTCGAAAGCGTACGAGTGCTGTAAAAACGGCATTCCAATCGGCGCGTTCGAGTCTCCAACTGGTACTGGGAAGACGCTATCGATTTTATGCTCCGTGCTGACGTGGATGGAAGATCGGAACAAGCTCTTGAGAGAAGGGTTGATGGAAGAGGCGGATGGGAAAGTGAACGAGAGGTTCAAAGAGAAGGAAGATGAGAAGCAGAAATTAGGTGATGAGGAGGAGGAGGAGGAACCGGATTGGATGAAAAATTTCGCCGACGCAAAGGAATCGAAAGAGGCGATGAACACGTTCGAAAAACGAATGAAGAAAAGGGAGGAAACGATGAAACGTATAAAGCTGAGAGAGCAAAGGAAGTTGACGAGGTTATCGAGCGAAGGGAGAGGGATGGATGGAGATGACGATATTGATGGAGGAGAGAAGAAGACGAAGTATCGAAGTGAGAAGAGGCAGAAGAGGGATCATTTGAGAGAGCATTTGTTTAGGAAGAGTGGTAACGAGAACAATAACGAAGAAGAGATGGAAGAGGATTGGCATAAAGATCCCGAGCAGTACGCTTTGTACGAGGAGCTGGAATTTTTACCGTCCGATGTGGAGAACGAGGACGCTGAGAAGGATGATTTAGACGTGTTTTCGTCGGATGATGAGAACGATAAGGATTCAGATTCAGATTCGGAGAGCATGCTACCTATAACGAGGATTATATTTTGCTCGAGAACACACTCGCAGTTATCGCAGTGTGTTTCTGAGTTGAAGAGGACGCGGTTTCGGGAAAGTGTTGCCTCCTCGGCGATTGCGTCGAGGAAACAGTTGTGCGTGAATCCGAAAGTGAACAACGGGGTGATGTCTGCGCAGAGGATCAACGAGACGTGTTTGGATTTGCGAAAATCAGCGAGTAGTTCGACATCGAAGACGATAGACAAAGAGAAGAAGAAGAAGAAAAAGAAAGAAAAAGGGTGTCCTTTTTTGGTGTCTCGGTCGAAGGCTACGCGAGCGCTGGCTGATCGTGCGTTGGTCCAACCGCTCGATATAGAAGAATTATCCTCCATGGCAACGAAAACGAAATCGTGCGCGTATTATGCCGCGAGACAAGCATCCAAAAATGCAGATATTATATTCATGCCGTACACGAGTCTCCTCGCTCCAGAAACTCGAGACGCCTTAGGTATTGAATTAGATCCAAAGAACACGGTGGTCATTTTCGACGAGGCACATAACGTGGCCGATGCCGTGAGAAGTTCGTCGAGCGCTTCGGTGACCAGACGCGACGTTAATCGTGCGATTAGCATGATTGAAAACTACATCGAACGTTTCAAAGAGCGCTTGACGGCTGATAATTTACGCGTTTTGAAGGTTCTCTTAAGCGTGGCGAAAAGATTGGTATCCGTGCTCACAATGAGTTCCGCAGAAAGAGAAAAGAAGAGTAGCGTTAAAAAACTCTCGTCTTTGAACAATTTCTTATTCAGCGCGAAACTAGATAACGTGAACGTGTTCGAGTTGGTTCGTTTTTTGAAACAAACGAAAATTGCTCATAAAATTGCCGGCTACGGCGAATACGTCGAGCAAATGAAAGAAAATGACATCGACGCTCACACGAATAATTCAGAAGATCGAGATTGGAGTGGCGCTTGGGAAGGTGCAAGTACGGTTACGGAAACGCGAATGGAAACGCTTGATACAGGCAAAGGGCTGGAAGCAAGAGTTGTTACCGCAAAGAAGAATCAACACAGTGCAAATGTAGCTTCCGTTCATGCGATGGCAAATTTTGTCCACGTGTTAGGATCGGAAGATGCCGATGGACGCGTATTGGTAGAGAAAGTTTCTGGAAGCGAAGAGGAAGATAGCAGCGTCAAATTTGTGCTACTTGACGTCGCTTCGCGGTTCCGAGAGGATATTGTGAAGAAATGCCGAGCAACGCTTCTCGTCGGCGGTACGTTAGCACCGTTTGAAGAGCTGTTGACGCAACTCATCGGATACAAGGAAAGTGGCGTATTTCCACCGGATGCAATGATTTCATCTTCGTCGCTTCCACCTCCACCAAAACCGATGTTGTTTTCTTGCGATCACGTGGTGGATAAGTCGAATGTGCTCCCTCTTGCCATAGCTAAAGGACCGTCCGGGAAGACGTTTGATTTCACCTCGAAAAATTTGAAGCTTTGCGAAAACGAGTTACTCGACGATCTCGGTCGAAGCATATTGAACCTATCGAAAGTGTGTGTAAAAACCGGGGGAATCATCGTATTTTTTCCGAGCTTTTCACTGATGGACCGATGTTTTCAGAGATGGCAGAACAATAACAACGCGAATACTACTGACGCCCCTTCTATTTTGCAAATGATGCGCAAAGCCGGGAAGACTGTGTTGAAAGAACCTCGCGATAACGCACAACTCGACCGCGCGTTAACTCAATTTTCCAACGCTTGCGGAGGAGAAAAACCAACGTACGAACTCGCCTCGAAAACAGGCGCCATTTTATTGTGCGTCGTCAACGGAAAGCTCTCGGAAGGCATAAACTTCAAAGACAATCTTGGACGCATGGTGGTCGTGGTTGGTCTACCATTCGCCAACAAGATGGACGAAGAGTTGAGCGCTAGGATGCAGTATCTGGATTTACAACAGAAGCAAGTCAACGGTTCTTCTTCACCAGCAACAACATCGGCCGGTCAAGCATATTATGAAGCCTTGTGTGCCCGAGGCGTGAACCAAAGCGTTGGTCGCGCCATTCGTCACAAAGAGGATTTTGCAAGTATGATTTTCTTGGATCAAAGATGGTGCAAGAAGGATAAAAGGAATACACTTCCCGGGTGGATTTCGAGAGAATTAAAGGTTGTGGACGGAAATTTCGGCGAGGCGGTGAGACACGTCGCGCAGTTCTTCAAAGTGAAACAACAAATGTAGTTATAATAGCATAAAACGATGCATAGCTATAGTTAGACATGGTATTGAAATTAAGTGTATTAATATGTGCGCGAATTAGCTTACGCACACATGCTGCTACATTTATACTGTTATTTTAATACAGGAGCTCTCTCCCAGTCTCTTCCCTTTTCTAATACAATAATTTGCGTTCACTTTAAATCCTTCGAGCGCTTTCTTTCTTTATACATATGATTCAATTACTTACTCTCCCTCCTCGTCTGCTACCTCGCTCGTCCACAACGTCAAGTTATCCCTCAACAATTGCATAATCAAGGTTGAATCCTTGTACGATTCGTCGTCCAACGTATCCAAATCGGTAATAGCTTCGTCAAACGCCGTTCGTGCTAAAGCGCACGCTTTCGTTGGATCGTTTGAAATCTCATAGTGAAACACGGAATAGTTCAAAACTAACCCCAATCTGGTCGGATGGGTCGGATGTAACCCATTTTTCCCGCTCGCAATCTCCGTCGCTTTCTCGTAACTCTCACACGCCTTCTCCCCCGCTTCTTCTCTTCCCGGCGACGCTCGAAACTCGCTCAAATAACGATAATAGTCACCGGACATTTTGTAGTAAAACACCGACGTCTCCGCCGCGTCCGCACTTTCCAACTTTTCCATTCTCGGAATCAAATTCTCTTTCAACATATCGATAATCTCCGCGCATATTTTCTCCAATTCCTCCTCGACTTTCGAGCGGTAATCCGCAATCTTCGCCGCGTTTTCGTCTCGTCCTTTCGTCTTCTCTTTATCTTCCAAAGCCGAGAGAATTCGCCAGGACGCTCGGCGAGAGCCGACGAAGTTTTTGTACCCCACAGAAAGTAAGTTGCGCTCTTCGACCTGACATGTTTAGCAAATCGTCAGTACACGCACACGCTGGTTCTTCTCAACACAGAGAGATCGAAAGAGAGAGAGAGAGAGAGCAAGAAAGAAAGAAAGAAAGAAAGAAAGAAAGAAAGAGTTTAAAAATATGTCATGTGAGCGCGGCGGCGCGATTCCGTTTGTTGCATTTTCGCACGCCAAATCTCAACGTCTTACGTACCGTCAACTCGATGTCCGCTATCCCGCACAGTTTCTTCAAAGCCACGATCATTTCTGGGAGCGTCGCGCAAAAAAATAAAGTGAAAGAGGGTGGATGATGCATAAAAGCACCGGTCAGCGCGATCGTTCGGACGCGACAATATAGGGCCTCGCTTTGAGACGCGACGGCGATGCAACGAATTGGAACAACAAACAGACGCAAAATTCCCCCTCAAAAACAGATTGGATCGCGAATCCAATCATCGCCTTAGTAAAGACAAGAACGCGCTTTGGTTTCCGAAACCTACCGTCGTATCTTTCCGCTTGTTCCGCCAACTTGGCTTGGAACACGCACTTCGATCGCTCCGTGAGTTCGCTCATTTTTGTCTCGCCTATTTTCGCTCGAGGGAGGCACGTCGGAGAGCGTGTGCCTATGCGGCAGTGCCGAGTGCAGATGGAATAAAAGCAAAGCTTATGCGTCTAGGGTTTAGGGTTTTAGAAAATGTTCTTTATTTGCTATCTATGTATGTACTACTGGTTGTCGACGTCTTGGCAAAGTTCGCTTTGCGCTACTCCGTCTGCTTCGCCGACGCGTCGGGTGGTTTCGACGACGCCGTCGCTAAATGCCTCGCCCTTTGTTCTAAAGCTTCCAAGCGCGAGTTCAGAACCACGGATCGGTCGAGAAGTTCGTCGATGGAGGAATAACTGGTGTCGGCGGCGGCGGCGCGCCGGCGGTTTTCGTCTTCGTCTTCGTCTTCGTCTTCTGAGGAGGAGGAGTAAGAGGAGGAGGTGGTGGTGGTGGTGTCTTCTTCGTTGTCGTCGTCGTCGTCCGAGTAGAAGTCGTCCGAGTAGAAGTCGTCCTCCTCCTCCTCCTCCTCCTCCTCCTCTTCTTCTTCTTCTACTTCTTCTTCGTCGTCCTCCTCCTCCTCCTCGACGTCGTTAACAAAGAACCGAAGTGGATGTGTTCTTTCCTCTTCGTGCAACCCTCTCTTCTCTTCGTTTCGATAGCTCCAAAACTTCTTCGCGAACGGAGGAGTTTCTGGTAAAGGCGTTCGACCTCGCGATGCCGTCGTCGTCGTCGTCGTCCGTTTCTTCTTTTCCTTCTTCTTTTCTTTCTTCTCGGTTTTCGGTCGATGACTTTTCTCCAACTTCAAACCGAGCACCTCGTTCTCTTTCCTCGTCAATTCGAGCGCGCTCGTCGTTTTCTCCAGTAACCGTAACGTTTCTTTCATCGTCGCTTTCGTCTTCCTTTCGACCATTTTTCTCGCTCTTTCGTCCTCTTCCCTCGCGCGTCGCTTCGAAGACGCCTCCAAACACAGCGTTTTCAACCGTTCTATTTCCCGGTCTTTCTCTCGACACGCGCTTTCAAAATGGCGCGCTTCGACCAGCAAAGCGTTCTCGTTGCGCACCAAAACCCGATGCGACTGCTCTAACACGTCGTTCCGGACTTTCGTCGCGTACAATTCCGCGTCGACGTCGTTTTCGTCGTCGCGGGTACGCGGACGACTGGGGTCGTCTAAAGCATCTCCCCGAAAAGAAGAATCCAATGTGTG
>Ga0115011_10002135_pt1 | contig 13874 bp, 8 predicted proteins | sample TroAtlMetagenome_2_FD_88705 | JGI IMG/M metagenome (GOLD analysis project Ga0115011, IMG submission 88705) | Marine eukaryotic phytoplankton communities from Atlantic Ocean - Tropical Atlantic ANT8 Metagenome | ecosystem: Environmental > Aquatic > Marine > Oceanic | place: Tropical Atlantic...
ACGGTTCGGCTGCCGCTTGGCCAAGCGACCTCGATCGAGAGGCTTTGCGCTTGGCCGGCGGCGAAGCTGCGGAGCGGCTCATCGCCGGCGAGGTAGCGGCCGCCGGCGATCATTTCCTGCGATTGCTCATACGGCCCGCCGCGAACGATGATGCGCGCGCCAACGCCGCGTGTGTTGCCCCGCGCGCCGCGTAGCGCCACCGACACACGGGGCGCGGTGGCATTGTTGCGATAGAGCAGCGGCGGCTCATTGAGACAGTTCACCACCACGTCCTGATCGCCATCATTGTCCAAGTCGCAGAGTGAAATGCCGTGCGAGACGTTTTTCGACTCGAAACTCCATTGACTGCCAGCCTCGGTGAAGCGCAGGCCACCCTCGTTTCGGAAAACCATGTTAGAGACGTTCAGCGGCGGGTACAGAAAGACTTTTTTGCGTGCCTGCGCAGCCGGCAGTTTGCCGAGCTTCGACGTCCGCTCGATGGTGTCGAGATCCTGCGTGTCGAAGGCGTGGCCGTTGGCGATCAGCAAATCCTCCAAGCCGTCGAGGTCGACGTCGAGGAAGGTCGCGCCCCAAGTCCACTCGGTAGCAGCGACACCGCTGAAGTTGGCGGTGTCCATGTAGCTGTTGTCACCCCGATTCACGAGGAGCGTGTTGCGGTGAATGATCGGCCGGTCGATGAACTCGTCGATCGGCTTGGCGAACGGGTTGGTGATCATAACCTGCGTCATCTCGAGCAGGTGCGTCGGGCTCATCATATCGGCGACAAAAAAATCGTCGTGTCCGTCGCGGTTGATGTCGGCGAAGTCCACCGCCATCGCGAAGTAGCTGCGATGGCGCAATGCCAGCTCGTTGATGAGTTGGAATTTGCCGTCGCCCTGATTGATCCAAAACCGGTCCGGCGTCTGAAAATCGTTGCAAACATAAATGTCCGGCCGGCCGTCCTGGTTGACATCGCGGATCATCACCGACAGGCCCAGATCCCAAAACGCCTTCCGGATCGGTTGGCCGTTTTCGTCGAGCCAATTGCCGTCCGTCCAGTCAACGTTGGTGAAGTTGCCGCTACCGTCGTTGATGTAGAGAAAATCCGGCTCGCCGACTTCGACCATATCGCCGCCCATGATGCGGATGCGGTTGGCGTACCGGCCGGTGACCACCTGCTTGCCATTGATCGTGCGCACAGACACCGAACCGCCCGAGCGCAGGACGGAGGTCTCACCGTAGTTGGCGACGTAAATGTCGAGGTCGCCGTCGCCGTCCACGTCGCCCATCGCGACCGACGTCGAGCCGATCTTCCGCACCTCGACGCCGGCGGGCTTGGTGCGATTCGTAAACCGGCCGGTGCCGTCGTTGATGAAGAGCGCGTTCGGCCCGCCGCAGGAGGTGACGAACAAATCGAGATCGCCGTCGCCGTCCACGTCACCAAACGCCGCGCCGGTGCTCGACATACCCGGCGCACCGACCCCCGCCCCAGCCGTGATGTTTTTGAACTTCCAGTCACCGAGGTTTCTGAAAAGCCCGTTGTCGCCGTCAAGGCTGCACAAATAGAGGTCGCACAGTCCGTCGCCGTCCACGTCACCGGCGGCGACGCCCGCTCCATTAAGCAGGTTCGCGTTGACCATTCGCGCGCGGGCCAGCCGGTTAGTGAACTCGACGCCAGCGGCCTTGGACGAAAGCAGTGAGAAGCCAGAGGCCTGGCCAAGCGGCCGGTTCACTTTTGCTTCGCGGTAATGACCAAGATCGTGCCACTGCAACGGTGCGGCCGAAACAGTGCGCTTGCCCAAGCCGCAAAAGCACACGGTCAGTAATAGGGCAAAGGCGATTATGGAGGCACTGCGTTCGGACATTGGTCAGGCAACGGGAAGGTGACAAAACCGCCGACCTCGAGTACCTCTCACGACTTACCCTCAGTTGGTTTATGCTTGGACATGAAGTAAAAGCAGCTGGCAATAAAGAAAACAAAGCCCAACGCACACAGCAGCCAAGTAAAGCCGCGCAGAAACTCGAAGTAGTTCAATTCGTTATGGCCAAGATCCTTGTAGAGCTGGACTGTAATCGAACCAGTATAACCGATCGCATCGTGCAGGTATATGGCAAATACCGCCGTGCCAGCGACCTTGGTCGATGCCATCACACGCTCGAACAACACTGCACCATACGGCACATAGGCCAGATAGGCGCCCGTGCCAATTAAGATCATCCACCACAGGCCAGTGATCATTTTTAAATCATGCAGCAATGTCGCTGTGGCCATCAGCAAGATCCCACTCAGCATCACCCCGAACACGGCAATCAGCCCGTAACGGTGATCTCGGAACATATTTAGGCATGCCAAAGCCGTCATCACTCCGAATGCGACGGGCCAATCAGCCTTGAGAAACAGCTCCGGTTTGGTTTCGTAGCCCAAAGCATTGAAGATTTCCGGCGTGTAGTTGTCTCGGAAATCCCTGTAGGCCGTGAGGAAAAAATAGACTAGCAACAGCATCAGCATCGCCGGGAGGAATGTACGGAAAAAAGCCCAGCGCTCGCTCGAAGTCATCACACTGCGCTTGCTGCGATCCGCGACGTCTGCCGCACTGGGCTGTGGAAGCTGATTCAACAAATAAACGGCAACGACAAAGAGCGGCAGAAAAAACAGCCCCGAAATGACCGGCATCCAAAACTGGTCGATGCCCAGATCCATCAACCACGTGCCAAACGCCTTCACCGAGCTACTCGAGACGATGTACGAACAACTTAATCCGGCAAACATCACCTCCGAAGCCCGGCGCCCCTCGAGATAACGGGATACCGAGCCCCACACCATGCCCAGCGGAATGCCGTTCAAGAAAATGGCCGCCACCTTGAACTGCTCCGGCACTACACCAAATAGCAGCAACGCAAACTCAGCAAACAGGATCAATCCCACGAGGAACTTGGCCAGGTTCGCTCGTGGAATTTCAGTGCAAACCTTGATCCCTGCATACTTCGAGAGTGCATAGCCGATGATCTGGCTGATCAGTAGCACCGTCTTGAGGTTCACGTCCGTTCCGAGGAACATCAGCCCCTCATACTTCGCAGCCGCAAACGGCTTACGAAAGGCGTACATGCAAAAATAGGTCGCAAACGCCGCCACCGATGCGTAAAGGACAAACCAATGCGTCGGCGCATTACTCAACCAGCCGTGGATGCGGCTCTTTTGCGTTGCTGTTGCTTCAGTCGACAAAACGGAGATGCTGCCGACTCCATTGGCTAAACGCAAGCTGTCGGGCGGCGTCACCAGAAATAGCTATTGTCACCCACATGCCGCTTGGCCAATGTGCGCGGCCAATGAAAGAGCAAGCGAAAGTCATTATCATCGGCGGAGGCATTACCGGTTGTAGCGTCGCGTGGCATCTGGCTCGGCGCGGCTGGACCGATGTTTTGCTCATCGAGAAGGGAGAACTGACCAGCGGCACCACGTTCCACTCTGTCGGCCTCGTCAGCCAATTCCGTACCTCGCCCGCGCTGATGCAGCTGATGAATTACAGTATTGGGCTTTACGACCAATTCAGGGACGAGGGCGCCAACAACATCGGCTGGCACAAGGTCGGCAGCCTGCGCCTGGCCTCAAGCGCGGACCGGCTCAAGGCGCTGCAGCGGCAGGTCAGCCGGGCGCGCGGGCTCGGGCTCGATGTCGGCACCATCACTGCCAGTGAGGCGCTCGATATCGCGCCGTTTCTTTCCCCTGACGGCATCGAGGGCGCAGTGCACATCCCCGACGACGGCTGGATGGATCCCAACGGCATCACCCTCGAGTTCGCCAAGCGCGCCCGCGAGCTCGGCGTCGCCATCGAGACAAACTGCCGCGTCACCGGCATCGGCCGCGACGACGCGGGCGCGGTCACGCACGTCGAGACGGACAAAGGAACGGTGCAAACGACGACCGTCATCAATGCCGCCGGACAATGGGCCCCACGCCTCTCGGCGATGGTTGGAGCGATCACGCCGATGGTGCCGATGATGCACCAGTACGTCACCACGCGGCATATCCCCGGCCACGAGTTACCGGAGCAAACACCAGTCGTGCGCGATCCCGATAACCTGTTTTACTTACGCGAGGAGGTTGGCGGTTTCCTCGTTGGCGGCTTCGAGTTGGAGCCGAAAACGTGGGCTGCCGACGGTGTCGCTTGGGACTTCACACAGCAACTGCTCCCGGAGGATTGGGAACTGTTCGAACCGGTGATGGAGGGCGCACTGCGGCGCATCTCGCTGATCGAGCAAGCCGAGGTCATCAAGCTGATCAACGGCCCAGACGCCATGACGCCCGACGGCCACTACTGCCTCGGCCCGGTGCCGGGTGTGCCCGGGTTTTTCGTCGCCGCCGGCATGTCGCTCAACGGCATCGCCGGAGCCGGCGGCGTGGGCAAGGTGATGGCCGAGTGGATCATCGACGGCGAACCATCGCTAGACCTGCACGAGATGAACATCCGCCGCTTCGGCGCAAACTACGGCAACACCGACTTCGTCGCCGAGAAGGCGCGCGAGGTGTATCACTACTATTACCACCAACACTATCCGGCCGACGAAACCCTCTGGGCGCGCAACCACCGCAGAAGCCCGCTGTACGACCAGCTTGCCGGACTCGGCGCGGAGTTTGGCGAGAAAAACGGCTGGGAACGCGTCAATTTTTTCCGCCCCGGCGAGCCCAGCCGCCAAGCGGCCGACGACCAGCACCAGTGGGGCTGGGGCCGTGCGCCGTATCACGATCTCATCCGCGAAGAATGCCTCGCCGCCCGCAAGCGTGTCGCGCTGTTCGACATGACTTCCTTCGGCAAATTCGAGGTCAGCGGCCCTGGCGCGCTTGGTCTGCTACAACGTGTAGCCTGCAACAACATCGATCGTCCCGACGGCTCGCTGGTTTACACGCAATTCCTCAACGCACACGGTGGCATCGAGAGCGACCTCACCGTTTGCCGACTGGCGGGCGACCGATTTCGCATCATCACCGGCACGTCGTTTTTGTCGAACGACCTTGAGTGGGTGCGCTCGCACGCGACGGCCGACGGCTCGGTCGAGGTGACCGACGTGACCGACGACTTTGCCTGCATCGGCATGTGGGGGCCAGACGCACGCAACGTGCTTGGCCAAGCGACCGGCGACGACCTGAGCAACGACGCTTTCCCCTACCTCACCGCGCGGCAACTCACCGTCGCCGGCAAACCGGCCTGGGCGCAACGCGTCAGCTACATCGGCGAACTTGGCTGGGAACTGTACCTCGCCAACACCGACGCCGGTGCCATGTGGGACGCGCTGCTCGAGCTTGGCCAAGCGCACGGCATCCGCCCCGCCGGCTACAAGGCTCTCGACTCGTTGCGCCTCGAGAAAGGCTACGTGTACTGGAGCACCGACGTGACGCCGGAGGACAACCTGCTCGAGGCCGGGCTGGGCTTTTGCGCCGACATGGCCAAGGGCGACTTCATTGGCCGCAACGCCTTGGCCAAACGCAAAGCCGACGGACTGCAAACGCGGCTGCGAACTGTCGTGCTCGCAGGCAACGTATTGCCGGCTTACGGTGCGGAGTCAGTTTGGCACGACGGCAAAATCGTCTCGCGGCTGCGCAGTGCCGGGCACGCCCACACCATCGACAAGTCGATCGGCTACTGCTACCTGCCGCTGCCCTTGGCCAAGCCGGGGACGGAAGTGGAAATCGAGTTATTCGGCGAGCGCGTCCCGGCCAAGGTCACCCTCCCGATCCACGACCCCAAGGGCGAGCGCCTCAAGGTCTAAGCCAAGCCAGAGCGTGAATCAGTTCCGCTGTGACTTCTGCTGCTGCAGCAGTTTCCTTTTGTAACGGCTCTGCACCACCTCGGTCAACACCAGCACGGTGATGACGAAGTAAAACGTTGTCTTGCTCATGGCGTGGATCTCACTGCCAAAAAGCTTCATCCCGGAAAGGTGTCCTCCTTCTGTCAGCAACATGATGCCCACGACGAAAAGGATGAACAAACCGAGCACCTCATACATGCGGTTCTTCTGAAGGAAGGTCGAGACCCCATCCGCCAGCCAGATCATAAGTCCTCCACCAGACAGGATGGCCAGCACCATTATCCAGAAACCCGTGGTGCTGATCCGCTCGCCCGCCTCGGCGCCGGAATCGCTCACCAGCGCGATCGCGCTCAGGATAGAATCGAACGAGAACACTGCGTTCATGAAAACGATCTTGGCCACCACCGACTTGGCGGAAGAGGCGTCCCGCTTGACCTCCGTTTGAAAATCCTCCACCACGGTCATGTGGAAAATCTCCTTCATCGCGGTGTACATGATGAACACCCCGCCAACCAGCACGATAATGCTGTGCAGGTTGAACGACCCCTCAATGACGCCCTTCCACGAAATCTGAAACCATTCCGCCTGAAACGCGCTGATCATCTTGATCAGCAAAAACAGCAGCACGACCCGCAGGCCGACAGCAATACCGATGCCCCATTTTCGGACGGACGATTGCTGTGCCTCCGGGGCGCGTTTCGACTCGAGTGAGATGTATAACAGATTGTCGAAGCCAAGTACCGCCTGCAGCAGCACCAGCATCCCCAGCGTAATGACGATCTCAAGAATTTCCATAGCTCCGGGAGATTTTTACAAAGCCAGCCCGCAACAATCCAGAAGATTTCAGTGGACTATATGGTACCGGTGGCCGGACTTGAACCGGCACTCCCTCGCGGGAAAGGGATTTTAAATCCCTCGTGTCTACCAATTCCACCACACCGGCATCATTAAGAACTTTGGTTGGCGGTTACCGACTTGCGGCGAGGAGATTGTACCCGGTAGCCAACCGTTCGCAAGCGCCCGCTTCGGCTAATTTTTAACTTTTCAGCAAAAATAAACGCAGAGGGGGGATTGGTTGTTCTCTTTTCCTATTTGTGTTTTTCGTGATCCAAAAAAATTTTAGTTCTGGAAATGTTCAGTTTTCGTATCCCTTGACAAACTGCTCACCCACTGCGCTGGCCTTGCTTTCCACAAAATCAACCTCCAGCAGCTTTTAACTCATCATCCTGCGGCCTTTTTCGCCTGTCAATGTCGTAACAACTTTGCGCGTCTTAACATCGATAACATCGACATCCGGTCACAGCCAAGCGGATATGTTTGTTCCCAAAGCACCCTGTCTGTTTGCAGATCAATGCAGATAAGGCGCCTAGGTGCTGACATACAGGCAGTCGGTCGCAGTATTACCACAGATTCCCCTCACGTTGAGCGGCTTGCCCACATCGGTCAGGCCGTCCGTGGGAATCCGTTTCACGAAGTGATAGTCGTCGTCGATGTCAAACACGATGATCCCATGCCCCCAGTTGCGAATGCCTAATAGCGTAGTTGCAATTATTATTATGAGCAGTTGTCTCATTCGCCTTCAGCTTTCAGTTCTGCAGACTTAACTGCAGTATTATTAATACATTATTTACTTATTAGTATAATTTATTTCAACACACTGGAGTGGTCAATGATCCATTGGAAATCGGTTTGCGGCTTGGCCGGAACAATGCCACCGACAGCTCCCTGCACCGGTGGGCGAATCGTGCCGTACTCTCCGGTGATCTTCCAGCGATGAGACGCTGCGTGACCGTCTACGTAGGAGAGAGCTGTTGCACCGGCGTGATAGGACGCCGGCATGTTCCCCCACTTGTATTCGTGAAAGCGGTTCATGTAGTAGCCGTCGTTGATGGTGTCAGGATGTTCGCCAAGGAAAACAAAAATATCTGACGACTGACGAAGCTGACCGTCGTTGATGAACTGGACGTAGTCGGGATTGAATTGATCTAGCAACGGGCCGGGATCACCGATGAGATGGTTCATCGAGTAGCTCCGATTCCTGTAACCGTTTTTAGCGCGACTTTTGTCTGACGGACATTTGAATATTCCAATCGTGTCGCCCATGTAAGGCGAAAGCAGCGACGACGTAAGCGCCAGTCGGTTAGTGTTATCCGTGCTGTTTTCCCAGTCTAAGACATTGTTGGCCCAGTTATTTCGCTGTTCACGTGTCTGATCGCGGCCGTGGTTATTGACGTAATTCCCCTCGTGATCGCCCGCGTACAACGTCCAACCCAAGCTCAACTGTTTGACATTATTCAGACAATGAATTCCTTGCGCCTTGCCCTTCGCCTTGGCCAATGCCGGCAACAGCATCCCCGCCAGGATGGCAATTATGGCAATCACCACTAACAACTCAATCAGCGTGAAACCTTTGGCTCTGAAATTATTCACCAGTCTTGCAGCCTGGTTCTCGGAAGATTTTTCATCATGCCCGGAATCGTCCATCTTAAAAGATATTCTCTACACCGGGAGTTCCATCCTTTTGAGGGGAGGCGTCCCAATTAGCCGGGTTATTACTGTCACCGTTAACATCAAAAAATTTTCTTGTTAGTGATTTACCTGTTCCGTCAGCCGGCTCGGGCCATGGAGCTTTATCGTCATAATCTACGGAATCCACCACGTTTCCAAGAGCATCTCTTAAAACCAATTTTTCACCGCTGTTATCAAGCCTCCTGTGATACTTTCCAAAGGGTTGAAAACCGTAACGCTCCCTAAAGGCCTTGGGATTCGAAGAAAGCACAAGATGCCTGCCAGACCCAATGACCGCATTATCAGGGAAAGAATAGAGAATGCCCTCGCTAAAACTCGCACCCGTCATATGAACCGTTTTATTGCTGCAATTTTTAATCTCCAGAAATTCATACTCAGAGGCGTCAGTTCTATTCGAACCAGAATCATTGTCATACGTATGATAATGAATCTCTGAGATCAGCAGCGAAGATTTTTCTATGTTCTGAATATAAAGGACTTCTCTCAAGGGGCTCCACTTGTTGCCGTCGTTAACCCGGGCTTTCAGTACAGTACCAGATACAATGACCGCCGCTTTGACTCCCCCATCCATGGCATGATCAGAGACACCCCCGCCAACAGTCCTGGGATCGGTCCCGTCGGTTGTATAGAATATCGTTCCCCTTTGATCGTTACTGTTTTCAAGGGTAATCATGGTTCCTGGTGCCACTTCCCATTTACGTTGAGCGATTACAACGCCATTGAATTTCACAGCGGGAGGGACTAAGTCCGGGTACAAGCCTCTATTTCTGAGTTGCTTAGCTACCTTATCCCTTCTCGTTGGTAGCCAACGTTTAATTAAATAGTCGATATTTCTTTGCCACATTTCTGGAGACTGACTTGAAGTGTTTCCCCATCGAGCCGCCTCAGCGGGAATGGCAGCCTGCACCTCATCGACACGAGTTGACATCAGTTCGATTGAATTCTCTGGGGTCATCGAACCGCCATTGTAGAAATGACGATAAACATGATCCGCAAAACGCATCCTGTACTCATCATTCTTCGACAACCGCTCGTGAAGTGTTTGCCCATTAAACCATGGAAGTTCCCTGAATTTTTTATCGTTCGCAGGAGCTGTCCTGTCTTCCCACCCCACATCCATTGAGTGCTCAGCATCGTGCCGAAAAAACTTGAAACCGGTGGGGTTGACGTGGTCTATCATGCAGAAAAAATTGTTGGTTGAGCGTCCGCCCCACGCCGCCGCTTCATCGTTACTACCTGTGTAAAAAATACCCAGCATGTAGTCGATCAAGTTATCCACATCAACAAGGATCTTTCCGGTATGATCCACCGATCCATCCGGTTTAAGACCAAGCAGGGCGAAGTAGTCTTTGTTGTCGCCCGACCAATCCAACGTCCTTTCAAACAACTCCCGATACAAATCCAACGTTCCATCAGTCACTTCCGTTGGCTTCATCCACCCCATGGCTTTAATCACATCATAGTCTTCGGATTTACCACCAAAATAGGATGCGCCAAAGCGCCCTTCCGCCCGTTCCTGGGTCATGAATATTCCCCAATACATCCCATTCATATAAATGTGGTAATAACGGCTTTTGGTATAGTGATGCCCGCTTTTGCCCTGTAAATCACGGCAAAAAATATCCCGCAAAAATGTATTCCTCCTGCTGTTCTCAAACGCCCATGAGTGGTTTTGAGAGGTCCGCAAATCGATCTTGTCAAATTCATCCACACCTTCTTTGCCAAACAATGGGTACTTCAACTTTGCATCCCCATACTCACTCCGGAAGAAAAGCCGATATGAGTGTTTAGGGTTTCTGGAAGTCGAACTATACCCGCCTCGTATCCGAATTCCGGCATTCACGTGGAACCCTTCTGTCCCATCCGGATTTATTAGTTCAAGGGAACCTGGAATCTCCGTCTTTTTCCCCTGTTCACGCGGATTGGCATATAATCCGTCTGATGGATCAAACCAGTGGTCAAGGGATGAGACTAGTGACATGCTGGGAATCGCTTTCAATGCGTCAGACATTTTGCCTTTCCACCGGGCGTCGCTGACCACGCTCTGATTTATTCCATAGATCATTACCTGTCTATTCACCTTGGCGTCAACCGGCCAGCCGCCACCCGGGCTCGCTGAGCCTTGACGCTTGACACTATCAACAAAAATATAGGTCTGGGTATCCATATTGGTCTGCTCCATTCCCGCTTTTTTGGCATAAGCGCGCACGATCACACCCGGGGTTTTGGGGCGTTTTGTGATGCTGTCTGGGTTGATGGCCACCATGATCGGACTCGTGCCACTAACTCTATTCTCCGAATGACGCGGATCACTTCCATCGAGAGTATAGATAATTGTTGCCCCGGGTGTTTCAGTAGTGATTATTTCATCAAATGGCGCATCAAAAAATCCGCGACCATGCTTGAACTTGGTGTCTTTAACCTTGGCGGCAGAGACAGTGATGCTCAACATCACAATTGCGGTTGTTGCGAGGAGTAGATATTTCATTTTTCAGGATCTTCTTTTGGCGAGTGCTTTAGTGCAGGGTGATCAGTCACGCGAAGCGGCCTGGCTTCACGATGGGACTGTTCACCCAACTCCGAGAGAATGAAACTCATCCGTACATCATCGTGACTCACAGGCAAGGGGGTACCCTCCCGCAAACAGTCGCTGAAGACCGCCAATTCCTGCCGATACGCTTCCCTATAGCGGGTCGGAAAGGAATGCTCAATCGTCGGCCGCAAAAACCCATCGCCACTCGATAACACCGTGGATAAGGGAGACCGATTCTCTGCCTGCAGCATGCCTTTGCTGCCAAATACCTCGATCCGCTGATCATAGCCGTAGGACGCAAACCGGCTCACATCGATACTGGCGATCATTCCACCGTCGTACTTGAGTGCGACCAGAACATTGTCCAGATCCCCCAATGCGCTGATTTCCTCCACAAAACTGCTGCCTACTGAGTATATCTCCACCGGGTCCTCGCCCGTAATGAAACGTAGCATATCAAAGTCGTGCACAATGCAGTCGTGAAAGATGCCATGTGACGTCCTGATGTAATCCATGGTTGGCAGTGGAGAGTCGCGAGAAGTGACGCGCAGCATCTGCGGCACACCGACCTGTCCTTCTTTCACGCCTCGAACGAGGCTGGAAAAAGACGGGTCAAACCGGCGGTTGAAGCCGACGAGCAGTGGTAACTCATTGCGCTTGGCCAAGTCGAAGCAGGTGTCGATTTCCTCCAACGTGCTACCAAGCGGCTTCTCTGTAAAGACGGGCTTCCCGGCATCGAGAGCAGCAATAATTTGCCCATAATGCTCCTGTGTCGGCGACGCGACGATTACGGCATCGATATCCGCTTGACCAAGTGGCCCCTCGGCGGCGGTGGAATAGTCGCATTTCAATTCATTGGCCAAGCACCTGGCCAATGACTCGTCCACGTCAACCACACACCGCAAACTTATCCCCGGTATCGACTGGATGCTCTGGATGTGAAACTTCCCAGCCCGGCCAAGACCGAGTAGCGCGATGTTCAAGTTTTCTGGTATAGCCATATAAAAAAATTGCTCTTATTTATTACCTCAGATTTCACGCGCTTTTTGACGCCGTGTATGTGGAACAAAGCAAATCAATAGTTATAAGTTTTGCTTCCTCCATGGGCAACATAGGCCCATTTCCTGAACTGATAGCGGTTATCAAACATAATGCTGCCATCGCCCATGCCGACTGGTTGATCCAGGGCAGGCGAAAAGGAGAAGAAAGGTCTGCCATTGACTCCCACATCCCATGCAATCATATGCTCCACATCCCAGACCTTGATTCCGGCACTATCGCTGATGCGGTGAGTAATGAAGGCCCGATTGCTGTCGCACTCGGAATAGTTTGTTGAGTTCGGCGGGGCAGGGTTGGTGGTGGAAACGAATTTGACCTTTTGCCGCAGATTGGCCCACATGGAGACGACCGCGCCGGCCTTGAGTTCCCAGTCGTCGGCATCCGCGCCTGCTGGATTCGAGGAGACGAACAGGGAGCACAGGAGTGCCGTCGCCACAAATGTGAGACGGCATCGACTGGTTGTGAGAGTGGTCATTCATGTGATTTTTTAACAGTTCAAGATGGTGAAATGAAAAAATATATTGATCTTTTATATGTGACAGCAGACTGCATTTCGGGAAGCTTTTCCGCAATCAAAAAAGGCTCAATCCCTGTGGATGATTCGCAATAGGGTGGACAGAAAAAAGGAATGAGCTACTGTCGTCTGACCAGCATGATTATTTCATCGAATAATTTCTACCGAATGGTTCCAGCTAAGTTATTGTTTCCGTTATTTGGATTAACTGCCCTGTTACAGCCAAACATAAACGGCGAGGATTGGCCGGTTTTTCAGCACGACAATTATCGAAGCGCCAAGACTACGGAAAACCTCCGGGCAGACTTGCTCGAGCCGGCCTGGGTTTGGCAGTCCCCCCACCCTCCGCAGCCTGCTTGGTCCGGCCCCGCGAAGTGGGACGCCTACGCCGGCATTCGTGGCCTGCGATCGATGAGGAATTACGATCCTGTCTTTCACGTTGTCACAGCCTCGGGAAAAGTTTTCTTCGGCTCGACAGTGGACGATTCAGTTCGATGCCTTGATGCCCTGACCGGCGAGACGCGCTGGATACACCACACCGATGGGCCTGTGCGAATTGCGCCCACGTTTCACAATAACCGCATCTACTTTGGCTCCGACGACGGGGTGGTTCGCTGTGTGGATGCGGATCGGGGGGAGCTGATTTGGTCCTTCCGGCCCAAGCCACTCGATCGGCTGATTCTAAACAACGGCCGGCTGATTCCGTTTTGGCCCATCCGAACCGGCGTCCTTGTCCGGGATGGAACCGCCTACTTTGCCGCGAGCCTGCTGCCGTGGAAGGAGTCGTACCTGTGCGCGGTGGATGCCGACACAGGCAAGCCGACAGGAAAGATGCATTTTATCAAACGCATCGAAAGCGTAAGTTTCGAGGGTGCGTTGCTGGCCTCCGACGATCACTTGGTTGCACCACAAGGCAGGGTGTCGCCGCTGATTTACCGGCGAACGAGCGGGAAACTTTTGGGTGGGCTGAAGGGTGGCGGCGGGTGTTTCGTGATGCTGACCCCGGAAGCGGGGATCCTGCATGGGCCCGGCAACAAAACCGGGTGGATCACGGACAGCAAGCAAAGTGACCGGAGCACTTACGCAACATACAAGGACGGTAACGCGATGGTGATCGACGGTGACACCGCCTATATGCTGACCGATACCGCGCTGTCGGCGATGAACCGCTCCACCAAACAAGCCAAATGGGCCATCGAGTGTGAATTTCCACACAGCTTGGCCAAGGCAGGCGGGATGCTCTATACCGGCGGGATGGACGAGTTGGCCGCGTTTGATTCTGAGAGTGGAAAACTCGCCTGGAAAACTCCGCTGGCAGGTCGTGTCCATGGCTTGGCCATTTCAAACGGCGCCCTCTATGCCAGCACGGATCAAGGCGGTATATATTGTTTCCGGCCCACCGCTACAAAACCGTACGCAGCGCTTGACCAAGCCAATGAAGCGGCAGTCGAGCCA
>Ga0115011_10002137_pt1 | contig 13863 bp, 10 predicted proteins | sample TroAtlMetagenome_2_FD_88705 | JGI IMG/M metagenome (GOLD analysis project Ga0115011, IMG submission 88705) | Marine eukaryotic phytoplankton communities from Atlantic Ocean - Tropical Atlantic ANT8 Metagenome | ecosystem: Environmental > Aquatic > Marine > Oceanic | place: Tropical Atlantic...
AGATCAAAATAATGTGATTTTGCCGGACGTATACAATGTATCAAGCGCAGTGTTATGCACAACCATCTCAAATGAACATGGTGTAAAAGTATCTACAATAGAACATTTAATGGGTGCATTGTTTGGACTCGGAATTGATAATGCTTTAATTGAAATAGATAATGAGGAAGTTCCAATTCTTGATGGATCTGGAAAAATATTTGTTGAAAAAATAAAAAATGCAGGTGTTACGATCAGTGATAAACCAATTAAAGTAATTAAGATTAATAACAAAGTAGAGCTTAAAGATGGTAAAAAAATAATTTCAATTGAACCTAGTAAAATTAATTTAGAGATTGAATTTGAAATTAAATATCAAAATTCTTTGATAGGAACTCAAAAAAATAATATTAAAATTTATGAAGATGATTTAACAGATATTTATGCATCTAGAACTTTTTGTTTATATGAAGATATTGAAAATTTAAGAGCAAGAGGTTTAGCAAAAGGTGGTTCATTAGATAATGCAATAGTGGTTAAGAGAGAAGAAATTCTTAATGAAGAAAAGCTTAGAAATAACCTTGAATTTGTAAACCATAAGATCCTAGATTGTATGGGAGATCTTTATTTGTCCGGTTTTAAAATTATAGGTAAATTAAAATGTTCTCAAGGTGGACATAAATTGACCAATGATTTGCTTAGACAAGTATTTTTAGATAAAAAAAATTACTCAATTATAGAAATTAACGAAAAAACTCTACCACATACGCTAATTAATAAGCAAAATTTAAAATATATAGCTTAATAATTCATTTAACAGGAGTTAAAATAATCTGTTAATAGATATTTATGAAATATATAAAATTTTTTTTTACTTTATACTTTCTATCAGTCTTTCTTTTATCCTGTTCAATTAAAAAAGAGGAAAAAGCTTCAATACTACAAAATCAAGATTTAGAGTCTCAAATGATACAGATTTATAATGAAGCTTATAATAATTTTTTAGAAGGAGATACAATTTATGCTGCCAAAAAATTTAATGAAGCAGAATTAATATTTCCACAATCAGAATGGGCTCCAATTGCTGCCTTAATGACTGCCTATGTTTACTATTCAGATGATTATTATCCTGATGCTATAAATGAATTAGAAAGATTTTTAAAAGTTTACCCTTTACACAAAGATAAAGATTACGCTCATTATCTATTAGCTATGTGTTATTATGAAAATATTATAGACGAAAAAAGAGATTTGGGTCCTCTTCTAAGATCAAAAAAAGAATTTGAAATTTTAATCAATGATTATTCTACAACTGATTTTGCAATCGATGCTCAATTTAAATTAGATTTAATAAAAGATAGATTAGCTGGCAAGGAAATGTATATAGGGCGACATTATTTAAAGAGTAAAAAATGGATACCAGCAATTAATAGATTTAAAAATGTTTTAGAAAATTATGATACCACTATATATGTTCAAGAGGCATTACATAGACTCGTAGAAACTCATTACATAATTGGCCTTAATTCTGAAGCAGAAAAATACGCAACTCTATTGGGTTATAATTACCAATCAAGTAATTGGTATAAAGCTTCTTATAAAATTCTCAATCAAGATTATGATTTTTCTATTAAAAAATTTGAACAAACTAAGTCAAAAGATAAAAAGTCACTTCTTAAAAAGTTTAAAGGAAAATTTAAAAAAATTTTCGAATAAATGAATAAAATAAAAATTTTAGAAGAATATAAAAAAAAACTTAGAGATTATAAAAAATATAATGAAGCATATTATGATAAAAACGATCCATTAATTTCAGACTCAGAATTTGATGAGATTAAAAGAAAAATTATCAAATTTGAAAACCAGTATGATTTTTTAAATAATCCAAGCTCGCCAAGTGTCTCTGTTGGTTTTAAACCATCAAAAAATTTTAAAAAAGTTATTCACAAAGTGCCTATGTTATCTTTAGCAAATGCCTTTAGTGAGGAAGATTTAGAAAATTTTCAAAAGAAGATATTAAACTTTCTTAATCAATCAGTTGATTTTAAAATCATATATAGTGCAGAGCCGAAAATTGATGGTATTTCAGCATCATTAATTTATAAAAAAGGTAAATTTTTAAAAGGGTTATCAAGAGGAGATGGTAAAGAAGGTGAAGATATAACTCAAAATTTAAGAACATTAAAAGATATTCCTCATTCAATTAGTGATATTAATTTCCCTGAAGAGATAGATATTAGAGGTGAAGTTTTTATCCAAAATAGTGACTTTAAAAAAATTGCAAATAAGTTTGCCAATCCTAGAAATGCTGCTTCAGGCTCTTTAAGACAAAAAGATCCAAATGAAACAAAAAAAATTCCCTTAAAATTTATTGCTTACACATATGGTTTTGCAAATAAGATGATGATTGATAATCAAATAGATTTTTTAAAAAATTTACATAAGTGGGGTTTTAAGATTAATCCTCTTAATACGGTAATAGATGGAACAAAAAATTTAATGAAAAATTATTTCAATATAGAAAAAAAAAGAGGTGATATAAATTTTGATATTGATGGAATAGTATACAAAGTCAATGATTTTAAACTTCAAAAAAGACTAGGCTATGTTGCAAACTCTCCAAGATGGGCTATAGCTCACAAATTTTCAGCTAATAGTGCAACTTCTAAAATTCTAAATATAGAAATCCAAATTGGGCGAACAGGAGCATTAACACCAGTAGCTAAAATAAAACCTGTAAACATTGGTGGAGTTGTTGTTTCTAATGCAACGTTACATAATGAAGAAGAAATATTTAGAAAAGATATTAGGATAAATGACACGGTAGTTATTGAGCGTGCAGGCGATGTTATACCCCATGTTATATCAGTAGACTTAAAACAAAGAGTAAAAAATTCAAAAAAATTTGAGTTTCCTCAAAAATGTCCATCATGCGGGTCTAAAACAATAAAAGACTTCAATATAATAACTAAAAAAGAAGATGCAGTAAGAAGATGTTCCAGTGAAGGTTATGAGTGTAAAAAGATATCTATAGAAAAAATTAAACACTTTGTTTCAAAAGAAGCATTTAATATAGAAGGTTTAGGAAAAAAAATTGTTGAAAACTTTTGGAACTTAAAATTAATAAAGTTACCTCAAGATATTTTTAAATTAAATTTTAATAAAATTGAAAATATGGATGGATGGGGTAAGCAATCAGTTCTTAATCTGAAATATTCAATAAATTCACGTAAGAATATTTCATTTGAAAGGTTTATTTATGCATTAGGAATAAGACACATTGGCCTTGAAAATGCTAAATTAATTGCCAAAAATTTGAAATCAATTAATAATTTTTTATCTTTATCAAAATTAGATAAAATTAATGATCTGTTAATTATAGATGGAATAGGTGAAACCCAGATCAATTCAATTAAGAATTTTTTTTCAAATAAAACAAATATCAAAGTTTTAAATGAACTAAGTGAGTCTCTTTCGATAAAAAATGCTACTGAATTAAAAAAAAATGGATTATTAAATAATAAAACTTTTATGATAACTGGAAAACTTGAAGGAATTAGTAGAGCCGAAGTTAAATCATTGATTGAGGAAAACTCAGGTTCAATAATTAGCAATGTGTCTAAAAAACTTAATTATTTAATTATTGGCGATAAACCAACAAAAAAAAAATTAGAAAATGCCAAAGAATTAAATATTAAAATATTAAAACAGGATGAATTATTAAAAATGTTAAATAAAACTAGCTAACCATTTCCTCTCTTTAAAGTTTAAGTATTTTGAAATTTTAGAATAGATATTCAAATGATACTTAAAAAGATAATTTTTTTCCAATGAATTCAAAAGACTATAATTAGTCAACTCTTTTTCAATTGGGGCAAGGGTTAAATTTTCAAAAAAAATATTTTTCTTAATTTTCTTAACGTAAACTAAGTTTTCTATGCGAATACCAAATTTTCCTTTTTTATAGTAGCCTGGCTCATTACTTAAAATCATACCTTCTTTGATCTTAATATTATTAAATTTTGAAATCGATTGAGGGCCTTCATGTACGTTTAAAAAAAAACCAACACCATGGCCTGTTCCATGAGCATAATCTAAATTTATTTTTTTAAGGGGCGCTCTTGCTTTAATATCAATTTTTTTTCCTGTGTTATATTTTTGTAAATTAGTGATGGCTACTGCAATATGCCCCTTTAGGACTTTTGTAAAAACTTTTTTAATGTGTGAACTGGGTTTAGAAAAGCAGATTGTTCTAGTTACATCTGTTGTACCATATCTGTATTGACCACCTGAATCACATAAAAAAATATCTTTTTTTTTTATTATTTTGCAGTTTTCTTTTTTTGCTCTGTAATGGATTATTGCACCATTTTTTCCAGATCCTGCGATGGTATTAAAACTTGGATATAAGTAGTTTTTATTTAATTTTCTAAAACTTTCCAATTTATTTTGTGCTTGCACTTCATTGATTTGTTTCTTATTAACTTTTTTAATCCAGTAAAGAAATTTTGTTAAAGCAGCACCATCTAAAATGTGAGCATTAATCATATTCTTTATTTCAGTTTGATTTTTGATAGCTTTTAAAATATAGGTTGGGTCCTTTCTTTTTGTAATTTTAAATTTGGACTTAATAATATCTTCAAAATAAACCGAACATGACTTATCATCTATTATAAAATTATTACCTTTTAAGCTAAGTATCTTATCTGTAAAATTATCAGTATCGATTAATTCAGTTGATTTAATTACTTTTCCTTTAATAAGTTTTTTAGTTTTTTGAATTTTAGTGATTAAAAATATTTTTCTATTTTTACTAATAATTAACCTAGAATTTGGAATTGGGCTATTAGGAACATCTCGTCCTCTGATGTTTAAAATCCAAGCTACATTTTCAGGAGCACTTACAAATAAATAATCTGCTTTATTTTTTTTGAGATATTTAGAAATTTTATTAATTTTTGAATTATGACTTTCTCCCACTACATCTTTATCTAAGTAAAAAAATGGATAATTGTTTTCATTTTTTTTTTTTTCAATTTCATCTACTAAATTTTTATTATTTATTTTGATCTTTTTTTTTTTTGTAAAAAACTTTTTTTTTTTTTTTTTTGTAAATAATTTAGGATCTACACCTAAATTCAAATTTTTAAATAAATTACAATTTACTATTCTTCCATAATCAATAATTGTAAAATCATTTCCTGACTCTATTTTACTTTGAATTGTATATCTGCCATCTGTAAATAGATAATTTTTATTTTTTAAGATTATGGCTAGACCTGCAGAACCACTAAAATTAGATATAATTTTTAATCTGTTAACTTTTGAGTATTCAGTAAAATAATCATCATTTTTTGGCACAATATATCCATCGATATTATATTCTTTAAATTTATTTCTTAAAATTTGTATTTTTTTATTCATTTAATTCTTTTCTGATACCTTGTCCAACCAGGGCTTCTTTTTCCTTCTTCAATTTCAAAATCTTGATTAAAATCAAAATCTTCAGTTTCATTAGTTTCATCTTCAAAAAATGAATTTTTCTCTAAATATTTTTCTGGCAGCTCATCTATAAATCTTGATGCCATACTGTCTATCCAATCACCTTGATAAAATCTGTTCATTGAAAAGGAAATAATAGCTTTTCTCTTGGCTCTAGTAATTCCAACATAAGCTAAACGCCGCTCTTCCTCCAAACCATTCTGGCCTTTCTCTTCAATGGATTTTTGATGAGGAAATAACCCTTCTTCCCAACCTGGTAAAAAAACTACATCAAATTCTAATCCTTTGGCAGCATGCATAGTCATCATATTTATTTTTTCACCATCCCACTCTTGATCAACAGATGTTGCAAGTGAGACATGTTCTAAAAAACTTTCTAAATTGTCAAATTCTTTCATTGCACTCAATAATTCTTTTATATTTTCTAATCTATTTTCGTTATCTACATCTTTTTTATTTTTTAACATTGCTGAGTAACCAGATTCGTCCAAAACAATTTGTAATAATTTAACATGATTAATCTTTTGTCTTACTAGGTCATTTCGCCATTTATTTAATGAATTGAGAAATAAACCTAGACCAATTTTTGTCTTTGGTTTAATCAGATTTTTTTCAATCATTTTTATTGAGGCTAATTCAAGACTCAAATTATTATCTTTTGCTAATTTATGTACAGTTTTAAGAGTGGTATCTCCTATTGATCTTTTAGGATTATTAATAATTCTTTCAAAAGCTAAATCATCTTTTTCTTGATGAATTAATCTTAAGTAAGCCACACAATCTTTAATTTCTGCTCTTTCATAAAATTTAGTCCCTCCTAAAATTCTATAAGGCATACCAATTTTTAGAAATCTTTCTTCAAATTCTCTAGTTTGAAATATTGCCCTTACTAAAATTGCTACATTATTATAAGTATATTTTTTTTTTATTTTTTTTTCTATTTCATCTGAGACTCCTATTGCTTCATCTTTACCATTTTTAAAACAGTTTAATTTAACTAAATCTCCCTCTTTCATATTAGTAGTTAAAGTTTTTCCAACTCTGTTTTGATTATTTGCTATAAGATTAGAGGCTACAGATAAAATATTTTGCGAAGATCTATAATTTTGTTCTAGTCTAATTTCTTTGGTATTTTTATAGACTTGATCAAATTCTAAAAAATTTTTTATCTCAGCTCCTCTCCAACTATAAATAGACTGATCATCATCTCCCACACAACATAAGTTTTTATTTTTTTCAGATAATAGTTTAAGCCACTTACTCTGTATAAAATTAGTATCTTGGTATTCATCTACTAAAATATATTTAAAGTTGTTAGAATAAATTTCTCTAATATCTTGATGATTTTCTAAAATTTTTACTGTATGTAAAATTAAGTCACCAAAATCACATGAGTTTAAATCTATTAATTTTTGTTGATAAATTTTGTAAAGAGGGAGAATAGTTTTTTCGTAAATATCTTTATTGTTTATTATAACTTCAGATGGATAGTATCCTTTGTTCTTCCATCTATCTATTACAGCTAAAACAAATCTTGGTGCCAGCTGCTTAATATCAATGTTTTCAGCTTTACAGATATTCTTAATCAATCTTATCTGATCATCCATATCTATAATTGTAAAGTTTGAATTAAGTTTAACAGCTGATGCATGTTTTCTTAATAATTTTGCACAAATGGAGTGAAATGTTCCTAGCCAAGAAAGTCCTGTAGCAGCAGAACCTAAAATATTACTAACCCTATTTTGCATCTCTTTTGCCGCTTTATTCGTAAAAGTTACTGATAAAATTTGGTTTGGGAATGCTTTCTTTTCTTTGATTATGTGAGCAATTCTAGAAGTTAAAACTTTAGTTTTGCCAGATCCTGCGCCTGCCACTATTAAAAGTGGACCATCTAAATGTAATACTGCCTCTTTTTGTGCATTATTCAGATTTTTTAGATAATCAGAGTTTACCATTTAAAATTTTTTATTATAAGTTTAACCAGTTATTATGAATAAACAAAATTTATTAATTAAAAAAATTAAGCAGAGATTCTTATCCATAAATAATTCAATAGAAAGCTATTTTAATAAAATTAAATTTATTAAAAAGAACGAATTTATAAGGAATAATAAAGTTTTTTTTGGTTTATCTGCAGTTGCTATTTTGACACTAAGCTATTTTTTAATGCCTACAATGTATAATAAAAATATAATTGAAGAAGAAATTAAGAATCAAATTTTTAAAAAGTATAATATTGAAGTAATTTTTAATGAAAAAATTAGATATGGATTATTACCAAAGCCACATTTTGTTTCAAAAAATTCATCAATTTTAAGAGAAAAAAAAGAAATAGGAGTTGTTAAAAACTTAAAAGTATTTATTGGAATAAATGATTTTTTTTCATTCAACACAATAGAAATTAAAGATTTATTTTTTATTAAAACAGATTTTAATGTTAAAAAAAAAGACCTATTTTTTTTTGAAGAACTTTTAAGAACTGAACCAAATGAAAATAAGATTGTTTTTAAAAAGAGTAATTTATTTTTTAATGATTTAAATGATGATCTACTATTTTTAAATAAAATCATTAAAGGTAAATTTTTTTATGATTCTTTAAATTTGGAAAATGTTTTAATATCTGAAAATGAAATTTTTAATATTCCATACAAATTTATTATAAAAAATGATAAATTTAACAAAGAATTATTTATAAAATTTAATTCAAAAAAAATTGCACTAGATGCAGAAAATAATACTAATTATGAAGATAAAGAAAAAAAAGGTCTTTTAGATCTATTATTTGTTAATAAAAATTTATCATTAAATTATCAAATTAAAGAAAATTCTTTATTTTTTTTTACAAAAGAAAAAAAATTATTGAACGGTTTTTTTGATTTTAAACCATTTTATCTAAATGCAAGTTTAAATTATGAGGGAATTAGTACAAAAGATTTGTTTAATAATAAATCAATTTTGATTGATTTAATAAAAACTGAAATATTGAATAATATTAATTTAAACGTGAATATTGATTTAAATGTTAAAGATATAACAAACATAAATGAATTAAATAATTTAAAATTAAGATTAGGTTTGGAACAAGGAAATATAACTGTATCAAAATCTAATATCTTATGGAAAAATGATCTTCAAATTATCCTAAAAGAAGGTTTTATAAATTATGATGAAGATGAAATATCTTTAATTGGAAAATTAATAATTGAAGCAAAAAATATAGATAATTTTTATAAATCTTTTCAAATAAAGAAAAACTTTAGAAAAAAAATAAATCAAATTGAAATGGATTTTTTCTATAATTTAAATGATAGTAAATTTAGATTTGATAATGTTAAAATAGACAAAGTTTCAAATAAAAATTTAGATAATTTTATAGAAAAACATAATGTAAGTGGAAAAATATTTTCTAATAAAATAATTTTAAAAAATTTTATTAATAATTTTTTTATTAGTTACGCTGGGTAAATCATTTTTTTGGGATTTACAATTTTATTGTAATCTTTTTCACTAATTAAACCTGTTTTTAAAGTTTCTTCTTTTAGAGTTGTGTTATTTTTAAGTGCTGTCTTTGCTATCTTTGCAGAATTATCGTATCCAATATGTGGAGCAAGTGCTGTAACCAACATTAGTGAATTGTCTAAGAATTTTTTAATTTTAATTTTATCAGCCTTAAGACCTTTTATGCAATAAAGTGAAAAATTTTTTGTACTATCAGCTAACAGATCAATGGATTGTAAAATATTGTGTGCAATAAGTGGTTTAAAAACATTTAACTCAAAATGCCCATGAGAACCTGCCATGGTAATTCCATTATGATTTCCTATTACTTTTACACATACCATTGTTACCGCCTCAGATTGCGTAGGGTTAACTTTACCTGGCATTATTGATGAACCTGGTTCATTTGCGGGTAAAATTAATTCACCATAACCAGCTCTAGGTCCTGATCCTAAAAACCTTATATCATTAGCAATTTTCATTAAACAAACAGCAGCTGTGTTTAATGTACCCGAAAAATTTACAATTTCATCATGTGCAGCCAAAGCAGCGAATTTATTTTTTGTTGGTTTAAAAGGTAATTTTGTAATTTTTTTTATCTCTTGAATAATTTTTTTATCAAAACCTTTTTTACTATTAATCCCCGTTCCAACAGCAGTACCACCTTGTGCTAAGAAATAAATTTCATTTAGAGCATTTTTAATTCTTGAAATACAATTCTCTAACTGCGATTGATAACCAGAAAACTCTTGGCCTAAAGATAATGGTGTTGCATCTTGTAAGTGAGTTCTGCCTACTTTGATTATCTTTTTAAATTGAGCAACCTTCCTTTTTAATTCTTTATTTAATAATTCTAATGATGGTAATAATTTATTTTTTGTTTCAATTGCTATAGCTATATGCATAGCAGTAGGAAACACATCATTAGTTGATTGAGATTTATTTACATGGTCGTTTGGGTGTACAGGTTTTTTAGTTCCTTTTTTCCCACCTAAAATTTCTATTGCTCTATTGGCTATTACCTCGTTGACATTCATGTTAGTTTGGGTACCAGAGCCAGTTTGCCAAACCTTTAAAGGAAAATGTTCATCTAATTTTCCCGATATTACCTCGTTTGAAGCTTTAATTATTGCTTTTGAAATATCTGGTAAAATTTGTTTTTCTTTACCATGAACAATCGCAGCAGCTTTTTTTATTGTAGCTATAGATTTAATTAAAATTGGCCTTACTAAAAATTCACCAATATCAAAATATTTTTTTGACCTCTGAGTTGATGCACCCCAATATTTATCTTTCGGAACATTGATAGATCCAATACTGTCGAATTCTTTTCTTAATTTCATTGATTAATAAGTAATTAATAAATTATTATAAATATACATTAATTTTATAAAACTTACAGGAGCAATATGTCAAATTTTAATAAGGTCGGAATTTTCATGAAAACTTTTGGGCAAGAAGTCAAAAATAAGCCCTCATTTGGCTCAGATAAAATCAATAAACTTAGGATAGATCTCATAAAAGAGGAGCTTGATGAATTGACTGAAGCGATGAAAAATAAAGATTTACTAGAGGTTGCTGATGCATTAACAGATATTCTTTATGTTACATATGGCGCGGGACATGCATTTGGAATTGATTTAGATAAATGTTTTGATGAAGTTCAAAACTCAAATATGAGTAAATTAGATGAAAATGGAAAACCAATTTACAATGAGTCCGGTAAGGTTATGAAAGGACCTAATTATTATAAACCAAATCTTTCTAAATTCATAAATTGAGATTTAAATTTTGATCCAAGATGGTATTAGAATTGAAAATGATGCATTTTCACTTTTAAATATTTGACTCCTATCAAAATTTTTATCTAAAAATTTAATTAATGCAAAAGGGTAATCTTCATTAATCAAAACTTTGCCAATCTCAACATTATTATTATAAATTTTTTCATTTTCAGAAAGTGTCCCTTCAATTATTTTTATTGGTAATAATCTTTTAGAGAGTTTGTTTTTTAATTTTATTCTGGCAGTATTTTCTTGACCGACATAGCAACCTTTTTTAAAATCAATGCCATTAAGTTCTTCATAATTGCACTCTATGCCAAATAATTTATTTTGTAATTTATTCAAATTTTTTGGAACAATTCCAAGTTTATGACTTTGAATATAATAATTTTCAATTTTATCATCTTTTAAATCTAATTTTTTTAATGATAAATAAAGTTTTTCTAAATTGATAATAAGTCTAGCTCCTAAACTTTTATTTCTTGGGTCTAAAATAATTGGGTCTTCTCTATATTTAAGTGTAAAACCTAAAATATCCTTTGAACCTTCAATCGATAGATATTTTTCATATCCAAAACTTGCTACTACAAATTCGTTACTTAAATTTAAAATTTCTACTTTAGATCTAATTTTATATAGATTAAGTTGATTGAATATTTCTTCAGATTGAATTTTTTCACAATCGATAAAGAAGCCTGATTTATGTTTTACTATTATAAATTCGTAAAGAAATTTCCCTTGAGGGGTTAATAAAGAGGCAAAACAACTAGAATTATCAGTAACTTTATTTATGTCATTACTTATAAGATTCTGTAAAAAATCTTTAGCATCTGAACCATTAATATAAATTATTGCTCTGTCTTTTAATATATAAACGCTATTATTCATATTTGCATCAAACTAACTTTTAATATAATTACTTTTTTCATAAATGTTAGATCTTATAATCAAAAATGGTCAGTGTTATATTGATGGGGATTTAAAAAATGTAGATGTTTCCATCAAAGATAAAAAAATTCATCAAATTGGTCAAATCTCTGAAGAGGCTAATGATACTATAGATGCCAAAGGTTTAACAGTTTTACCCGGATGTATAGATACTCAAACTCATTTTAGAGAACCAGGATCTACAGATACAGAAGATCTTCACTCAGGAAGCAGAGCGGCAATCGCAGGAGGAATTACTGCAGTATTTGAAATGCCTAATACTAATCCGCCAACATCAACCAAAAAAGAATTTCAAAAAAAATTAGATCTAGCTAAAAACAGGATGTACTGCAATTATGCTTTTTATTTTGGTGCAACAGCTGACAATGCAAATGAATTAGCTGATTTAAAAAATTTAGAGGGATGCTGTGGAATAAAACTTTTTGCAGGCTCTTCCACAGGTAATCTTTTAGTTGCAGATGAAAAAGATATAGATACCGTATTTCAAAATAGCTCAAAAGTAGTTGCAGTTCATTCAGAGGACGAAGAAATTTTAAATATTAATAAAAAATTAATTAAAAATGGTGATGTTCATTCACACCCTATTTGGAGAAGTGATGAATGTGCAATTTCTTCTACAAGAAGAATAGTCAGAATTGCAGAGCGTTATAATAAAAAAGCTCACGTTCTCCATATAACAACCAAGCAAGAGATTGATTTCTTATCTCAACATAAAGGCAATATTACTTTTGAGATTACCCCACAGCATTTAACAATCTATGCGCCAGATTGTTACGATAAACTTGGTACATACGCTCAAATGAACCCTCCTATAAGAGATAAATCTCATTATGATAGATTATGGTATGCTGTTAAAAATAATTTTAACGATACTATAGGCTCAGATCATGCTCCACATTTAAAAGTAAATAAGGAAAAAGAATATCCCAACTCACCTTCGGGTATGCCAGGAGTACAAACTTTAATGCCAGTAATGTTAAATCATGTTAATGATGGAAAGTTATCTCTTAGCCAATTGATGGGTTTAGTTTGTGAAAATCCAGTTAAAATTTTTGGTATAAAAAATAAAGGATTTATTAAAGAAGGATTTGATGCTGATTTTACTATTGTAGATATGAATAAAGAAATTGTAATTAAAAATAAAAACATAGAAAGCAAATGTGGATGGTCTCCTTTTGATGGTTATAAATTTAAAGGAACTCCAGTTTCAACAATCATTGCTGGAAAAATAAAAATGCAAGATGGTAAAATTTTAGGAGATCCCGAAGGAACTCCTTTAGAATTTAATTAAACTTTACTGCAAAGCTATTTACAAGAATAACTCCAATAACAATTAGGAATAATCCAGCAATAGCTTGCCAAGCTAAAGTTTGCTTAAAAAAGAAATACCCAAGTATTGCTATTGTAAAAACACCAAGTCCACTCCATGTTGCATATACAATTGCAATTGGAAGTTTATCCATGACAAAAGTCATTAAATAGAATGAAGCAAGATAAAATATTGCTAGACAAACAGTGGGTATAACTTTTGTGAAATTTTGTGATACAGGTAATAACATTGTTCCAGCTACCTCACAAAATATAGCGATAAGTAAAAAAGAGTATGTTTTAACCATTATTCAGAATTTTGTTATCAATTAGGTCTTGTTTTATCTCATCAAGAATAGCAGGATCATCAATAGTTGGAGGTACTTTATACTCAACATTATCTGCAATCTTTCTTATTGTTCCTCTTAAAATTTTTCCAGATCTAGTTTTTGGCAGCCTTTTAATAACAATTACAACTTTAAATGCAGCAACAGGACCAATTTTATCTCTTACCATTTGAATACATTCTTTTGAAATAATTTCATTATCTTTTTCAACACCTGCTTTTAATACAACTAATCCAATAGGTAATTGCCCTTTTAATTTATCTGCAATTCCAAGCACTGCACATTCTGCTACAGATTGATGTTCAGATAAAACTTCTTCTATAGCTCCAGTAGACAATCTATGACCAGCTACATTTATGATGTCATCAGTTCTTGACATAATCCAAATATATCCATCTTCATCAATGTGTCCTGCATCGTAAGTTTGATAATAACCTTCATAATTTGACATATAGTTTTCTTTATATCTTTGATCAGCATTCCAAAGAGTAGGGAAA
>Ga0115011_10002138_pt1 | contig 13862 bp, 11 predicted proteins | sample TroAtlMetagenome_2_FD_88705 | JGI IMG/M metagenome (GOLD analysis project Ga0115011, IMG submission 88705) | Marine eukaryotic phytoplankton communities from Atlantic Ocean - Tropical Atlantic ANT8 Metagenome | ecosystem: Environmental > Aquatic > Marine > Oceanic | place: Tropical Atlantic...
ATCGCGAGCCACCAGTCCTTCACTATTGATAGGGTAATACTTCTTCCCTTGATCACGTCTTCCTTTTTGATTGCGTAAGCTCCTGTGGTGGGGCGCACCCTCCAGTTGTAGCGATCCTCGAAGTCCGGACCGAACTCCCTGTAGAACACCCGTGAATAGGGTGTCAGGCTGGCATAATACTCAGGCTTTGGCTTCTTGTTGGCCAGCCTTACCGAGAGGTGCCTATCATCATAGCGTGTAATATTCTCAAACATGGTCCCGTAATACTGCCGATACCAAGGACCGGTGATATACTCAGAGAGGCACACGTGGAAAGTCATGAAAAAATCCTCCACTGTGACCGGGTTGCCATCTGACCATCTCGCTTCCTTGTTGATGCGGAAATAAACCGTCCTGCCGTCTTCTCCAACCGCCCAGCGATCCGCCAGGCCCGGAATGGTTTCCATGGTGTTGGGGTGCAGGGAGACCAGGGCCATCTCAATGTAGTCCCAGTGCTCGGAGCGGAACCCATTGTTCGCATTTTTCCCGATCGAGCGAATGGTCGGGGGAAATGCCAGGCTGGGCAGGTAGGTATTGAATGTCCCACCTTTCCGGGCACGCGGTGAACCAAGTTCCGGCTGGTCCATCCCGTCTTCCCAAGAAAGATCACTTGGAAGGTCATCCATACTAGCATCATCAAAGGTAAAAAACTCAGGGTAGCCCAGACGACGGTTGGTATTGGCCAGTTCCTCCTCAAGCTCAACTTGGTCTTCCTCTTTTTCAGGTTGATCGGCAATCTGCTTGCTTAGCTCCTCCTTCTTCGCTTGCAACTCACCCAACACCTTATCGTTGTGGGTTTCCCTGAATCCGGTCACTTCCTCCTTATTATCGTAATCGGTATATTCTTTCCCGGTGTCACAACCGTGAAGAAGCACTAACAGCAATAGGGAGAAAATACGTACCACTTTCATTATTAACGGTAGGTCGTGAACTTCTTGGGATCGAACGCTTCCCGCACAGCCTCACCCACAAAAGTCACAAGAAGGAGCACGGTCACCATTCCTCCAAAGACGGAAGCCACAATCCACGGGTAATCAAGGTTCGTGACGCCATCCTGCAGAATACGACCCCAACTCGGGTAAGTATCCGGGAGACCAAACCCGATGAAATCAAGCGCTGTTAGTGCGGTGATTACTCCAACGACGCTAAAGGGAAGCAGGGTCACCACAATGGAGATGGCATTGGGAAGAACGTGCCGGAAAATCACCCGAATGGGACCTGCACCCAGCACCCTTGCTGCCGCCACATAGTCTCTCGCCTTTTCGCGGTAAGCCGCCGTCCTCATATAATAGGTAATGCCAATCCAGGAAAAGATGCATAACACCAGAAGGATCGTTACCAGGGTCACATCCTCACGCCCGAGGCGATCAGCGATGATAATAACGACATAGAGGAAGGGCACATTGGCAAGGATTTCAATAAAGCGCTGTACCACAATATCAAAGGTCCCTCCTAGGTAGCCCATCAGGCTTCCCAGGGTGATGCCAATCACATAAGTGACGAACAGGTAAATAATGGCTGCCTGGAAGACCAATTGCAGGCCCCCGTATATCTGCGCGAGCACATCCCATCCCCGCGAATCCGTGCCGAGATAATGGCGGGTCTTAAAGCTGGGCGGCAATGGCGGATAACGCACTGCCTGCAACCCGGTGGTCTTCTCCTCCTCCGCGGCCAGGACCGGTTCCGCCCCCATTACCGGATCAGCACTGCGCGCGCCATCCCTCCATTCATAGTGCCCGACCATGTCACCTGTCGACCGGGCATAATACTCCTCCCGTCCTTGCCGGACTCCCTTCCGGAAGCGCACCATGGAATGCCGCTTATCCTGATCATCCGCATAATAGCGGTAACCCAGACCCGAGTAAGGCTCCCGTTCACCCTCCCGGTAAAACAACCCGTCACGCTCCGCCAATTCCTCTTTTATCGGATCCGCGGAATCGAAAGTAGCATCAAAGGGAACCAGTGGCAGCAAGACCCAGTTTCCTTTTTCCTCATGCTCAAAAACGGCCTTGAGTTGCCGGTAGTCCGCCTCGCTCTTACCCTCCTGCCCAAAAAACTCAGCCTGGTAGTTTTTCTGAACAAAAGCCGGGCTGTAGAGTTTACCATCATACTTCACAAGGAGGGCCTTCTTTCCCACCAACGCATGGTCCAGAAGGGTAAGAAAGAGAAGCCCTGCGAGAAGCCAGAGGGAAACATAGCCGCGTGTAATGGACTTGAAGCGCTTCAGTTTGCGCACCGTCTGGGGATTCCATTTCACCTCTCGGGACTTTCTCAATAAGCAAAGCAAACCTGAAACCAAAAGAATAGAGCACAGGATGTAACCAATAACTTGATCCTGAGATTTCTTCCAGAAAGATGCTGATGCCAATTCCTTGTCCTTGGATTCAAAGGAGAAAAACCAATCCAGAGTAGGCAAAACCAACCCGGAGTGGTAAGCAATTACCGCGCCACAACTGATTAAAATCAGAACAATACCTGTGATACGATATACCATTTATCTAAAACGAATCCTTGGATCCACAAGAGCCACGCAAAGGTCGGAAATCACGTTACCCAGGAGCATCAATGTTGCTGATATGGTAAGCACTCCTAACACGACGGGTTCATCCTTTTCCAGAATGGCATTATACTGCAACAGGCCAAAGCCATTGATATCAAAGATCCCCTCAATAAGGAAACTCCCGCCCACGATCAGGGTAATATTCTGCCCCACCGTAGTGGCAATCGGGATGATTGAGTTGCGAAAGGCATGTTTGAAAACTGCTGAAGAGTAAGAAACCCCCTTGGCGGTTGCAGTCCGCACGTAATCCGCTGCCAGGTTGTCCATCAGGTTGTTCTTCATCATGAATGTCATGAAGGCAAAGCTGCCGACAAGGTAACAAGCCAGGGGCATTACGGCATGATGAAAAAGGTCGATGATCTTGGCCCAGGGCGTGAGTTCACTGAAATCCTCAGAAACAAATCCCGAGAGAGGAAACAAATCGAGGCGGGCTCCGAGGAAAACCAGAAGGAATGAACCGAGCACATAGCCGGGTATCGCGTATCCGGAAAAAACAGCAATGGAGGACACGTTGTCCAGCCAGGTGCGGTGCTTAATTGCCTTCACAATTCCCAGCGGAATGCAGATCCCGTAAATCAGGATCATGGAGATCAATCCGTAGAAAAGAGAAATGGGAATCCGGTCCTTCACCAACCCAATCACCGGATCCTGATACTTGTCGGACTTCCCCAGACTTCCCTGCAGCAGTCCATCGCGTTTGCTCTGGTATAGCACCGCACGCTCCTGAAGTTTCTGAGACTTGGATAGTTCCAACCCTCCGGAATTTCTTTTCCACCTCTCTTCCAGCTCAACAACTCCAACAAGCCGAGCTTTCCACCCATATTCTTTAACTCGCGCTTCTATGATTTGCTTCTTTGTATCGGGCAATTCCTCCGGGATCTCTATTTTTACATTCCCCTCATGATGCTTAATGAGGTTCACGCTCATATTCGTGCCCGGAACCTGAAGTGAAACCTGATCTTCTCCTTCCTTGAAACTCCGGGCTACCCTTTGAGTGTCCCGTGGCAAGACTCCCAGCCACTCCAGGTAGGATTGCCAAACCCCTTTTTCACGCCGATGCTTCTCCTCGATCTCAAAGAGCTGTTCTGGCGTAATCGCTACTCCTTCCGACTCCCGCATTCCAGAAACTCCACCCTGCTCGCCGGCAGCTGCACCCATCATCTGCTGCAGGTCTCGCTGGACAGGCCCGCCCGGCGCAAGCCGTATCAGCATGAAAACCAGCAGGGTAATTCCGAGCAATGTTAGCGGAACAAGTAAAAGTCGCCTAATGAAGTAGTCACGCATCCTTTAATAGAAGCTGGAAAACATCCTAGTGGTGCCGCCAAGACGATCAACCCTTTTTATTTTCTATGAATATCTTTTTCACAGAATGAAGAAATCCGCGTGACCTGCCGTCAAACCCGGTTCAAAGTTCCCGTCAATGCGTATCACCAATATTCTTTGCCTGCTGGCAGCCGCCCTGTTGACAGGCGCGTGCAAGGAGGGTGAGACTGCTGTTGATCGTGCCACCCGTGAAGGTATCCTGATTATGGGCAACACCTCCGAGCCAAAGGGCCTGGATCCGCATATTGTCAGCGGGGTACTGGAGAGTAACATCATCAGTGCGCTTTTCGAGGGACTGGTGGTCGCCCACCCCTCAAAGGACGGTGTGGCACTGCCGGGAATGGCAGAAAAGTGGTATCCTACTGACCCCCAAAGACCCGATGAGTGGGTCTTTGAGTTGCGCAAGGATGCCACATGGTCAGACGGCACACCTCTGACTGCCGAGGATTTCCTGTTTTCCTTCCGCCGTATCCTCAGCCCGTCACTGGCCTCGGATTACTCCTTCATGCTCTACTACATCAGAGATGCGGAACCCTATCACAAATCGCAGCGCTCTTTTCTCACCTGCCGCAATGATGAATCATTCCCGGTAAAATGGGAGACACTTAAAAAAGTCGACTTCGGCCCGAATGAAAAAGGGGAAACCGATTTTAACAAGAAAGGACTCGACCACCTCAATGCGGAGCAGATCAGGGAACTGGAATATGACCCGAGCCTTTTCCAATGGCCAGAGTCCGTAAGTCAGGCAGTGCGTCAAATCCTTCTTGAAAAGAATCTGGAATTTGCAGAAAGCGGAAAAGACCTTTGGGAGTTGATTGATTTCGGCGCCACAGCACCCGATCCCCATACCCTTAGGGTCAAACTCAACTCCCCCATTGCCTTTCTTCCGGAAATCACCAAACATTACACTTGGTTCCCCGTACCCAAACACAGTATCCTTGAGCACGGTCGGATTGGTGACCGCTTTACCGAGTGGACCAAGCCCGAGAACATCGTCAGTAACGGTGCCTTTATCCTCACCTCATGGAAATTCAACGATCATATTCAGGTCGAACGTAACCCCCGCTACTGGGATAAGGAAAATGTCGGCATCAACGGCATCCGCTACCTGCCGATCTCAAACCTCTACACCGAGGATCGGATGTATTTTGACGGGCAGATGCATATCACCTACACACTGGCTCCTGAGTTGATTGAGTATGCCCGTGAACGCTATCCGAATCAGGTCCGCAACGAGCTCTATCTGGGCACCTACTTTATCCGTACTAATGTCACCCGCGAGCCATTTACCGATCCGCGCGTGCGCATGGCATTCTCCAAGGCCATCGACCAACAGTCCATGATCACCAATGTGCTCAAGGGAGGCCAGAAACCGGCAGGTGGACTGGTGCCGCCCTTTGGTGATTACCGTCCTGCCAAAACAATCGGATTCGACCCGGAGGGCGCCCGCCAGTTGCTTGCCGAGGCCGGTTATCCCGGTGGGAAAGGCATTCCCGAGATTGAATTCCTCACCACCGACAAGGAAACCTCCAAGGCCAATGCCGAGGCACTGCAAGCCATGTGGAAGGATAACCTCGGGGTGAGCATCAGGATCAGGCAAATGGAATGGACCTCCTACATCACCACCATGTTCGAGAAAGATTACGGACTGGCCGCGGGAGGCTGGATTGGTGACTACATGGACCCACTGACATTTCTGGACATGTGGATGAAAGACGGTGGCAACAACCGCACTGGCTGGCATAATGAAGAATTTGAAGCTCTGCTCAAAAAAGCCGGAAATACCGGCGACCCTCAGGCACGCTACCGAGTATTGGAGGAAGCAGAGGCTCTCTTCCTTTCCGAGACACCTATCCTTCCCCTCTACTGGTATACACGCAACTACCTGATCCACCCCGACGTCAAGGGCTGGGATCCGCTCATCCTAGACAACCATCCCTACAAGTTCCTCCGACTTGAACGAAACCCGAACCTCTCAGAGCAGAATCCAAATCCCTGATGCTTCGATTTATTGCCAGCCGACTCCTGCAGGGTCTCTTTGTGCTCTTTGCGCTCTATACGATTACGTTCTTTTTGGCCAAGGCCATGCCGGGTGAACCCTTCACAACGGAGAAAAATCTCTCCGAGGAGTCCAAGGCCTATCAACGGGCTCTATATGGCCTGGATAAACCGCTACTTCACCAGTATTTAATCTACCCGAAAAATATTATTACTGAGGGTTCGTTGGCGGTATCCACCAGCAAGGGACGACCGGTTAAGGACATCATCTCTCAATCCTTTAAGGTGTCAGTCGTTCTCGGCCTGAGCGCCCTTGGTATCGCCATTTGTATAGGGGTTCCTATCGGAGTCATATCAGCTGTGCGCCGAAACAGCTGGGTGGACTGGGGCACCATGGCCGTTGCCATGATTGGTATCTGTGTACCGGCGTTCACAATTGGTCCCCTTTTGCAGATTTTCATTGCCGCCAATCTCCCAGGTATCAAGGTCGCAGGGTGGGGTAACCCACAGGACATCCTTTTGCCGGCCATTACCCTTGGACTTTCAACCGCCGCTTACCTTGCCCGCCTGACTAGGGGCGGAATGCTCGAAGTCCTTTCCCAGGATTTTATCCGTACGGCACACGCCAAGGGAATTCCCGCCAGCAAGGTTATCACGCGCCATGCCCTGCGCGGCGGAATCCTTCCCTCCGTCGCCTTCATCGGCCCGGCCTTTGCCGCCCTTATAAGTGGCTCATTCATTGTCGAAACCATCTTCCAGGTACCCGGCATGGGGCAGCACTTTGTGAATGCCGTCATCTCGCGCGATGAGTTCCTACTCTTAGGCGTAGCCCTCTTCTTTGGTTTCTTGATTGTGATCATGAACCTCGCCGCAGATATCCTCACCGGAATCCTCGATCCACGGGTGCGTATTACAGGCAACTCCTCGAAATAAAAGAATGAATTCAAACGCGCAGGATACCGCAAGCACTGAAGGGCAAAACGACTACTCGTTGTTGCAGGCGGAGCGCGGTTCCTCACTGTGGCGCGATGCCTGGTTGCGCATGGGCAAAAACAAGGTGGCCATTGTGAGCCTTGTCGTCTTCATCATCACTTGCCTGCTCTGCTTCGGGTTCGCATGGTTCTGCAAGGACCCTATCCAGCAAAATCTAACCAATAAGTTTGCGGCACCCTCCGGCGAGCACTGGCTGGGGACCGATGCGATGGGACGGGACCTTTTCTCACGTATCCTCTATGGCGGTCAGGTGTCCATCCTAGTTGGCCTAGTCGCCACCTTTGTCGCCGTGACTATTGGTGTCACCTATGGTGCCATCTCCGGATTCTATGGCGCCCGCATCGATGCCATCATGATGCGCATCGTAGACACCCTGCTCTCCATTCCCTTTCTGATGGTGGTGATCGTCCTGCAGGCAGTGCTCTCGGAGTGGTCGACGACCACCTCAAAATGGATCGTCGAAAACTGGGGGTGGAACAAGGAGTTCACCAACAGGGCAACCAACGTCTTGCCGCTTTTCTTCGCGCTGGGCCTTTTCGGCTGGCTGACGCTTGCCCGTATTGTTCGAGCCCAGGTATTAAGCCTAAAGGAAAGGGAATTTGTCGAAGCCGCCACCTCCCTAGGCCTGTCAAAACTGCGCGTGCTCTTCCGGCACATCATTCCCAACACCCTCGGACCTACCGTTGTGTATGCCACCCTTACCGTACCCGGTTTCATCATGTATGAGGCAACGCTTTCCTACCTTGGACTCGGCGTGGAATCGCCCAACAGCTCCTGGGGAATCCTCATCAAGGAAGGAGCCAATTACCTGGAAACAAATCCACAACTGCTAATCCTTCCCGGCATCCTCTTCTCCCTAACACTTTTCGCACTGAATTTTCTCGGCGATGGACTGCGTGACGCGCTTGATGTGCGGGCCTCCAAGGACTAGGAAAAACTGCCCCGAATCACTGCCATGCCACTGCTCGAAGTCAACGAACTGAAGACCCACTTTCACACCCGTAATGGTATCGTGCGAGCTGTTGACGGAGTCTCCTTTTCTCTGGAAAAAGGACAGACGGTGGGAATCGTTGGTGAATCCGGTTCCGGAAAATCGGTAACCTGCTACTCCATGCTTGGCCTAATTCCAATGCCACCGGGAAAAATCGAAGGCGGTAGTGCCATTTTTGATTCCATCAACCTGCTCAACTGCGGGGAAAAGAAATTGAGAAAGGTTCGCGGGAAGCGCATCAGCATGATTTTCCAGGACCCTATGACTTCACTCAATCCATACCTGCGTATCGCAACGCAGATTACCGAACCCCTGCGCCTGCACATGGGAATGGACAAGAATCGGGCCCTAAAGGAGGCCATCAAGGCACTGGGTGAAGTCGGCATTCCTGAACCGGATAAACGCATCCAGATGTATCCGCACGAATTCTCGGGAGGCATGCGCCAGAGGGTGATGATTGCCATGGCCCTGATCACAAAACCGGAAATCCTCATTGCCGATGAACCCACCACGGCTCTTGACGTCACCGTGCAAAAACAAATCCTCGACCTCATCAAGGAGCGTCAACAGGAGCTCGGCACCGCGGTGATCTTTATCACCCATGATCTGGCAGTGATCTCCGAGGTATGTGACGAGATCAACGTGATGTATGCCGGGAATATCGTCGAACGCGCCAAGGCTGATGAACTCTTTCAAAAACCGCTCCATGCCTACACTCGTGCGCTGCTGAAATCAATCCCGGCAATGCACGCCAAAGGCGAGGAATTATATACGATTCCCGGCTTACCTCCTGATGTCTCAAAACTCATTCGCGGCTGTGCATTCCGTCCTCGCAACGAACTTGGAGATCCTGAAAAATGTCTGCCAAACAAGCCAACTCTAAAGGACACCGGCAACGGCCACTGGGTCCAGGACTGCCCGGGCTGCCTCGCATAACCAATTAACCCGTATGTCTTACCTTCAGCTCATCGATCTCAAGACTCATTTTCCTGTTAAGAATTCTGAGCCCATCAAAGCAGTGGATGGTGTCAGTCTCGAGATTGTAAAGGGTGAGATCCTTGGCCTAGTTGGGGAATCCGGATGCGGCAAATCCACGCTGTCGCGTACTGTCATGCAATTAATTGCCCCAACTGGAGGCAGGGTCATCCTCAACGGCGAGGAACTGACCTCACTCAATGATGAAGAAGTGCGTCGCCGTCGGCTTGACTTCCAAATGATATTTCAGGATCCCTACGCCTCCCTCAATCCCCGCATGACTGTATTCTCAACACTTGCCGAGGCATTGCGCACCCGCCAACCGCATCTCAAAGACGGGAAACTCAATCAGGCGATTGCAGAACTCATGGAACGGGTCGGCCTTGACTGGCGCTACATACGCAATTACCCGCATGAATTCTCCGGTGGTCAGCGGCAACGCATCGCTATTGCCCGGGCACTGGCCCCGCAACCAAAGCTTATTATTGCTGATGAGCCTGTATCCGCACTCGACGTCTCCATCCAGTCACAGATCCTGAACCTCCTCAAGGGCTTAGTCGCTGATCTGGACCTGACCATGATTTTTATCTCCCATGATCTTAGCGTGGTGCGTTACATTGCTGACCGTATCGCTGTGATGCATTTCGGAAAAATCGTTGAGCTCGGAGAAAGTGAACAACTCATGGCAAATCCCAGCCACGATTACACCAAGGAACTGCTTGCCGCCATCCCCAGAATCCGGGACAGGACCTGACCATGAGGCATTCATCAATTCTTCTTCCTGCACTCGCCGCACTGATTCTTGCCTGCGCCGTCTCTCCGGTGCACGCAGAAGAATCTGCTGACGGCAATGAGAAACTGACCCATGAACTAAAGCAGGTCTTTGAAAAATGGTCACAGGCAATGCAAAAACAGGACCGCAAGCTTTGGGAACAAACAACAGCCAGATACCGGCAGATTGGCATCCGCAACATGATTGTCTCGCAGAAGAAAAACTGGCCTGGCGCCCTGTTTGAGAGCCCAGTCAGCCCACCTGATATCAGCGACATGCACCTTGCACGAACGATGGCCAAAGGTGTAACCGCCCAACTTGTCTATTTCGGTCGGCCCAATTTCGGAGTTGAAGAAGATTCCGAGGTTCCTGACGGCCTCCTCTTCCTGATGTTTATCAAAGAAAAAAACGATTGGAAGTTCAGTACCTCACGTTTCATGAGCCTTGCTGGATCCGGAGAAATAACCGAGGCGGCAACAAAGGGTGACTACTCATTCCTGGATACTGCGCAATTTGCACCGCCCGGCAATATACCTCCACTACCTAAATTATGCCCAAAGCCGGAAATTGTCGGATATATAGAAATCGTCTCGATCGGCTACCGGACACATGCAAATGTGGCTGACCGTTCACGGCACACGGTCATTGACAACGTCCACAAGGCATTGATTATCGGAGGGCTCAAGGCTGGAATTAACCAGGTCTTTGTAGAGGCCACGCCGTTACCCGCGCAACCTTTGGAGCCAGGTGGACAGCCAAGAGAAAAACACTTTGAATTCAGTATCTATCGGCAAACTTCACAACCTGACCAGCCATTAAAGCGAATCTATCACTCAGGGGAAAACACCAAACCTGGTCGTTTTAAGGTCATCGTCCGTGGGAATGGTTGACCGATCCGCTCAAGGGTTGACCGATCCGCTCAAGGGTTGACCAGGCGCTTGAGTGCACCCGACAGGGCCTTTACCACTCGGGTGTATCGCGTGAAGTCGATCTTATCCGGTGTATCAGAAACCTTGTGATAGTGAGGATAGCGGTAAGTAGCCGTGTCAGTGACCATGAGCCCCTGATAACCAACCTGCCAAAATGACCAGTGGTCTGACCACCCTATGCCAGGAAGATCAGCAGGCAACGCCGCCTTCTGTACCGGGAAATCCGAAACACTTCGGAAATGCTCATAGAACGCCTCAATCAACGACTTGGAACTCTGATCGCCGACGATGCCGACAAAGTTCCCAGTATCAGGATACAACCTCCTTAACCCAGGGGGGAACCGCTGGCTATTTTCTTCATCTGTATAATAACCGAGGGAATCCAAGCTAATCATGCCCACAATCCTCTCACCTTTTTCCCGACAAGCCCTCGCATATATCAAGCTTCCCATCGATTCAGAGCGAAAATAAGGCGGCTCCTCATTGGCAAAAGCAACAAAGCGCAATGTCCGCGCATTCTCAAGACCGGTGAAAGCCTGCGCTAGAGCAAGCATCGCCGCTACGCCAGTGGCGTTGTCATTTGCTCCCGGGGAACCTGCCACCGAATCATAATGGGAACCGACCACTACAATCTCTTCTGCCTTACTGGTGCCGGTCAATTCCGCCTCGACATTACGATATTCGATGCCGTCCGCCTCAAAAAAACATACCTGAGGGCGATAACCCATGTTTTCCTCACTCAGCTCGGATTCAATCCACTTAGCGGCAATCCGAGACTTCGTCGCGTCGCGACCTGGCCTAGCCCCTATATCTTCAGATAGCAACTCAACCCAGCGACGTAAGTCTGCCTCATTAACCGGGGTGCGTAGCAAACCTTCAGCCTCGTTTCTATTGGCATCACCATCACCGGGCATATCATTAAACAATAACAATGATATGACACCAATCACTATCATCCCTGCCGGTATTCCGACCAATACTCCCTTTATCAAGGTAGGCTGATGCATTCCTCTAAAGGTATATTTTTCCCAGTTCTACCCGGTTTAAATAACCTCCTCCAACGTTGCAGTGGCAGCAAGCTCATAAGCCCTTGGATCAGCCAAGGGTGCCGTAACTTCCACCAGTTCAGAAGCCAGTAAACCACGTTGTTTACTGTCCCCACTCAAACGCAGCAACTCGGCCGCAACCGATGACCCAACCGCATTCGCCTGAAGGAACTCACGCACCACTTCACGACCAGCAAGCAGATTGGCCATTCCCAAATAGTCCACCGCCATCAACGCACGCGCCAGATAATATGTCGGCCAGGCAACCTTGTAGACAATACAGTAAGGCAAACCAAGAAACGCTGCCTCCAGCGTTGCCGTACCGGAAGCCACGGCTGCGCAACAGGCACCCGCCATCAGCCCATGGGCATTACCGACACCCACTTTACAGTCAACCCCGCGTTCAGATGCCATCGCCTCCATTTTTTGCGCCAGTTCATCTTCGGGTGCCGCAGATGCAAAACAAAGCCCGGGATCAATCTTGCTCATCTCTACCGCAGCATCCAGCATCACCGGAAAAATCTTCTCCACCTCTCTTTGCCTGCTTCCCGGCAGCAGCGCCACCAACTTCTCATCACGCCCCTCGCTGTCACGCAATCTAGAAAGTTGCTCTGCAATCGGATGCCCGACAAAGCGCGCATCAAGCCCGGAACCACGATAAAGGTCAACCTCGAAAGGAAATAAGCACAGCATCCGGTCGAGAATTTTCGCCATGCGCACAATCCTCCCCCGTTTCCATGCCCAAACCTGGGGGCTGATATACTGGATAATTTTAACCTCTATACCACGCTTCCTAATCTCAGCTGCTAAGCGCAGGTTGAACCCGGGATAATCCACAAGCACAAGTACATCAGGTGAAAAATCCTCCAGAGCCTGAACAGCTTTCTCAAACTCTTTCCTGAAATAACCGTATTTCTTGATCACCTCCCAAAAACCCACCACTGCCGCGTCAGCCGTCCAGTTACGAACCTCACCAGCAATGCCGTTCATCGCGGCACCACCAAGGCCGGCAAAAGTAAGTTCCGGGTCACAGGCCAACATTGCGGCCATTAACCCCGCGCCATGGGCGTCCCCACTGGCCTCACCAGCAACGATAAATATTTTCTGCGCCATTACCTCGGTAAAACAGCCTGCTTACCACCGGACTCGATCAATTGTGTAATATCAATGGCCAGTTCCAGTGCCGCGGTGGCCTCCCTTCCGGAAACCGCTGGCTGACGTCCTGCAATGGCACAATCAATGAATGCTTCCAGCTCGTTCTTAAGGGGCTCCCCCTTATCGACGGATACGGGCTGTTTTTTGATCTCCATACCCTCTTTCCAATAGAGCTCACCCTCTTGCTGCTGATAATCCAGTGACAAATAACTATCGCCCTGAAAAACACGCAACTTACGCATTTTCTCAGGGGAAATCCGACTCGCGGTAATATTCGCCACACAGCCCGACTTGAACCGGATTCTTGCATTGGCAATATCCTCCCTCGTGGTCAGCACCGGGACACCCACAGCATCAATACCCTCAACCTCAGATTTCACCAGATGCAGCACAATCTCAAGGTCATGAATCATTAGATCCAGGACAACCCCGATATCCATTGAGCGATTCGGAAATGGTGATAGCCGGTGCACCTCAATGAACCGAGGGTCTGTCAGGCGCTGTTCGATCTCTGCAAGGACGGGATTAAATCGCTCTATGTGCCCAACCTGCAGGATGCAGTTGTTGTCTGCCGCTTTGCTCACCAGAGCTTTGGCATCCTCAGCGCTATCAGCAATGGGTTTCTCAATCAATACATGTTTGCCCGCATCCAGTAATGCTTCTCCAACCACCCGGTGCGTATTAGTCGGGGTTGCAACTGATGCCGCATCAACCAACTGGCATAATTCTTCCAGACTATCCACCACTTGGCCTCCATACTCGTCACTAACTGCCCTTGCTGCTTCGACATCACTGTCAAAGATTGCCGATAGTTCCGATGTATGACTCTCGGAATAAATACGGGCATGGTTTCTGCCAATGGCACCAATACCAACAACGCCGACTTTCATTTTATCCATAAAATTTAATTCCTTGATAATAGCCTCTTATCAATGTGCGTATACCGTCACTTTTAGTTCATTGGCAAGGACCTCGATTTGCTCCTTATCAAGCAGTAGTGTTGAGCCAGACTCAACCACAACAGCCTTGACCCCAGCCTCGGCGGCAATCTTGATTGTTTCCGGACCGATACAGGGAACAT
>Ga0115011_10002140_pt1 | contig 13857 bp, 10 predicted proteins | sample TroAtlMetagenome_2_FD_88705 | JGI IMG/M metagenome (GOLD analysis project Ga0115011, IMG submission 88705) | Marine eukaryotic phytoplankton communities from Atlantic Ocean - Tropical Atlantic ANT8 Metagenome | ecosystem: Environmental > Aquatic > Marine > Oceanic | place: Tropical Atlantic...
ATGGCTGCGAACCAATGTGTTGCTGGTGCAGGCTGCGAGCCCAACGACCAGGCATGTATTCAGCGTGTCTGCGGAAATGAGATTGACGCCTGTCTGAACCAAGCAAATCCAGTGGATCCGCCCGTTGACCCCCCAGTGGACCCGCCGGTCCAAGAACTGAGTTGCAGCGAAGTTTTGATCTGTGTCGATGCCTGTTTTGTGGCCGGTGGGGATCTAGACGCGTGCGCCAATGATTGCATCGACGCCCTAGACCCGATGGAACAGGCTCTCTGGGCCGCGTTCGCAGCATGCCAGCAGCAAACAGGATGTGAGGGCGTCGCCGCCTGTGAGCGTGCCTGTCCGAACGAGGCAGCAGAGTGTCGAGGCGAAGAGCCCGTCGTACCCCCTGATCCCCCCATGCCCGGTGACGATGCGTGTTTACCCCTGGGTGCGTGTCTGGTGGCCTGTGAGGATCGCTTCTGTGCTCAGCGGTGCTTCCAAGAGGCGGATTTGCAGGCCCGGGAAGAGTACGAGGCCATTGGGACCTGTCTCGATGACAACAATTGCTATGACGCCGAGCAAAATCTCGACAGCCTCTGCTTACGTGAGCAATGCGGTGATGAGTATGCGGCCTGTTTCGGACCCATCTCGACACCCATGGGTGATGGCAATTGTGATGGACTTCTCGACTGTTTCCGTGACTGTGACGATGACGATCGCGACTGCCTCAACGGATGCGTCAGTGATGTCTCCCGCGTAGGCTTCTCGCAGTACGACGAACTCCTCGATTGTTACACCGGCCCGGCCTGTCCCGATGGCAGCGAGGTTTGTCGTCGCGATGCGTGCCGAGACGAGTTCTACGCTTGCTTAGAGACCGACGTTGAGTTTGGGGACGGCGAGTGTGGGCCCATTATGATGTGTAATGATGCCTGCGATGAAGACGACTCGGCCTGCTCAGACGCCTGTTATGATGCCGGGACGCGCGACGCCCGCCGGATCTATGACGATTATGCGGCCTGCACCGCTGATGCCGACTGTGATGATCTGGATGCTTGCATCGCGGCCTGCCCGCGGGAGGCTGGTATCTGTACGGACGGTGTGCCGCCTCCGGCCATGGGCGACGACGCGTGCATTGACTACTATGCATGCCGTGTCGTCTGCCAAGATCAGGCATGTCTCAGAGCGTGTCAGCGGGAGGCTGGTGCCGATGCGGTAGCGCTCTTCGATGCCATCACCGACTGCGCCAACGAGAATGATTGCTTCGATTTCAACGGCGATGTGGACACGGCGTGCTTCGACGCGAACTGCACCGACGCTGTCGAAGCGTGCATTGGCACAGATCCAGCGCCGGCGGGGGGCGGAACCTGCGGTGAACTCCTCGCGTGTTTTCCCGCGTGTAACGATGGTGATCTCCGCTGTGTTCGCACCTGCATTGCCGAGACCGACCCGGCCAGTTATGCGCTCTACGAGGCCGCCTTGGAGTGCGTGCGGACAAATTGTCGTCCCAATGATGGTGCGTGTCAGCAGCGCGAGTGTGGAATGGAGATTGACTCCTGTGAAGCAGACGCCGGTAACGATCCCGATCCCGAGCCCGAGCCCGAGCCCGAGCCCGAAGGCTTGAGCTGTTCAGATGTGGTCGACTGCACCTCGGCGTGCATGGACGACGCCTGTGTGGACGATTGTGCTGCGCAGGCACGTCCGGCCTCCGCACCACTCGTCGAGAGCCTGTTCGATTGTGTGGATCAGAACATGTGCGTCGACGCAAACCGCATGTTGGACCAGGATTGTGTCCAAATGAACTGCGGGCTCGAGGCCCTCGGCTGCTTCCTAGAGGGCTGATTGACAGCGCCTGGTCGTCACCCTGCTTTCGGGCAGGGTGACCCACACTACCTACCTGAACGGTGATTTTAGGCGACGCCTCGCGCGTCGTTGTCGCCCCCGTCAATTCGACGCACAGAGTTCATTCAAGGATCTACTCGCTACTCTCGACGGCATTCGCCGTGGGTGCTGGCAGGTCTCAAGCTTGGCTCAAGGCGAACATCCAGACACCGAAGCAGATGACGGCGGCCCCTGCCCACCGATAGAAGTACGGCCTGACGATTTTCACTTCGCGAGTCAGTCCTCGACTCAGGGTCATGAAGATCGCGGTCAGCCATCCCAAGAACGAGAGGAAAACCAGGAGGCTCCAGCCGACTGATGGGGTGGGATCCCGTTGGAGGAGGGCCAAGTGATCGGCTTCGAGGGTTTCGAGGCTGCGCCCGCGGATGGTCGTCTGTCCGAGGGTGTGCTGTTCGGCCGCCATTAGCTTGGCGATTTGGGCGTTGACGGCATCGAGGCGAGATCCGAAAGGACTCGAGAGGTGACGCGTGGCCAAAATCCCGCCGCGGAGTCGGCGAAGGGCGCTCAAGGCCGTCTTTCGATCTCCCTTTTCGATCGCTTGGTCTGCGATCTCGTTGAGTGCGTCCGCCGCCGAGAAGGGCGTCGATGCGCCCGGCGTATACCATCGCATCGCGTACTGATAGTGATTGATCGCGGTCGCGATCTCGCCCGCGCTGCGAGCATTCTCGGCGCTATCGAATTCGCTGTGTGCGCCGGTCCAGGCCCGCAACCAAACTGCCAGTAAAACGACGGCCAACGCGGCAACGAGCCATCTCATGGATTATACGAAATCCCGTCGGGAAAAGAGCACCGCAGAAATCACGAATCCAATGCCGATATAGGCCAAGCCCGTCAATGTTGCTTGGAGGATGAAATCCTGGCTCAGGGGATGCCCGTACACGACATGGGGGGTGATGTTGTAAATGGAGAGATCCGGGGTCACGTGGGCAACGAGACGGACCAAGCTGCTGATGGCCTCCGTTACCGGCGTGCGCTCATCGGCTTCCCCCAAACGCAGGGTCAGCATCACGTCTACAAAGCGACCACAGATGAAGGTGCCCAGGGTGAGAAGGCCCGAGAGGAAGGGCGTCGAGAAGCTCGAGAACACCAATGCCACGGCCATGACGATCAATACCTCTAGGTAGATCAACCAGAAGGCTTGGATCATCTCTAGGCCGGGGGCGCCGTCCACCAGGTGAAGCATCCCGAAGAGCACCGTGCCCATGGTGACTACGAGAACGAACATAGTCATGGCCAGACCGAGATATTTCCCGGCTAAGAACTGAGTTCGATAGATGGGCTTGGGCATGACCGTGTAGATCGTTTTGCGCTCCAGTTCCTTATAGACCAGCGTCACACCCGTGAAGATGGCGATGAAGACGGCACTGATGGAAATGAGGAAGAGCCCCACGTCTTTCATGAGCCTCACTTCTTCGTGTAACGAAGCCGAACTGACTGCGAGGACCAAGCCGAGCATCGCTAAAGCAAAAAAGATGGAGGCGGCGAAGATGCGGTTGCGAACAGCCTCTCTAAAGGTGTTTTGCGCAATGGTCCAGGTCGGCTTCATGGGGCCGCCTCTCGGCTGGCTTCGGCGACGAAGAGCGCCTCCAAGGACTGTCTAATGGGTGTGGCGCTCGTGAGGTGTCCCCCGGCGTCCAATCCCATTCGGACAAAGGCATCGAGATCATTTTCCGATTCAACGATGAACGTGTGACGGCCGGCGATGGCCCTGGTATCTACAGCATGGGTTCCCACCAGTGTGGCGGTCTCGTCATCCAAGCCCGAGAACACCACCTCGAATCGTTCGACCGGATCATCTAGTAGGGTATCGAGGGCGCCTTGGCTCCTCATTCGGCCATCGACGACGATGGCCACCCGATCACAAATCATTTCGACGTCTTGGAGAATATGGCTACTCAAGAACACCGTCGTGCCCTTTTCCCGTAACTCGAAAATAATGTCTCGTACGTCTTTGCGACCCATGGGGTCGAGCCCGCTCATCGGTTCGTCGAACACCACGAGGTCTGGTTCATTGATGAGAGCTTGGGCGATGCCGACGCGTTGAATCATGCCCTTAGAGTACTTCCGAAGGGGTCTATCGACCGCATGTCGCAGGCCTACTCGATCGATCAAATACTCGGCGCGCTTCTTGCGCTCTCGCGCGGTCATCCGGAATAGGCGCCCATAGAAGTCCAGAAACTCCAGCGGCTTGAGATGCTCATAGAAATAAGGATGCTCGGGGAGAAAGCCCAATCGGGCCCGTGCAGCTCGATCGCCTAGGGGCGCCCCCAAGAGGGTGCCCGAGCCTCTTGTTGGATGAACCAAGCCCATCAACATTTTGATGGTCGTCGTTTTCCCTGCCCCGTTCGGGCCCAAGAATCCGAAAATTTCGCCGACCTTGACGTCTAAGGAGATGCCTTTGACAGCCTCTACTGAGTGGGCAATGCCCTTGAGCTGCATGCGCTGCGCCAAGAACTTGAAAGGACGGAGAGCGCCCAAGAAGCCCAGATTGAAAGTCTTGGCGATATCATCAGTGCTGAGTGCGGTCTGGGTCATCGAATAAAATCTACGGTTCTACTGCTCGCTATTGTGCAGACCCTTTGGCCGAACGCAATCCATCTTCATGTTTGTCGGCCTCCAGCCAGGCGTTGGCCTCACTTCGCTTCATGTGGTGGAGCATCCAGGCACCGGCGGCTCGGTTATTGGCTTCACTGCCCAGGAGAACGGGTACATGGGGCAGCGATGTGCCCGGTCTGGTCGCCAAGTTTTCCGGGACCGGCAAGCCTGCCCCGATGGCAGGAGGGAATGTCGATCGGAGCGCATTGAGAGCTGCCGAGACATCGCCCAGTGCCCAGAGACCGCGCGCTCGCGTGTACCCCAGATTGTAGAGTACGCGTGCAGTGATGCGGTCATCATGACCGCCTTCCTGCCAGCCTTTGGCCAGCAAATCGGCGAAGACTTTCGGGACGTCACGGATCGTTCGGCAATGCGGGCCGAGTGCAAAACTCAGCGTTGCTGGACAGGGCCTGATCCCGAGGGTCCCAGCCAAATCGATACTCTCCACGTAGACGGGTCGGTTGGGGGCTGCGAGGGCCAATCGACGGAGTCGAATCCCCGAATTCGGCGCAGCCAGCGCGATCTCGGGGAGTTCTGGATGCTGTGCATAGAGCTGGTGCCAGTACCAACTGCTGGCGGCGAAGCCCGCATTGATGAAGACCACGTCGGGGCGGAGACCTTGTGCCTGCTGGAGGTACATGATGGGAAAGACGAGGTGATCCGATTCGGCGATCAGAATCGCGTCCGCCGGAAGTGCATCCAGGTGGGCCCGTGCCAGGGTATCAGGAAAGGACACAGCGGCGCGGCTGCGTTGCCAAATGGGTCGTTGGCCGGTGGTGGTGGCCAGGAGCAAGAGAGCGGCAGCCAAAGAGATTGCGCCCCGTGTAGGCACTCGAGCGAGTACGCCGCCGATGCCGACTGCGCAGAGCCACAAGGTTGGCGCGAGATACCCGTTATAATCAGGCACTTCTGGATAGTATGTGCCGTACGAAAAGGTGAATAGGCCACCGGCTACAGTGGGCACCAGCCAGAGGCCTAGACGCCTGCGGGTCCATCGGCTCAGCCCCCAGCCGACTGCGCCCACGACGACCAGCAGGAGTGCGCCCTCTAGAGCCATCCATGCCAGCCAAGTCCCCAGATTCTCGACGAAGGCATTGCCGGCCTCTTGTCGGCTGTGTCCGTAGTCCCGCCCCGACAGATATGCCCAAAAACCGGCGCCATCGCTCAGATCGCCCCAAACAAAGCGATCCGTACGCCCCCGTACGAAGAAGATATAGAGGTGTGGGAGGAGGCCGATGAGGCCGCCCAGGGCGGCCCACGTCGTGGCCTGAAAGAGTCGTTTTCTCGTCCACAAATAGGGCACTGCAGATACCCCAACTGCGGCGGCGGCGGCCAACGCGAAGACTGGATTGATGCAGGCTAGAAGGCCGGACAAAAGGCCTAAACCGAGCCAAGTACGGCCGGTGGCTCGTCGCTCATCAATCACTTTGGCACCCACCGCCAGGAGGGTGAGGCTCATGAGAGTCGCGGGTGCGTAGACTTCGATGCGAGTGCCCTGGTCCCAGAGGGCTGAGAGTGTTCCGATACTGAGCAGGGTCAGACATCGTGCAATGGGAGAGAGATCCGTTGCACGGCGGATGAGTCCGTCTGCGGGCAATGCGCACAGGGCCGCACAGACACCCGAAACGGCGTTGAGCACCCATAGGGGGTCGACCCCTGGCACATTGGCCAGGCATCCAGCCAAGAGGGTGTAGAGTACGAAGCCTGGCGGGTGGCCAAGGCCCAACTGGGTGGATACGAGTGCTATTTCACCGGTATCGAACCAGAGGACGCCTGGGGCAGCTGTCGCCAAGTACCAAACAGCCAATACGAGGGCAGCGATTCGACCCGGCCAAGCGGCATCATCCACGGGGGCGGCGGGTGTCTGTACCGGATCGGTCATGGGACTCCAGCGTGGGCGATGTCCATCACGTTCAGCTCTTGCGGAAGGCGTCGAGAGTCGCCCTTCCACCTGATCCTGTCAATCCTCGGTGAAGGGAGCCGGGTGGGGGATGTGGTCGAGCGACCGACGGGTCGATATCGGTCGCTCGGCTCTGCTGGTCGAGGGTTGGTTGCCGGATTCATCAAGTGGCTAAGAAATCTGCCCCAAGGAGAGTACGCTGCCGCCCATGCAGGTCTCTTCTCAGGACGCAGTGTCACTCCGCCGACGCTTTGGACCCACAGTCCTTCGGCTAATCGTGCTCGCCGCCGTTGCATGGTGGGTTGTTCAGCGCGCAGATTTTGCGGCTTTCGGTACCGTATTGGCGCGTCTTCCGGTGCTCATCGGTCTCACGGCCCTGGCAATCGCGATGGTCAATATGGTGCTTGCCGGTTTTCGGTGGAGAGCGCTGATGCTGGCGTTCGGTGCGCGTAATTTGCCCCCGGTACCCACACTCGTTCGGCTGTTTCTGATCGGGCAATTCTACAACACCTTCGTGCCCGGGTCGGTCGGGGGTGATGTTGTACGCGGCGCCGTTTCGCGTACCTGCTTCGAGTCGGGCACGGCCAGCTACGCCGTGGTGATTTCAGAGCGTCTTCTGGGCTTGTCGGCCCTGGGTCTAATCTTTTTGTTTGGGTTTGCCCTGGGTCCACAAATCGTCGATTTGAGAGAGTTTTGGCCCTGGATTGCGGTGGTCATCGGCCTTGCGGTCGGGGTGCTCGTTGCCGGACGACTCGGCCATCGATTGGCTCGTATCTGGGCCCAAATTCCCCGCATCGTCGCACCCCGTGGGGTGGTGACGGCGTTGGCCATCAGCATCTTGGGCCACGGGCTGACCTTGGTTATCTTCTGGCTCTTGGCCAAAGGGCTTCAACTGCCGATTAGTTTCGCTGCCATCGCGCTGATCGTGCCTTTGGGGTTGGTGGCCTCCATCGTGCCCATCGCCATTGCCGGGATTGGGCCACGAGAGGCTGCGCTCGTCGGCCTATTGGGGTTGATTGGGATTGCTCGGGAATCGGCGTTGGCGCTCTCTCTAACGTTTGCTGTGGTGCTGATCGCGCTGGCGGCCATCGGAGGAGTGCTGCAATTGGGCTGGGGCCTCAGACTCGAGACGACGTCAGGAGAGACGGTAGGGGTGCAAGAGACACCGGCCTCGGCAGACGAGGCCAATCGACCCGACTAGCGGGTCTTTAGAGTTGGCTGCGATACCAATCGATGGTGCGCAGCAAGCCTTCTTCGAGATTAACCTTGGGCTCGTAGCCCAATAAAGTCTTCGCTTTATCGATATTTGGGATTCGCAATTCCACATCTGTTCGATCGATGGGCTGCATGACCAATGGACTCTCAGATTTGGCGAGACGCACGATTTGTTGCGCCAAATTGTAGATGGTCAGGGTGCTTCGCGGATTCCCGATGTTGAAGGCCTGCCCGATCGCTTCTTCCTTGGTCAAGGTGGTCATCACGCCGTCGATAATGTCATCGCGATAGCACCAGGAACGAATTTGGGAGCCGTCGCCATGAATCTGTAGCTCTTGGTTACGGATGGCGCGGGTGATGAAGTGATGCACAGCCCCTTCACCCACCTGCCTGGGCCCGTAAATGTTGAATGGGCGAATACTGACCGTAGGCAAGCCGAATTGTTTGCAGTAGCTGAGGGCCAGGTGTTCTGTGGCCAGCTTGGAGACGGCATAGGTCCAGCGAGCCTCACCCACAGCCCCCAAGCTGGTCGCGTCGCCTTCGGCCACCTTATAGGCGTAGCGTCCAAACACTTCGCTGGTACTGAAATCGATGAATCGGGTGCAGCGTCCACTTTCGAAGGCGGCATCGAGTGCGTTCATGGTCCCCAGGAGTGAGACCTTCATGGTCAGAGTGGGGTTCTTCATCACCGTGTCGACCCCAGCGATAGAGGCCATGTGCACGACGATGTCGGCGTCTTTGACCACGGGCGTCAGGGCCGCCCGGTCCATCACGTCGCCCCGCACCAGTTTGATATTCGGTTCATCGAGCAGGGTGGTGCCCACTGTTGCGTTTCGATGGAGATTATCGAAAAGCGTTACTCGATTGTGGGGACACAGACGTTCTGCAAGGGCACTGCCGATGAAACCGGCGCCCCCTGTGATCACGATTTTCGCATCTCGAATCATGGCATCGTCTCCACCGCCTCTGTCCGGCCCACGGTCACCACCGTTTCGAGGGTGCGCCAGTCTACATCCCGGACACCCATCCGACCAGGCTCGCCCATGATGGCGTATAGGGCCGGCGACGTGAATGGAAAGTTGGCTTTCCACTGTGTCTCGAAGCGGTCCGCTTCGGCGGCGAAGTCCTCACCGCCGGCTTCTTTGCGGATGGCTTCCAGGCGCGCTTTATACGACGCCTTGCTCTCGGGGTCTTCGGTCTGGATATACATGTCTATTAGGTATTGAATCGCCAATTGGTTCTTGCCTAGGCGACCCGAAATTGAGGCCACGAGGTTGCGTGTCCGTGGAGGCGCGCCCGGCGTATTGGCCGCTCGCTCTAGATACGCGAGACCCGTTTCTCGATAGGCCTGACGCTCATCTTCGTTCTTACCTTGGAGTTCGATGAAAAAATTGAGACCGAGTCGGTAAGCTGCTTCAAAATCGTCAGGATCTCGGTCGAGTGCTTTTTCATAAAATCGATTCGAAGACAGCACGTTTTCGTCGATGAACTTTCGGCCATAGAGCACATTGGTGCCCGCCCAGTGGTATGCCTTCCTAAAATCGGGATCGAGGGCAATCACTTGGTCCACGAAATACTCGAGCCATGGATATTTTCTGTCCGTTCGAAAATGACGAGCGAAGTATTCTAGGGTGCGAACCCAGACAAAATCAGCCGCAGCCTGGTCGTAGCCTAGGGACATAAAACGGAGTAGGCGGACATCAGGCACATAAATGACCTCGTCCGTTGCGGTGACCGATTCGGCATCACGCAGTTGTCGGGTGTGGTAGAGGCTGCCCAGATTGAAACCCACTAGGCACAGCAGAATCATGGCCGTTAGGGCGGCTCGCAGACCCCAGGGGAGTCCTGCGAATCGGTCACTGAGGGTCGGGCGGGTCATACTCTCCCGAGGGGCGGAACAGGCGGATTTGTCGAGTTCATCTCGAGGTTCAAATACAAAAAGGGGGTCCGACCTGCAAGGCGGGACCCCCCTTTCGTTACCCGAATGGGTCGGTGACTATTCCAACTCTTTGTTGGCGTAGATACCGGCACCACCCTGGATGTTGTTCGAGGCGTCGACGGTGCCGACGCGCTCGAAGGTCGATAGGGTCTGATCGCAGTTCAGGTCCCCGTTAGCTCGCGCAGTAAATTGCGACTCTGGGCCTGTGCCCGCTGAGCCCGTACTGGCGTAGCTATAACTAAAGTAAAACGGATCCTCGACTGCGAAGTTCAACGCCTGCCACGTGTCACCTGCCCAGGTGCTCGCGACGGGCGAGTACTTCTTGCTGTCCCCACCTTCGCAGGTTTGGCCAGCCCAGTCTCCTGGCACCTCGAGGTCTTCCTCGGGGAACTGGCGAGGAAGCACGTTACCACCACGGTCGGCGTGCTCCTCGTTGAAGTAGGATACCGAGCTGTCATACAGCTTCCGGAGATTCAAGGTGGCCTCCGAGGTCTTAGACCTTCGGATGTACTTCATGAAAGCCGGAATGGCCACCGCGGCGAGAATGCCGATGATCGCGACAACGATCATCAGCTCGATGAGAGTGAAGCCTTTGGCTCCCTTCTTTCGAAGCTTGTGCATATCGTGCACCTCTTAATCAGCAGAGGGAGGGTCATCTAAGTTTAGTTTAGGCTGGCCCCTCCCCCGAGAACCATGCCAATAACTGGCGCAAAAGCGCCGCTATATACGTTTCTTACCTCGCGGCCAGCCAGGTCGTCTCACTACTGTGATCGGCCATTTCTTGCTGGACGTCAAATTCTTGAACTTCCGCTCGGGCTTATCCTTTATCGCACCAGTTGCCTACACTGTAGGACATGTGAATACCTATGTCTACAATATTTCACATCTACTGCATTCACTCGTTCTCGTTCGCGATGAACACCTCGGATTTTTCCGATGTCACCTCGAACGTCGACAAGTCGTTGTCTACGTCGAAATCGCCGTTTGCCTGCGCCCAAAACCATGGACCCGAGTCATCAGCAATCGCATCCCCTCCACCGCCAGATTCACCGGCGGCGAGTCGGTACTGAAACCAAACCAATCCGGGCGATCGCACACCCAAATCACGCCAGGCGTTGTTTTCGGGAATCGGATTTGCCGGATCGTCCCACCGTAGCTTGCCCGTCTCCCCGTTCGGGATTTGGGTCGGCCACGAGGCAGGTGCTTGGCTCCCGCAATACTGTCCCCACGCCTGAAAATAAGCCTCCTGGGCGGTTCTCACGGCTCCTAGAAAGGCCACAGCCTCCGAGTTGCGCGCCGCGAAAGTATACTTCCGGTATGCCACCACAGCGGTGACTGCCAAGACGGTCAAAATGGATACGACAATCATCAACTCGACGAGGGTAAACCCCCGCCGTGCTTTCGTCGTCTCACCCATGCCGTCTCCAATACCCTTACGCCCAGTACTATAAGCAGGATGCGTGCCAGTTCTTGGTGAGCAAGATTTGTTAAACATAAACATCTGGAAATAAAGGCCTTATGTCCTGTTTGTGGCTATTCTTGGTGCCCCCGTGTGATCCGCACCATAAACTGTCTGAGTGCCGTATTTTGTCACCTCCTGGGGGCAGGTGACAAAAATTGTCAGTCCGGCAATTCCAGTTTTTCGAGTCGATAACGCAAGGATCGGAAAGTAATTCCAAGGAGCCGAGCCGCTTCTTTCTTTCGTCCACCAGTGCGTTCCAGCGCCTGTGTAATGAGCCGACTTTCGACGTCTTGTACGAGTCCGTCCAAATCAACGCCTTGTTCAGGGAGGACGAGTCCGATTTCCGATGGATGCACGGCGGCGTCAGTTTCACGCAAGGCCGGCGGCAGACTGGCCATAGTAATCTCTGAGCCTTCTTCGAGCGCGACCGCACGCTCCATGATATTTTCGAGTTCCCGCACGTTGCCTGAGAAGGGGTGGCGCAATAGGCGCTGGACCACCTCGGGCTGAATGTCCTTGATCGCCTTGCCAAAATCCGTCGCATATTTTCTGAGGAAATGATGGGCCAGGAGTGGAATGTCTGTCGGACGCTCCCGGAGTGGAGGCAAGTCGATAGAGATGACGTTGAGGCGGTAATAGAGATCCTCACGAAATCTGCCCGCCCGAACTTCGGCTTCTAGATCACAATTGGTGGCGGCGATGACGCGGACATTGACGGCCTGCTCTCGCGCATCTCCGACGGTCTTGATCTTCCGCTCTTGAAGGACTCGGAGCAATTTGACCTGCATCCCTTGCGGCATGTCCCCGATTTCGTCGAGCAGAAGAGTCCCGCCCTCCGCCGCGCGAAACATCCCTTCTCGATCCGTCGTGGCGCCGGTGAAGGTCCCTTTGCGGTGGCCAAAGAGTTCGCTCTCGAGGAGGTTTTCCGGAATTGCCGCGCAATTGATCACCAAGAACGGCTTGTTACGGCGATCGCTCTCGTCGTGAATGGCGCGAGCCACCAGTTCTTTGCCGGTGCCACTCTTTCCCAGAATCAAAACGTTCGTGCGCGTGCGCGCGACGCGCCTGATCAGAGAAAAGACGTCCAGCATGGGTCGGCTACGTCCAATCAACCCGCCCCGACGATCCCGGCCGCTGAGTTCCGCTCTCAGCTTCTGGTTCTCTTGCACCAGCGCACGGCGCTCGAGCGCCTTTTCGATGACCGCTTTCACCCCTTCGAGTTTGAAGGGCTTGGTGAAGTAGTCATAGGCGCCCATTTTCATGGCTTGAATGGCCGTGTCCGTCGACGCGTAGGCAGTCATCACGATCACCGGCGTCTCCGGATACAATTCGCGACACTGCTCCAGGACCACTAACCCATGGGTGCCGGGCATCCGAAGATCGGTAATGACCAGGTCATATTCCTTTTCATGGAGCATGCGGACAGCGGCCGTTCCCGTCGATGCATTGAAGACGTCGTGGCCTTCCTTACGGAAGAAAATCTCGAGGAGTTCCCGCATAGACAACTCATCGTCCACCACCAAGATCTGACTCATGACGCAGCCTCTTCGGCCATCTCGGCTTCTTGGTTTTCAAAAGGCAAAAAGACTCGAAAGCTGCTTCCCTCTTCCAGGGCGCTTTCCACTTCGAGCCGGCCATTGTGTTCATCTACGATGCGTTGGGCCTGAGCCAAACCAAGACCCGTCCCGTGCTCCTTGGTGGAGAAGAACGGGTCGAAAATACGGTCCATGATCTCGTTGGCGATGCCGATGCCTTGATCCACTACGCAGACCTCGATCTCTTTTTGGTGGCGGACCACTGAGAGATTGATCGGACCCCCCTCCGGCATGGATTGGGCAGCGTTGTTCAGCAGATTCCACAACACTTGCTTGAACTGCTTGGGATCGGCGTCGACTGTGATGTCTTCATCGAATTGCAGATGCACATCGTACTCCGGGCTGTCCTCGGTCCCTTCCCCAGGATTGTAGCTCAGGTAACGGAAGACCAGGAGCAACTCTTCGAATACGCTCCGCAAGACAAGGGTTTCGATCTGTGGGGGATTGGGGCGGGCAAACTGCAAGAAATCGGTAATCAGGTCATCTAGACGCTCCATTTCTCGGAGCACAATTCGCATGAGGCGTTCGTCGGTGGTCTCCAACTCGACGCATTGGGCAAGCATTTCGATGCTGCCGCTCATGCTCGCCAATGGATTGCGAATCTCGTGAGCAATCCCGGCAGCCATTTTCCCGATTGCCGCGAGGCGCTCGGCTCGACGAACGTCCTCTTCCATCTTTCGAAGGGGCGTCAAGTCTCGAAAAATCAAGATCCAGCCCCGTTGAAGCCCACCAGCTTCACGAAGAGGCGAGAGGCTATAGCCCAAGGTGCGGATGGCCCCACCTGGCCTCTCGAACTCGCTCTCCCACCGATAACGGCTCGTGGCCGGGCGGCGTAGACGTAAGACGGGAAACACCTCACTCACGCTGCGGTAGAGAACATCGTCACTGTTTAGCCCGGTGATTCGGGCGGCGGCCGGATTGAAGAAGATGATGCGGTCGTCGAGCGTGAAACTCACCAGCCCACTTTGAATACTGGTGATGATGTGCCCATTGAGAGCGCGGAGGTCTTCGATATCTCGGCTGGCAATTTGGAGTCGCTGGCCAGCATCGCGGAGCTGTTCACTCAAATACCCGGCGAGCAGGGCGACTAGGAAAACGGCGGTGATATTGGTCATCCCGCTCAAAAAAACAGCGAGTAGATGGTCGTCGTCTACCGGTCCTCCGGGTTGCCACCAGCCGAACGCCTCCCTCGAAACCTGGAAGACGATCAGCATGGCCGACACCATCATCATATACATTGCACCACGACGGTGGAGCAGAATGGATGCAGCCA
>Ga0115011_10002144_pt1 | contig 13847 bp, 9 predicted proteins | sample TroAtlMetagenome_2_FD_88705 | JGI IMG/M metagenome (GOLD analysis project Ga0115011, IMG submission 88705) | Marine eukaryotic phytoplankton communities from Atlantic Ocean - Tropical Atlantic ANT8 Metagenome | ecosystem: Environmental > Aquatic > Marine > Oceanic | place: Tropical Atlantic...
ACGATTGTCTCGCCGAGTTGCTGGTAACTCGGAACCTTCTCCAGGTCGTAGAGGGCGGTGACCTCTGTGGCAGAGAGGGCGCGGTTGTAGAGGCGGATATCGTCCAGGCCGCCACGCATTGAACCGGGAGCCGGGGAGCCGATATTGAAAGGAATCTCCGGATCCGGAAATACATCCGGCCCTTCCGTGGTGGTCACGTATTCCCCATCGAGGTAGGAAGAATACGCACTGCCACTTTTGGTGTAGATGAGTTGATGCCATTGCCCGTCATCAACAAAATTTGTTCCCGCCAGCCAGTATGCTGGCCCAATTCCGTGATCGAAAACGTGGTAGTAGAACTTCTTGTCTGCCTCATTATAGTAAATGATCCACTTCTTGGCCGATAAGGCGGATGGAGACTGTCCGATAAGAGCTGTGTCTCGCGCTCCACCCGTGAACTTGAACCAGACGGAGAGGGTCATGTCCCCACTGGCAAAGTTCAGATAATCCTGATCAGCTGCCGTGATCGAGTTACCTGCTCCTTCAAAGCTGTAGGCACTATTCGCACTGCCATTACGGTCCATAGCCAGGGTAGCTCCATTGACGGTTCCATTGTTGCCGTTTCCACTTTCATCCTCGGCATTACCATTGAATGGGTAGTAGCCGACGAGGCCGTCGCTGAGGCTCCGGGCAGGGTATTCGATGATGTAGGAATAGCGGTTGGAGACATCATCATGCCACCCGGCCTGGGAGGCCGGTTGAATATCCGGTCCGACGATCACCACGTAATCCCCGTTGCCGTTGGGTTCACCGGGAGTCCAGTCACTGACGCTCAGGGCCTCTCCGGTAATCCATCTCCAGTCTCCCTCATTTGCCGCATCCGACAACCCGATCCAGGTGTGGATGCCTCCATTGACCCTGACAACCGGACCCTCGTAACCCGCGATGAGGGTATTGACGGTGTCGATCTTCTCCTGGGTGTCGAGGACCGCCAAGCGCCCCCCTCGGGCCACGGCATCCGCCCTGGCCTCATCCCACGTGAAGGCTTCTCCCACAACCTCAAAGCTGCTGCCTGTCCAGTCAACCTCTTCCTCATCTTCGATCGTAACCTGAATCTGAGCCTCGCGTCCTTCCGTGCTGCTGTTGCGGTTCACGGTGTAGGTGACCGTGCCGGGGCCGGTGCCACTGGTGTCGCCAGTAAGGGTCAACCAGTCGGCGAGGCTCTCCACCGTCCATGCCGCACCCTCTGCGACCTCCACCTCGAAGGTGAGCTCCTCACCCAGCGCGTCGGCGGTGGCCTGCTCCGGAGTGAGTGCGCCTTCTTGTCCTTCGGAATAGCCCGTCTCGAGAAGATAGGCCTGCTGGTTTCCCGCATCACCCCACAAACCAGTATTGGTTCCTGAATCTGAGGAGAACATGACGAGATAATCCTCATTATCAGGATCGTTTGTATTGTTATCCGGGCCTTCTCCACCTTTCCAACGGGGGTGAGACGCGTCTAGCGGTGAGTCATTGATCCATTCCCAGGTATCTTCAATTTCAGCATCCGAAGCACCCAGCCACAGGAACGGCCAGTTGCCACGATCTGCCAGATAGGAATATGCGGCTGCTTCCTGGGCCCCCGTGTCTAGCACAGCAAGACGGCCGCCTCGTTCGGCGGCATCCGCACGAGCCTCGTCCCAGGTGAAATTACCCTCTACCACTTCGAAGGTGCTGGTGGAGGGCTCAGGCCTCTCCAAGTCATATAGTCCGGCCACCTCCGTTCCTGAGAGTGCCCGGTTGTAGACTCGCACGTCATCGACCTGGCCAAGGAAAGACGATTGTGCGGGGCCGACAAAGCCACGCGATCTTCCCAGCACCAGCCCGGGACTCGTCACAGGCTCAGCCCCATCCACTGATCCGGCGACTTCTCCATCGAGATAGAGTGTAAGAGTGCCACCTCCACTGGTAAGAACCGCATGGTGCCAAATCCTTCCGGTTACCCTTTCCGGGGTGTTTACGGCCCTTTGCACTCCTCCTTGAATGTCGCTGGTTACCCCCAATTTCAGATCGGCACCACCATCCGTAATTTGCCCCATGGAGTAGCTCGGCCACCCTCCGCCGTCCTCTCCGCCATATCTGAAAATGGTAGGGTATGGCACCCTGAAATCTGGATCGTCCTCATCACTGCGGTACCAGAGAGAAAAGGTGACGTCCTGATTGACTCCCACCGAGGCTTCAATGAAGTCATCGTTGCCATCAAAACTGTAAGCGCTCTCCGCATCACCGTTACGATCCACGGTTGGAGTTGCGCCATTGACGGCCCCGTTGTTACCATTCCCACTCTCATCATCGGCGTTGCCGTTGAAGGGATAGTATGCCACCAGACCCTCGTTGAGATTCTGTGCGAGCAGGGAGGGCAGGGAGGAGACAAGAGCCCAGCCGAGAATGAGAATGAAGCGTTTCCTAGGCATCGAGAGATTGTAGTATTTCGTCGAATAGAACTGACTATTCATCAAGTGGTCAAGCAATTGGACCTTTGCTGTGGAACAGCGAAAACAAACCTATCAACCGTTCGATAAATGGATTCTCGGTATGGGGTTAGGGCTATATCCCTATCTTGGAATTTTCTGGTCCCATTAGAAAACGCGTCTCGTCATTCGATGAGGTGACTGCAGCACTTCGAGTGCCGACTCCTTAACCCACCCAGCGATCCCTATCCTCAAGCGACCACTACAATTATTGACCGTCTGCAGACTAATGAGGAAAGGGATGCGCCACAGGCGCCCCAAGACAGGATCGATTCTTTCCTCGTGGGCGCTCTCAGAAGGATCTACTTGGTCGCCTCCAAGCGTTTCACAGTGGAAATCAACTCCTTGGATCGCTCGGAAAGATCTGCCTCCTTGAAGTCTGGGTTCTCCATGGGATACCAGAGGGTGGCGTAGTAGTCCCGGAGGGATTGATCCTTGAAGACGTAGCCGTGCGCTGCGTAGGGAAAATTCCGGAGCTTTCTCAGCTCCGAGCGCGTCATTCCAGCCGGAGACTTTTTCTCTACCTCGTCCATAATGAACAGTTCGCGGTCACGAAGGACGACCTGCAGGTCCTGGGTAGGCCCGAAGTTCTTGAGGTCCCATTCAATAACGACCTGCTCTCCCTTGCTGCTTACCTTGTATCCGCCCGGGGTGATGGTCCCTGCCATTGTTGCGTCACGGGGCTTGTCACCGACTGGAAGGATGTAGCGTTCATCGTCGAGAATGACGGTGAGACGCGACCTCCCGATTTTGCCGTTATGCCAAAGACCGCCGGTTTTCAGAATATAGTCGAGAAAGTTGTCCCCGGCACTACTCGTGTAAGCCAGTTTATAGGTATTGCGGACTTTTCGGGTTGCTCCTCCCGGGAAGTGCATGGGCCACGTATAGGCGACCTTGTAATCCGAGCCGAGCAGATCCGGATTGACGGTTGGCTTTCCCTCGGTCACTCGAACAGCCTTTCCGTCGACCGCCGCGGTAAATTTCCACACGAGTGGCTTCCCTACAGCTACTGCTTGCTCGTCTGTCGGCAAAACCGCATTGAACTCGCCATTCTCCTCGTCACCCATGGTAAAGAAGGGCATGCCCATCATGATTGTGACCGGATCATTCGACATGTTCTCGAAGACAAAGTCGCAGGTGTAGAGCCATGAGCTGCTTGAGGCCTCACTCCGGATCGTGATGTGTTCTGAGGCCATGCGAACCTCCTTGGTGTGCACGGGATAGGGGCTGGCCGCCGTCCCCCCAAAGGCGGTGTCATTCCCAACTGACGGGAGAGCGAGGAACGCTGACAGGGAAATGACGGGGAGGATGATCCGGGGTATAAGCAAATCGCTGGTTCTGGTGGCTAGTTCTGCCAAGAGTCTTTTAGTCATGATCCTTAGTGTCTGTGGGAAAAGCCGCCATCCGGCATGAAAAGTAAGGGCGTTGCTCGATTCACTTACCAGAATGTCTTACGGAAAGGAAGAACAGCGAGCGTGGGCCCGCAGGGGTTCCTTTTCCAGGGTGCGCGTGATATTCTCAGAGATCGAAATCGGTAAGAGCTCATTCCTAAATTCTTAATGCGTTTATTTACTGTTTTCCTGTGTTGTCTGTGCGTCGTCTATAGCGCTACCGGCCAGCGAACCCGGCTCCCGGGATCGAACGCGGATTACCCCTACCTTGTCTATTATGGCAATTGGACGGACGCCCAAGTCTCCTTTGCCCGTAACCACTACAAGTTAGTCCTCCTGCACCCAACAGTGAGCAATATCAGCCCTGAGCAGATCGCGACGATCCAATCCGGGATAGATGGCATTCGCGGGACAGGAGATGATGTTCTCGTTCTTGGCTACCTTTCAATCGGGGAGGATGACCGGCCTGGCGCACCTTTTACCGGGGATGGCACAGGACCACGAGTGGATCCCCGCCCACGAGGCGTAGGACCCTTTCGCGACATCGACATGTTTGGTCATCGATCCCCAGGCGGCGGGCAGTATGCCTCCTACTACCTAGATGACGGATCACTTCTCGAGAATGGAAGCTCTGCCCATGACGGGTTTCCTGATCGTAACGCGGCCTTCGGGGCCTACTACGTCAACGCCGGAGACCCCACTTGGCTTGAGATACTGAGAAATTCCACCAAGGAGATTGATGGGAAGGCGGGAATGGATGAACTGCTCACCCAAACGACAGGAGCTGGATACGGCTGCGATGGCCTGCTTCTTGATACGCTCGACGTAGCCGCACCCAACTCCTATGGCGCAACCCAGCACGAATGGACAGCTCCCGGCATGAGCGCCTTGATAAGCAGAATCGCAGCAACCTTTCCCGAGAAGGTCCTGATGGGAAACAGGGGGCTTTTCTATTACGACCCAAATCTCGAACATTACCGTTTCAGCACTCGAGGCTCGCTCAATGCCGTGTTGTTCGAGGGATATTATAGCGATAGTAACTCCGCCGGATTGCCTTCTCCTTATTTCTCGGGAAACAAAGCTTATCTTGCTCCAAAGCTGAACGCCGAATCCCAGAGACCAAATGGATTCTCGATTTTCGCGCTCGATTACTTTGGTCCCGATGGAGCGGGGGTGGCAGGGGAACTTGCCTACCGAGAATCGCAGCTGATACAAGGCTGGCCGCTTTACCGGAGCAATCCACTCCTCACGACCACTCCATTCAGCACGGACGCTGAGTTCTGGAATACGAATCATCCGGACCTAACAGCTCCAGCATGGGACTCCACCTTCTCGGGCGACAACGCCCACAATGAGGCGCGAATCGGAGTCCAGGAGGTTATGCCGGGTAACGGGAGCGCAACCATTCGCTGGGATGTGGCCAGGGACCAGAGCGGACCGGTTCGCTACAATATTTATTATGGCGAGAGTGCCGATTTTCTCTCGGATCCAGACTCGCTGATCTCCGCAGTCGAAATGACAACTCCCCCGACATATGCGGAAGGAAGCAGCTCACACTCTTTTCCCTTCGAATACACGGTGGGAAATCTCGTGAATGGCACCAGGTATTACTTTGCCGTCCGGGCTGAAGACTTTCTGGGACACGAGGACTCCAATACGCAAGTTCTCAGCACGATCCCTCGTGGAATTTCCTCGCAATTCATGCCATACCCAATCGAGGGGAACATTACCCCATGGGAGGAGATTCCTTCTGCCTTAGGCGATCCGATCGGGGATGGCATTCCTGACATGGTATCCGTGAAAATTGCCAACAATCGCGAGCACCTCTTTCTCCTTCTCGAATACAATCAAACCGAAGCGGTAAATGCCTTTGAAGGATCTCCCAGCATCTTTCTCTCCCTTGACCGGGACCGCGATCCCTCTACCGGATATGACATCTATGGACGGGGCCTCATCGGGGCAGAGGTCAGCTGGCAAAACGCGGAGCCTTTCCTCCAATCGACAAACCTTTTCAATACCGGACAATCGCTGACTGACGCAGTCCCTCTGATTACTCCATACCGCACCCGGACCGGCTCGCAGCAGTATGTCATTTCGCGTAACGCACGTTTTCGCGATCTATCCGGAGCCGAGGTCAGGGTGTTTCCCGATGCGCCATTCCGACTCGCCATCTGGAGCGATGGCGATCAGCCCGAGTTTCTCGGATGGATGGATTACACCTTTGCTTCTATACCTGTGCGGGTTGCCTACGATAATTGGAGAGAAGAAACTTTCACGGATTCGCAGCTCCAAGATCCTGATATCAGTGGCCACAATGCGGACTGGGACGGTGATGGGCATCCCGTTCTTCTTGAATACGCTCTGGGATTGAATCCACTCGAAGCAGACAAGGCCCTCCTTGTTGAGAGAGTCCATGAACCTAGCATGAACTCTTCCATCAGAGTTTCTTTCCAGCAACGCAATGAGCTTCCTGACCTGATTTACGAAATAGAAACCTCTGAAGACCTCAGGACCTGGAATGCAGATCCGAATCAATTGGTTGAGATCGCGCGGCAACCTTCCAGCCCGGGGTTCGACCAAGTCATCGTGGGACTCCGTTCTCCCGCAAACGCTCGTGTCTCCTTCCTCAGGCTTCGGGTTGCCTTTGCTGGCGCTCCTTGAGCCCGTGGGGTCAAAGGCATAGGCGCATCCTCACTTATACAGAAAGAGCGCAACCACTGACGATACGACGCCAGCAATATGGAGAAGAAGCGCTATCCTCGCCTCCCTTGAGGGCGAAAGGCGTGGCTGGGTCTTCGACCAGAGCGTTATACCAAGAATTCCGATTGGCAGGGAGATCACCACGTTCATCAGATACGTCCAATTCCAACTAGTGAGAAGAAACCAGCATCCGCAGATAAGGGCACCCCGTGCATGCCGCCCCCGCGAGACGGGCAGGGGTGGGGGGACTCTGTCAGGAGTGCTCAAGGTTTTATCGGTCGATCGTTGCCGCGCCTAAACCCACGTAAAAGCTCAGGCCCCGGAAAGAACCTTGATCCTGCGCATCCAAGTGAGGACCCCTTTCTGCCAGGCCTCCCACATCGGCCCCTTGTAACCATTCAAGCCGTGCCCTCCAGTCGGCAGCTCGAGATACTCGGATTCTACACCAGCGGATTTGAGAGCCTCATGAAAGAGGCGGCTGTTGAGCGGTGGAACCGGCCCGTCATCCTTCGCATGGGCAAGATAGCAGGGCGAGGTGTTTTGAGTCACCTGCTTCTCATTGGAATAGAGCTCAACCAGATCCTCTGGAGGGGCAGCTCCCAGCAGGTTCCGGCGAGAGCCACCATGGGTTCCAGCTCCCATGGTGATTACCGGATAAATAAGAATACCGAAGTCAGGCCGAGAACTGGCTCGCCCGGCTGGCGAGGATGCCTGGGGGTCTCCTTCATCAAAATGTGTGACGGCGGTTGAGGCAAGGTGGCCCCCGGCGGAAAACCCCATGACTCCCAAGCGACCGGGGTCGCAGCCCCATTCCTTGAGTCCTCGCGTCCGCACAATTCTGAGAGCCTGCTGGACATCCAGAAGAGGAACCGATGATCGGCCTCTTGGTAAACGGTAGCGCAAGACTACGCCGGTGATTCCGTGTTCATTCAGCCATCGGGCGATTCCGTGTCCCTCGGGTCCGATCACGACCATCCCGTAACCCCCTCCAGGACAGATAACAATCGCAGTCCCATTGGGCTTAGCTGGTCTATGGACCGTGATCACCGCGTTTTTACTATCAGAGGTACCATCACCATTCGGGGCCTTGCCATCCACCCAGAGAGGCACGGTGATCGGATCCAGACCAGAGCCCTTCGAAGCAGCCGAGAGGAGCGAACTGCCCGGAAGAAAGGCGAGACCGACGATCAGAAAAATTACTTTCATGATCTCTCTGGTTAACATGAGTCCTCCTGGAAGCAAGACGGCACCCTTCGAACCTTTCGAGCTTGGAGCACCCTCTCTGATTCCTGTATATCTGCCCTGTGAAGACCATTTTGCGAATAGGCGGCAGATTCTCCGTACTGCTGAGCCTTCTTGCTGGTGCTGCCGGGCTGAGGGCGCAAGAGCTATCTTGGTGGCAATTCCGGGGCCCCACTGGAAACGGTCATGCGGCCTCCACGGCCCTGCCCATCAAGTGGGATCAAAGTGACATCAGGTGGAAAACCCCGATTCATGACCGAGGTTGGTCCTCTCCGGTGATCTGGGGCAACCAGGTCTGGATTACCACTGCCACCAGGGACGGAGGAAAGCTCTTCGCGGTTTGCGTCGACAAGGATACCGGCAAGATCGTTCACGACATCCATCTCTTCGATGTGACCTCTGCCATGTTGATCACCTCGGCCAACACTTATGCCACCCCAACGTGCGCCATTGAGGAAGGCAGGGTCTATGTGCATTACGGCACCTATGGAACCGCATGCATTGACACCCGTAGCGGAGACCTTCTCTGGAAAAGGCGAGACCTGAACTGTGATCACGAGAAAGGGGCCGGGCCCGCAAGCTCCCTGACCCTGGTGGGGGACAACCTCGTGTTTCACGTCGACGGCAGGGACGTGCAATACGTGATTGCCCTCCAAAAGCTATCCGGCGAGACAGCGTGGAAAACCAACCGCTCCATCGACTACAGCACCATTCCTGTCCATCACCGAAAAGCTTACGGCATGCCTGTCCTGATTCCCCGGGGTAAGACAACCCAGCTTGTCGGAGTCGGGGGCAGGGGACTCTTTTCCTATGACCCAGCCACAGGGAAGGAATTGTGGAAAATGAGACATCGTGGGTGGTCAATTGCACCCAGACCAGTCTACGGCGATGGCCTTCTATTTGCTCTTATTGATAGAGACGATCCGGAACTCTGGGCGATCCGACCCGATGGAGTCGGGGATGTCACCGATTCCCATATCGTATGGCGAGAGACCAAGCGCATGCCCGAAAGAGCCTCACCGCTCTTTGTCAACGGCCTCCTTTTCGTGGTAACCCGCAATGGCATCGCGAGCTGTCTTGAGGGCCGAACCGGTAAAGTATGCTGGCAAAAACGACTGAAGGGCGCCTATTCCGCATCGCCCATTTATGCAAATGGCCGGATTTACTTCTTCAGTGAGGACTCCGTCTGCACCGTGATCTCAGCAAGCAGAGACTTCGAAATCATCAGCACAAACTCTCTAGATGAAGAGCAATTAATGGCGACCCCAGCCGTGGACGGCGGCGCCTTTATTATCCGAACCGAAAAACACCTCTACCGGTTGGCGTGCCTTCCCACTACTAAGGCGAGGAAGGAGTCGCGAAAGTGAGCTGAGAGCACAGCAAATGCCCTAGCCTTGGTCTTCAGTGCTGATGCCTTTTAGCAAACAGGGGATTACGACCCTGACGCTATAACTGCTCCCTATGGTCCTAATGCTGGGCAATTGCACTTGCTATTAGCCGTTTTCAGGATTCGGATTTTGGATTGCCTCGGGGGGCTATAGACGCTAAAAACGACAGGAATATGAAGCGTATTGCAAAAGTACTTGTCCTTGTCGGTGCTGTCTCCATGGCCGCATTTTCCTTTAGCTCCTGTGCGAGCACTGCCTCCTGCTGTGGATCAGACGGAGCATGCTGTGCCGCTGAGAGCGCCAAGTAAGGAAGACACAGGGTGGCACGGGTGGCTCAGGCCACTAAACTCACCCCTCGAAATTTTACCAAGCGGATTGCTAGCTCCGGAGACGGAGTAAGCAGTCCGCTTTTTTGTATCACCGTATACGCACTTTCGAACCTTCGGCTGCCCAGGCAGGCCCAAGAGAAAGGGGACCTACTTCTTCGCATCTCTCAGGATGTCGACACAATCCTCACGACCAGCCCTGACTTCATTGGGATCGAGCGGAGAACCAAGTGGGACGAATATCGCAAGGTTGAGAAAATCGACAATACCCTTGGCATCCTCCCAAGACATCGCAGCGACATCAAGGGCGGTCATCCCGCCGTTATCTTTGACATCCTGACTCGCACCGTTCTCGAGGAGAATTTTCACCAGATCTCTCTTTCCCAAAAACCCGGCGGACATCAGGGGAGTAGTGCCATTGGTATTTTTAAGGTCCAGATCCGCCCCAGACTTCGCCAACAATTTAACAGATTCTTCCTTCCCGAAGAGCACTGCGATATGCATGAGGGTATTGCGCTCCTTATCAGGCTCTCTTGTGTTTACGTCACCACCTGATTCCAGAAATGCCTCAAGGGCCTGGAGGTCGCCCGTGATAATAGCGCCGAGAAGATCCTCAACGTTACCCGCGCCCGCTACCCCCTTAGATGGCACGGACTCAACCTGAACAATACCTGCTTCCTCAATCTTGATAATGGTGACAACCTGCTGGCTCCCATCATCTTTCGTAATGGTGAGTTTGTCATTTGCAACTGGCTCAGGGGAGGAGAAATCCAGAAGATCCTCCCCTCCATCCTCCGAAATGAGGGTAGCGGTTAATTCATTTACCTCATATCTGCCCTTTTGATCCGGCCCACCCGAGGTGGTGGCCACGCCATCAACAATGGAGCCTGTCTGCCAGCTTCCATTCCCATAGAACTGCCCAAAACTAGTCTTCGTCCCGACACCAATATACACCCGCTTATTCTTGATGTATTCAGCAAGAGTCTTCTCCTCAACTACCACCTTGGGAGCCACCGGAGCTGCTTTGGGGGTGATGGAGACGCCGTTACCACTTCCTTCCGCCTTCTTTTTCTCACCACACCCGCTCAGGGCCACCAGAAGAATACCCATTAACGCAATTCTCATAGAATAAGATCTAACGGACTCCGACTCCCCATTCCAAGGACCAAATTCTGTTCAGCCTGTCACCACCCGACCTAATTAAGGCATTGCTTCTCCCTCGGACTCCGATTCTAGCCTTGGCACCGCCGCTCAACAGCATTAGATAATCCCCGAAAGGATCTGTTTCTTTATGGGAGAATTCAAATCACCAGAAACCGTGGAAGCGGAAACGATGCTCGCGAAGGCCGTTAGCATCATGAAGGCCGACGGCAATCTCGATGAGAGCGAGCTCTCCGTCCTGCGGGATATCGCCTCCCGACTCGGAATCGGGGAGGGGGATATCGATGCCATCCTCAATGATCCAGAGTCAGTCGAGAACTCCCTGCCTGCGGACCCTTTCAAACGCGCTCTCTTCCTCGTCTTTATGGCCTCTGCAGTCTGGGCCGATGGCAAAGCCGATGACGCCGAGAAGCAGCTTCTTTCGGAGATCGGTCGCTCTTTGGACTACAACACGGAGCAAATTGAGGCTGCGGCAACCGCGGTCTCTTCAGCCCAGCAGGCAGGGGGAGGTGAACTTGACCCCTCCCTCATCGCGGTGCAAATCGCCTCTCACTTCGGTTAACCCGAGGGCCGCGGAAGCGATCACCCTGACTCTACATTCTGTCGCGATGTGATGGCCCGCCCGGGGGCCATTCGAACCTCGCAACTGATTAGCACTATTCTTTACCGCTGGAGCGCGTGTTATGAATCCAGGGGCCCATCCTGAACAAGGGGAAGGTTTTTGGCCGCCTGCCCAGACTGCCCGATCCTAGCCCAGATGACGGAGAGCAATCGCGATCAAAGCCATGTAGACGCCCATGGCCCCCGCTATCGTGAAGGCTTTGCGCCACGGGACGTAACAGAAGCGATAGAGCAGGGGGGCGAGAGGCAGAACAAAAATCAGCAAAGCCAAGACGGGCGGGATGAAATCGCCGCCCACGAGTATCCTGCAAGCAACACATTGCGGCCAAAATATGATCGCAACCTTGGGGTTAAGTAAGGTGAAGAACATCGCGAACCGGGAGCCACCGGGTTCCCAGTCTGCCTCATGCCTCGCGAAAATGAACATAAGAACCGTGAAAACGACCAAGTCGACTAGAGTAGATGTGATGAAGTATTCCATCTGGAAAAGGGGTGGTATTTCCTTACGGCGCGTTTTTGATTCCGCTCCAGATTGACTTGATCGTCTCTTCCTGCCGCATGCCTCGGGGATGTTTCATACTTGCGGTGTAGTGCTCAAAACGGCGTAAAGGCATCTGAAAGAACCCGTTAGGGTCGTTCTCTCGGACCCAGCTGTATGCATAATGCAGCCATTGATTACGATAGCCCTCGGGCTGCCTCATGAACCAATTGATCTCATCCCAGCCCCAGACATGGATTGGATCCCCCGAACGGTATTCTCCCGGATGATCAGAGGGTCCAAAATTGTCAATCTCCACTATGTATGGGAGAGAGGCGCAGCGCCAACCGCTCGGGGTTACCCCTCCCTTGCTCCGACCATAAATCGCGTCACTAAAGCCCTTTTCTAGCACCGCCTGGTGTGGCTTGCCCTCTAGAGCCTTCGGACGACAGGGAAAAGAGTGAAAATCAAACATAAGGTTTCCTTCGTGCACGATTCCGCCGCTGGGAACATGCGCATCGATTAGGACCATATGACGGCGAGCATTCACTCTGGCATAGGTCCGAATACGCGACAGCAGATCGCGCCAATGCCGATGATCGCGGTCCCAATCATCCATGAGGGCAACCTGTCCGATATGGATCCCCTCCAGCCCCAGATCGATCCAGCGTTTTGCGACATAAAAGAACCACATTCTGGTCTCCAGGCGGCTCATATCCGGCACTGAGGCACCCTTGTCCCAGTGATTATGACGGTGCCGAAATCCATAGAGCATCTTTTTGTATTGGAAGTTCCGCACCTCCACCGGCAAGCCAAACTCCCTGAACACTTCCTCTGGGATCGGGATCGTATCGACTTCAGTAGTAACCACCTCAAAAATTGCTCCCTGCAGAACAAGGTCAGCATCCATATCGTGGAGTCGCTTCACGAAGGGCTTGGCCTTAATAATCAGCTCATCGATCCGGGATTCCTTACCCCACATCCAGATGACCCGGCCGGCAAACTTGACGCCGGTGTTCTGCATCATTCTCAGATCATCCTCAGAGGTAAGATGGAGCAGCGACGCCACGGTTGCGCTGCGGGCAAGATAGTTTTCAAGGACTACTCGGCTGATGCGCCCACTAAACCGGTAGTCTGCACTCTCAGCCTTCTCCTCTGCTTCGGCCGTGGCCACTCCCGCGGCACCATACAGGAGCAATACCCAGCAAAGTGATCGCATGGCATGCGCCCTGAAAACGGAGTACAAGTCGGTCATAGAACCGCTTTATTTCTGCCGCTCGATGGTCCGCGCGGCAAGGTTAACCGCCAAAAGAAACGGGGCAGCTTCTTCGTGGGAGTGAGATCACTGAAGCCTTGTGTCTAGTTTTTGTTATGCAGAACCTTGGATCTCACTCCCACGATTGACTGCCTGTTAGTAAAACAACCGGAAAACTTCGCACTGGTTTTCAAGATAATCAAAAAAAGAAGTAGAAACTTCAAATAGAGAAGGACCTGCCAGAAGTGTGTTTGCACGCAGGCCCGCTGAGCACCCATCTCCGTACATAAACGAGGCAGTTGTCTCTTCGGAGTGAGATCGCAAAAGCCTTAAGTTAAATTGTTGTTTGTATGCAGAACCTTGGATCTCACTCCTCTGATTGACTGCCTGTTACTAAGACAACCGGAAGGCTTCGGGCTGATTTTCAAATTTGCTAATAATATTCGGAGATACCTGCGGCCATCACAGATATACCTTTCCAGCGCAAATGTTTTACTCCTTCTTTAGGACCACACTTCCAAAATCAAATCCTGCGACCATACGATGACTGCGACTCTCCTCACGGCCTTCTGTTTTACCCTAGCACTCTTTCCGATCGCGATTGGAGCTAAGAGGCCGAACTTCCTTTTCATCGTCGCTGACGATCAGTCCCCCTTCGATTTCAGGACCTATAACCCATCATCTCCATTGGATTCGCCAGCGATTAGCAAGCTGGCCAAAGACGGGATGACTTTTGATGCCGCCTACCACATGGGGTCTATGTCAGGGGCGGTGTGCTCTCCTTCTCGCACCATGA
>Ga0115011_10002145_pt1 | contig 13847 bp, 23 predicted proteins | sample TroAtlMetagenome_2_FD_88705 | JGI IMG/M metagenome (GOLD analysis project Ga0115011, IMG submission 88705) | Marine eukaryotic phytoplankton communities from Atlantic Ocean - Tropical Atlantic ANT8 Metagenome | ecosystem: Environmental > Aquatic > Marine > Oceanic | place: Tropical Atlantic...
AAACAAGACTCAAGCTGAATTAGCATTCACAAATCTACGTGCTGGAGCTAATTTTGAAGATGATGGACACGTTTCAATCGGAACTCACGGTCTTGGCTCTACTCTAGTCAACATCCTATCAAGAAAATTCATAGCCCATACCGATGACGGAGTGAAACATTTTCGTCTACAATGTGGTCATAATCTATCCGAAATTGATACAGAGATAACAAAGACCAAAGGTACCACAGGAACTAATGTTTCATTTTTCCCAGACTTTAATAGACTCGGTATGAAGGGACTTGATGAAGATCATAAAAGTCTAATTGAAAAGCGGATCTATGATCTTGCAGTATGTTTTCCAAAAATACGCTTTAAGTATAATGGTCGTGTCGTTCACGCCAGTACGTTTAAGCAATATCTTAAAAAGATTGGTGACCACTTTGTTGAACTTGAAACAAGCAAGTTTAAAGTGGCTGTTCTTCCAGCCGAAACATATGAACACATATCGTTTATCAACGGTATTGATACTTTCGGCGGTGGAGTACATACAGATATAGTTTCTGGTGATATTTGCTGGACACTAAAAGAAGCAATCAAAAAGAAACATCGCCTTACAGTAAGAGCATCGGACATCAAAAATCACTTAACTTTCGTTATTATCACGAATTCTGTAGGTGATCCAAAATTTGATTCTCAGACAAAAGAACGCCTGACTAACAACGCAAACGATATTAAACCTATTTTTAATGGTCATCTCCTTGATGAAAAATTCATCGGAAGGATTCTGAGAAACGATGAGATAATACAACCAATTATCGAAACTCTTCTTCTCAAAAAGCAAATGGCTGATGCAAGAGCATTGAAGAAAGCCAATAAGGGAATGAAGAAAAAGAAAGTAGCTTCCCATATTTCAGCATCCTCTAAGTATACTGATGATAAAATTCTGTTCATTACAGAAGGACAATCGGCTATTTCCAATCTAATTAATGTACGAGATACCGAGTGTCACGGTGGATTTCCATTGCGAGGAAAGGTTCGTAATGTAAGAGAATTGAAACCTACCGAGATTATGAAGAACAAAGAACTATCTGAACTGATGTCCATCATAGGACTAGAACTCGGAGAGCCAGCAGAAGACTTGAATTATGGACATATCGGTATTCTAGCGGATGCTGATTTCGATGGATTCTCTATAGCCGCCCTTCTAGTCAATTTCTTCTCAAACTGGAAAGAACTGTTTGAGGATGAGCGGATATTATTGATCAAATCCCCAATTGTCATTGCTAAGAAGGGTAAGGAAATCAAACGATTCTATGATCTGGAAGATTATGCAAAGGAATCTCTTGACAATAGCTGGTCAATAGAGTATAATAAGGGGTTAGGTAGTTTATCAGTAGATGAGTATGATTTAATGATTAATGATCCGGTGACAGAGATTCTTGAATATGATTCTGGAGCAAACACTTCACTAGAAACAGCATTCGGAAAGAATCCTATTCCGAGAAAACAATGGTTGATGATATGAATATAACTGAACTAATAGACGGACAATATAAAGATTACTCAAAATACGTACTGTATTCACGGGCTATCCCTCATATGATTGATGGTCTCAAACCATCGCAGAGGAAGATACTTTATACGGCACTAAAAACTGCTAAAAATAATCGTATCAAGACCGCCTCATTAAGTGGTAATACAATCTCACAAGCAAATTATCATCACGGAGATGCTTCATTAAACGAAGCAATTACGAAGATGGTTCAAGTACACTCAAACAACATTCCATTGCTTGAAGGCGAAGGAAGTTTCGGATCGAGATTAGTACCTGATGCGGCTGCCCCACGATACACGTATGTCAAAATGAGCAAAAATTTTGATGCTTATTTTGCTGATACTATGGTAGCTGATAAAAGCATTGATCCAGAAGATCCAGAACCAGCATTCTATTTACCCATCATTCCGTGGGTTCTAGTAAATGGAGTCAAAGGAATTGCAGTCGGATTTGCTACAGAGATACAGCCCAGAAATCCAAAAGAAATTTCAGAGTTATGTCAAGCATATCTCAGCGGTAAGAATATAGACAACGAAAAACTTCTCCCATATTACCCAGAATTCTCTGGAAAAGTCTATGAGGAAAATGATGAAGTCTTTTGTGAGGGAGTATATAATCTAACAGGACAAACCAAGCTAGAAATTACAGAAGTGCCTGTTGGATTCAATAGAGAAACATACGTTCAGGTTCTAGACAAACTGGAAGATGCTGGAAAAATTGTATCATATACAGACAAATGTGATAAAACTGGATTCAAGTTTGATGTGACATTAAAACGTGCAAAGAAACTGTCAGACCACCAGATTATCTCCCTATTTAAGCTAAAGAAAAAGATTAATGAGAATATTACAACCATTACTCACGAAGGGAAACTGAAAGTCTATGATTCTCCTATCGAAATCATTAAAGAATTTTGCGATTATAGAATCGGTAAGTACGATGAAAGATATAAGTATCTTATAGCAGAGGGAACCGAGAATATGAAGATCCTTCTGGCGAAGATTAAATTCATTCAAATGATTATCGATGGTAGTTTAGACTTCAAAAATAAGAATCGACAAGCCATCAAAAAAGACTTGACAATACACTTTGAAGAGAGTATAATAGAGACACTAATAAAAATGCCAATTTACTCACTTTGTCAAGACGAATTAGAGAGAATCATCTTGGCTGGCCAAGAACAACAATTAGAGATTCGAGACTGGAAAGCAATAGATACTACTAAAGAATTTATCAAAGAACTGAAAACCCTATAATGGACTTTCTAGATGAAATACCAGAAGAAGTTAAAGAAGAGACACCAGAACTCATTCAAGCTATTAGGGAGCTGATTGAGGAAATTAGAGAACTTAGAAAAGCTATAAATGAAATGGATTCTGCTAGTTTACATACTGACGGCTAATCCAGGGTTCGAAGCATTTGACGGACTGACTGGAGAATACTCACAAAGACGAATGGAATTTCAAATGGAATATGCACATTGTTCCAGAATGCAAAATCACATTAATTATATTCATAATTTTGTGAGAGTTACTCCATATCCATTTGTGAGGTCATTATATAATGCTCACGTAAGTAAAGGCGAAAAAGTATTAGGACGGTGCATATATGCTGATCCAGATAATATTCCCGATTGGGCAGATGACTTTTTAGGAGTTCCACCAACTGAGGACTAATAATGATATTGATTGACTTCAATCAGGTAATGATTGGAAATTTGATGATGAATGCAAAGACCCAGGCTGATGTGTCTGAGGACTTACTACGACATATGATCTTGAATACGCTTCGGAATTATAGAAAGCAATTCAACAAGACATATGGAGAGATTATTATATGTAACGACAGCCGTCATTACTGGCGAAAAGATGTGTTTCCTCTATATAAGCACGGTCGAAAAGATGGTAGAGATAAGTCCCCATTTGATTGGGAAATCATCTTCAAAATCTTTGATCAGCTAAGGGAAGATTTAAAGACACATTTTCCATACAAGTTTATAGAAGTATTGGGTGCAGAAGCGGATGATGTTATAGGGGTAATATGTAAATATCACCACGCAGAAGAAAAAATCCTTATACTTTCTTCTGATAAAGACTTTATTCAGCTACACAAATACAAAGGGGTCCAGCAATATTCTCCTATGCAAAAGAAATTTGTTAGACATCCTAATCCAGTAGCATATCTTAAAGAGCATATTATTCGTGGAGATAGGGGAGATGGAGTACCAAATTTCTTATCTGCGAATGATTGCCTTGTAGAAGGAGTTAGACAAACCCCAATTGCGAAGAAAAAGCTAGATGTTTGGTTGACTCAAAAACCTGAGGAAATTTGCGAGAACGCAGAAATGGCTGAAGGATGGAAAAGAAATGATGAACTAGTGAACCTCGAGAAAATTCCTCAGCTCCTCATCAATGACATACAAAACGCATACAATAAAGTTCCACCAGGTAATCGAAATAAGTTATATGACTATTTCGTTATGAATCGATTGTCCAAATTAACCGACGTAATCACGGATTTTTAATATGAATGATCAGGAAAATATCAGATTGATAAATCTGAGAAACAAACTATCTGAAAAGAAAGAAGAGATTATTGTTCCTTTTCAGAAACCATCTGAAAAGACACCAGAGCAACTACACAAAGAACATCTTGAAAGACTAGCCGCACTACATAGAGGAACAAGAAAATGGTAAGTGAAATATTAACCGATCTCGAAAGTGATAACTCACGTTTGTTTAAGGAAAATGTTCTTACAGTCAACAAAGATAATGAGCAATTAAAGCGTGTACTAAAAGCCGCTCTCGATCCTTATACTCAATATTATCAGAGAAAAATTCCTAAATATAGTCGAAAAGAAGATCAGCCTACCAAATCATTGGATTGGGCTTTAGATGGACTGAAGACTTTAACAAGCAGAGAATACACTGGTAATGCCGCCATTGAGCAACTTCAAAAGATTTTATCAGTATTAACGGAAGAGAATGCTGAAGTAATAAAACGAGTGGTAACGAAGGATTTGAAGTGTGGAGTGTCTATTGCTACAGTAAACAAAATATTCGGCAAGAAATTCATCGAAACATACCCGTGTATGCTTGCATCCGCATTCAATCAAAAGGCCTTTGAATCTATTAAATATCCTGCTCTAGTCCAAACGAAAATGGATGGGATGAGAGCAAATATCATCATTGATTCGGAAGGTATAGTTGATGTACGATCCCGAAATGGTAAACAGATTAGCTTAGATAGCCATTTCGATGAATTTGTGAAAAACATATTCTACAAATCCCCTACACTAGAAAATTTAGATACATTTCACGGTGCTGTTCTTGACGGAGAATTGTTAGTATTAGATGAGAATGACCTGTATATTCTTGATAGAAAAACTGGTAATGGGATTCTAAATAAAGCAGTAAAGGGAACTATAACTCCTGAAGAGACTAAACGAGTTAGATTTGCTTGCTGGGATCTGATCCCATTGGAAGATTTCAAAGCCGGAATCAGTCCTATACCGTATTTTGACCGAGTTGCTGTTCTGAAAGAAAGAATGGAGCAAGTATATAATGCTCAGGAAAATCACCTCATTAGTATCTTGCAAACTGAAACTGTAGGAAGTTATGCAGAATGTGAAGAGATTTTTAATGAAGCATTAGCTGAAGGAGAAGAAGGAGTTATCGTAAAGAATGGTGATTCTCCTTGGGAAGATAAACGTTCTAAATATCAAGTAAAAATGAAAGCTGAACTCGAAGCGGATTTACTTGTAGAAGGAGTAGTAGAGGGAACAGGAAAATACGAAGGATTAGTCGGATCTCTTGTATGTACGACAAAAGACGGAAATCTCAAAGTGAATGTTGGATCAGGCCTGAGTGATGAGCAACGAAAGAAAGATCCAGACGAATACATAGGAAAGATAATTTCCGTTAAATATAATGAAAAGATTAAGGATAAAAATAGTGATTACTGGTCATTATTTTTACCCATATTCCAAGAATTGAGATTAGATAAAACTGTGGCGGATAACTTATGAAATGGCTCAAAACTGATGACAATTTTCTAGAACCAGATTCCTTTCAACATCTTCAAACGATAATGTTTGGGGAAGAACTTCCTTGGTACTATATGGATAACATAGATACCCTGGATGATGTGGATAAGTTTCAATTCGTTCATTGTTTTTATGATCACGATAAAGGAATAACATCCAAATATTATGATATATTCAGATTCATTTTTGATAAGGTAAAAGCAAAAAAGCTATATAGAATAAAAGCAAATTTAATCACAAGGACACCAAGAAAAGAGATGGGTATATTTCATACTGATATTCCATCAAATCTTAAAAGTCCGTCGGATAAGTATATCACTTCAATTTTGTATATGAATACAAATGATGGACATACTGAATTTGAGAATGGGCATAAGGTAGAGAATGTAGCAAATCGATTCGTTACGTTTCCAGAAGAAACGAAGCACCGAGGTACTTCTTGTACAGACAAAAAGGTCAGAATAGTAATCAATTTTAATTATTTAATGGAGTAGATTATGCCAGTACCAGTCACAAACATACCCAGTTTCCCAGGAAAAGACATTTATAGTGTAAAGGACACTAAAGTCAAAAAAATTGTTGCTGTGGGTTTTGATAATAAAATGGACGCTAAAGATAAGCGAAATGAATTATCAAAGGATGCTTGGGAAAAATGGGAAAAGAAATGTAAAGAACATCCAGAGACACCTAGACCTCTACCTTATGTTGTAGTTAAAGGGTTAGATCATCCACGTTATTCAGTATATAATAGCAATGGCGAAATCTAAGAAAGGAAAAAATCCCTGGACGGGAGAAGAATATGATATAAAAGATTGTCCTGATTGTGAACAGGAAGCAGGTACTTGGGATACTGTAAAATCTATTGGGAATTATATGAAAAGCGAATCTAAGATAATGTCAGATGAACGCTTGGCAATTTGCAAAGAGTGTCCCCATTCAAGAGACTTGTACAATCGAGGATGGATCAATTACTGCAATATCTGCGGTTGTATGCTTAAAGTTAAAACCAGACTAAAATCTAGTAAATGTCCAGACGGAAGGTGGTAAATGGATTATGAATCAGCAGGAGTAAGTCTCCAAGAGCAAAATTTATTTCATTTCAAACTCTACAATAAGATGAACTGGCTCGGAGGACACGTCGGAGCATTCGATGTGGGTGCCGATTTTGTTGTTTCTAGTACAGATGGAATAGGCTCAAAGATCAAGCTATGGGAAGAAAATAAAGATCAAGAGGGCGTAAGCATTAAGAATCTTGGTCACGATCTGGTAGCTAACGTATTCAATGATATAGTGACTTGTGGTGCAAGACCGTTATTTATGAACGATTATCTTATGGTACCTAAAATCGATGATATCTACTTAGAACTGATAGACGGTATCAATGAAGCATTGAAATCGATGGGTCCTAGTATACCTCTGATTTCTGGTGAAACTGCTATACAGCCCGATGCAGATCCTTTCGACATAGCTGGTTTTGGAATTGGAGCTTGTCCGAAAGTAAAATTCATTGACGGAAGTGCTATCAAAGAAGGGGATATGATGATAGGTTTAGGATCAAATGGATTTCATTGCAACGGATATACGCTTATTAGAAAAGCCTTTAATAACTGGGATTGGGATATCACTAAAGGTGATGGTGGTAGATCAAAGCTACTCAAGCAACTCCTGAATCCTACACGTAATTATGTAAACACTATCTTAGATATTACGCACAAATTTACAGGTCTGATTCACGGTATTTCACATATAGCTGGATTTGGAAGAGATAATGTTCTTCGGCTTCTTGGTGAAAATCTAAATCTACGTCCCACGTGGAATAATAATTGGGTTAAACCTGAAGAATTTAGTATGATACAACAAATGGGGCACATATCAGATCAAGAAATGATACGTGTATTTAATGATGGAATCGGAATGATATTGATTGTAGATCCTGACGGAGTTAATGATATTATATCTGAACTTCAACATTTAGGAGAGAAGGTTTTTGTATGTGGCACTATCGCCCAACGATTCAAACAAGTGAAAAATGAAGAAACAGGAAGATATAACTGATTTTATAGAAATATATGATAATGGATTCAATCCGATATTATGCAATGATTTGATTCGTTGGTTTGATCTATGTTCAGAAAAACAGTTTACAGCCCATAATTTACCATTTACTCCTGATGATGGTTCACCTCCGATATCAATTAGATCCGATGAAAGCATTGGTGTTCCAGTAGGACTTGATGGTAACTATGGTCACGCAGGCGAAGCTGTTGATATGCTTTCGCTTCCAGCTCAAATGTGTAATGAGATTCATAAGAGTCTGAACAACTGTTTTATTGCGTATTCCCAGAAATATGATATGGGAAATATGCCTCTATCAAATGTCAGATTTAAAATACATAAAGTTAAACCTGGTCAAGGATATCACGTATGGCATTGTGAAAATGCTCACGAACATCCGAATCATACAAGAGTATTAGCTTGGATGTCGTATTTAAAAGTTCCAGAAGAGGGAGGAGAAACAGAATTTTTATATCAATCAAAAAGAATTGAACCAATAGTAGGACGAACACTTATTTGGCCTGCTTTTTTCACACATATGCACCGGGGGAATCCACCCCTAAAAGGTGTAAAATATTATATAACTGGGTGGTTTGAAAGGTTATAGATAAATATGGAAGAGAAGAAAAAGAAAGAAGAGAAAAAGATTCCTCAACACGTTATTGATGAGGACTTAGCAGATAGGGCTAGAGAACGTACAAAAGAACTCCGACAGATGGAGATGTATGATGATGAAATGTGGAACTGGAGCGGTTTCCGTTAATGGTAATTAAAGGTAAAAATGGTAAAAAGGATATTAGTAATTATAGGATTCTTAGTAATAGGAAATTCTATATGGGCACACGATAACGAAACATCAAACAAATTCAACGGAAATTATCCCACACTTCAAGTCAGAGAACTTTGGCAAGTCTGTAGCTTGACATTCCAGCAAAAACATCCGCAACTACCTCAAGCATTGCGTTGGTTAGTATGTGACTGTTATACAGATATCATACGAAGAGATTATACTCCGGATCAAGCGGCAAGGAAAGGTTCTTTAGATGAAAAAGAATTGACAGTAACGTTGATTCAAGAATGTAACGGATTACTCCCAATAGACGAAATACATACGTAAAATGCGATTTATTCAAATGTTTTTAGATTTATTTGAAAATCTAATAAAACCTGAACCCAAATGGCACGAAGGTCACGAACCTCAAGGTATAGATGAACGTGATCTTTCGGAAGCTGAGGACAGCTGGAAGGAAAATGATATCTATGATGATACTGACGAAGATCCTTTCGATACTGACGGTAGTGCTAACAGATCAAGTAAGAAATGAAAGCTGAAGACTTAGATCATTTAATACCTAAAAAGGATAAGGAGTACAAAATGGACCCTAAATATGTATTATTAGTAGATAATGGAACTTATGCGGATAATAGTTTGGTAGGATTATTTTGGACTGTCATCAAACATCGATTTCACCACTGGAATAAGGGTGAAGGATGGATTGATTAGAGGTCTTTGTCACCACCAATACGATGGTGACCAAACCAATACTGAACAGCATCTTTTTGACTAATAACTAACATACCTGTAATTGCACTCACCAAATCCCTTGAACTATCGGGAACCACTTGGTAGAATAGCAAGAATAACATCAATATCAATAATAAGAATTGACCTACGGTTACGATGAATCTTGCGGCAAAATGCAATCTTCTCTGTAAGTCCGATTCTGTAATTTTCATAGTATCACCTAAATCTGGTACTAACGCATCAACTATTTTATCTTTAGTCGTTTCCTTGGGCGGTTCGTACTTTCCTTCATACTTTGCCATATAACTGCACTACTTATAAAAGTTTTGGGATTGTATTTTCGTTATAGGTAGATTTCTGCTTCAAAGACTGTCCTCTACCCAGTTTATCCATTATTGTAGCATTACATTTTCCCATTAACTGATGTCCCATAGCTTCTGCTTGAGGCTTAGTCAAATCTTTCAATTCAGTTTGTTTATAGTTTTCCCTCATCTCATCTACATAACAATCGCATATAGCCGCTACCATATTAGGTGGTATCTGTGGAGCTTTAAAAGCGTGAGTTTGAGAGCAAATTGCCCATATGGACCTTAATTGGAGAACTTCATAGTCCCCCGAAAATCGAGTTTTTTCAGGAACAACAGGTTTTGGCTTCTCAACGATATGATAATTACAACTTGTGATTAACATTCCTGTCAGGACCACGATCAATATTTTTAGATTTTTCATCATATGACCTCCTCTTATGAATCTTTTGTAACAGTAGATATATTTATATAAAACACTTGACATTGACCAAAAGTCCTAGTATAATATAGTTAAGAAATGAGAAATTCACATAAATATTGAGGAACATCTATGAACTTGACAATCAAAGGTGATATGACACCGGACTTGCCGATAGACAAATTCAAAGATATTGTCGCCACGTATAAGGGCGAAAATTCCTTTATTCTTGACGTTATTTCCAAGGTGGAGAAGTCGCATACTGCTTCAGCAAAGCAAATAGCCGCTGTTGTTAAATGTTACTTGTCCGACGTGGAATACGCCAAAAAGAACGAAGCAAGACTCGCTCGAATGGTTCCGATAAAAGAGGGTAAGGGCGAAGTCATCGGAGAAGTTATTTCTATTAAAGAATATTCCAATGATTATGATTTCGGTAGATCCAGTATCTATAAGATGCTTGTCGAAGACTTCAAGGGATATAGAGTGTTTGGAACTATCCCAGCATTCTTCCTGGACGAAAACATAAAAGTTGGTGATTTCGTTAAATTCAATGCGAAACTCAAACAGAAAGAAATTGGTTTTGGATTCTATTCATACCCCACAAAGGGAATTTTCGTTGATGGAGAGAGTGCTAAAATCGCAAAAGAGGAGATGAAACCTGAACCCAAAGAGGAGCTTGATCCTGCTGTGGTTCAACGAGACAAAATAACCCGAGAATTAATGGATTTTTTATCAGCATAAAAGACTTGACATTGATGGTTGGAATTGAGATAATATAATTAAACGATGAGAGAAGGAGACCAATGTGAGTATTACTGACTGTTAGAAATAGGGATCGAAGTTCTTGATCCCCCCTCTCCGGCCCCCGAAAGGGTGACGGCCGATGTCGGAAGGGAGCGAGACATTTTATATACCAGCGAAAGCTGAAGCGTTGAGTTGGGAGGGTTGGTTGGAACGCTAAGGGCAATGAGGAAAGTCCGATGAAAGACAGCCGGAGGGGTGGTGTAGGGAGCATACCGGTTTAGCAAATTGTCGAAGACCTCATCCCACCACAATATCTAGAAAGAATATGAAAACAATAATCCACGCTAAATGTATCGATGCCAAGGTGAGGTTAGCCCTATATGGGATGTTGGAGTATTCCGCTATGAAATTATTCCCTCGGAGAATGAAGAAAGTCTCGATTAAATTGCACCTGAAACACTACGAATACGAAGGGGAAGCAATGATTGAAGAGGGTACCAAAACACGAAATCCACGTAATTTTAAGATTGTCATCGATCCATATAGAATGGAGAAAGATGATTGGGGTAGAGAACTGAACTATTCCGAGTGGGTATCTAAGATACTCAGAACGCTCGGACACGAAATGGTTCACGTTAAACAGTATATAATGGGTGAATTGACCTTTCCTAAGGGTGCATTGACTTGGCAAGGAACAAAAGTCGGATGGATGACTGAAGACGAATACTATTCCTCACCACACGAAGTCGAAGCCTACGGTAAAGAAAAATGGTTGCAATTAGGATATAGTACAGTATGGAATGAGATACAAAGTAGAGAAGGGAATAAATTGCAAGTTTTATGAAAGCGGTAGAACTAGAATATTTACGTAAGGGTATGGAACAACAGTTCCGTCATCAATTCTACAAAGATCCTAAATTCCCATTCTTACAATCACTAGGAATCACACACGTTCTCCACTCATTTGATACAGGAGAAGTATTCTTAGGGCTGTTACATATGTGGTGGGAAAAACATAGTTTAGAGCCGTCAAAGTGGGAATCAGAATGGTTAGATGATGTAAACGATGCAGTAACCCTTGCAAAAATTATAGAACCCAAATCGTATGATTTGCTAAAGCTGGTGAATGTTCACAAGACTGAAATGGAAAGAATAGAACACGAACAGAAGATCAAGAAAATCCGCAAAGATAAGATACAAGAAGAGACAGAAAAAAGTAAAAATTATTTGTGGAATTGACTTTTTTGCTTGACATTGACTCTGGTTTATGAGATAATAGTTATGAAAGTGAGAGAGATATGAGAGAAAAAATGATTGTTTACTTGGATATGGATGGTGTGATTGCTGACTTCTTCGGAGCTATCGAAGAGAGACACGGCGTTAATCACTGGAAAGAAGTTGATATTGACAAAAGTGTAATAGAAATGGCCGAAGCATCGGATGACTTCTTCAATACCCTACCTAAGTTTACTACGACTGATGAATTGGTTAATTTTGTTCGGAAGAACCGAGATGTAGAATACGGAATTTGTTCGACTCCTTTAAGAGGAGATCGTAAAAATTCTTCTCATTGGAAAAGAGTTTGGTTAGAAAGACACGGACTCCTTCCTGAGAGAGAAGAAAATATAATTTTTACGTGTAATAAAAAGAAATGGGCAGTCAATGAAGACGGGAGTCCTAATATTTTGATTGATGACAAGCCTAAAAATATTCGTGCCTGGAACAAAGCCGGCGGAATTGGTATTGTCTATCAGGCGAACGAAAATAGCTTGGAGAGTCTAAAATCTACGCTTTCCGATGCTATTGATGAGAGATAACGTATAAATATCTTCACATTCACTCGTTCCCTCAAGATTAATAAATCGCAAAGGAGTTGCAATGAATATGAATCCACCTACCTGCGAATTCTCGTAGCGTTCAGGCCCAGTTAAACATCGGGTCGATGTATCAACTTATAATTTGACCAACTTTAACGGAAGATGTCACGGCATCTTTCAATTTTTTAATATCTACTCTAGAGGAATATGAAAACACGATAAATCAATCCAGTGAAGGATAGTCCTATCATTGTTACGAATGCCGATGATGATTTTATCTCGATGATTGGACTGCTATATGATTTTTCAGAAGGAAACATATATGAGTATAGTACGTTTACACTTTATACCACTATTGCTACCGACTATTTTTTTGGTCGTTTCTGTACTTGTGTGGGCCGGAACAGTTTGTCCTGATCCGTCACCAGAACTAACCAAGGTGCAGAATGTACAAGAAGAACTTAAGGTCAAGGCAGTAGAATTAAGGAAGAACCTTCCTAAGAAAGAGGTTCTGAATTATCAACCTGTACATTCGGGGGAGCATTGGCGACCCGATAAGAGTCTAATAGCTTTTATTAAGAGCATTGAGAATCATCCCTTAGCGAATGGGAAAGCTAAACTTGTTAGCTATAAAGACTATGGTTACGTAGCAAAAGGATACGGAACTCGGGCCAAACACTTTAAACATCATACTGTAGAGGAAGCCGAGAAAATTATGATTCAGCATTTACTTGAGAGCAACAGAGTTGTTGACCGACACGTAAAAGTTGACATAACCCATCACCAGAGAAACGCTTTAGTTTCACTGGTATACAATGTTGGACCTTTTGCATTTAGTACATCCAGGGCTCTTAAAGCCTTAAATGCAGGAAACTATAAAGAGTTTAAAATCCACGCATTTGATTCTCGGAGAGGATTCGTATGTGCTGGAGGAAGACATAACAAAGGACTTATGGTCCGTCGGGCTCACGAATTACAAATATGGGAGAAAGGGAAATATTATTCACAATTGATGTGACTGTGACCGAGTGGCTTAGGTAGTGGTCTGCAAAACCATTTACGTCGGTTCGAATCCGACCAGTCACTCCATACAGATCATTAGTGTTAATGGTAGCACGTCGGTCTCCAAAACCGAAAGTATGGGTTCAAATCCTATATGGTCTGCCAAAAATAAGACTTGACAAATACCTATATATAATGTATAATATTTAAAATTAATTGAAAAGGGTATATTATGAGTGAGAAAAAATTAAAGGTCGAAGCTGAAGAATCAGCAGATTACGACAATTATCTGGGGGAAGTCACAGACGAAAGTTTGCCGACTTCCCTTGGTGCTTTTATGGAAGATGGTGAAGACGGTATAAATGAAGAAGCGGATATCGAAGAGTGGAGAAAACA
>Ga0115011_10002146_pt1 | contig 13845 bp, 10 predicted proteins | sample TroAtlMetagenome_2_FD_88705 | JGI IMG/M metagenome (GOLD analysis project Ga0115011, IMG submission 88705) | Marine eukaryotic phytoplankton communities from Atlantic Ocean - Tropical Atlantic ANT8 Metagenome | ecosystem: Environmental > Aquatic > Marine > Oceanic | place: Tropical Atlantic...
ATTTCTGGTTTTGGAATGGGTGCATCAAGTATTGCTTTATTTGCTAGAGTTGGAGGTCGAATTTACACTAAAGCTGCAGATGTGGGTGCTGATTTAGTAGGAAAAGTCATGGCTGGAATTCCAGAAGATGATCCACGAAACCCTGGAGTAATTGCAGATAATGTTGGAGACAATGTTGGTGACGTAGCAGGAATGGGTGCAGATATTTTTGAATCATTTGTAGGGTCATTAATTGCTGCAATGGTAATTGCTTCTACAATTCAATGGTCTGGTTTAGGTCAAATGGCAGCAGAGGCAAATGATTTAGGAAACCATAATGAAATATTGATGGTATTACCATTATTACTCGCAATAATAGGATTTATTGCAAGTGTAATAGGAGTATTTTCTATGAAAGTTTTGAAAGAAGGAGATCCTGCTTCTGCATTAAGATACACAACATTTATTGGAGCAATATTATTTTGGTTAGGAAGTTATCTTGCATTAAATGTATTTGAAATCCCATTACAACCATTATATGCAATAATCGCAGGAAGTGTAGTTGGAATATTAATTGGGCTTGTTACTGAATATTATACCTCTACCGAAAAAATATTCGGAATCAAACCACGTGCTGTTATGAGGATTTCAGAGGCATCAAAAAGAGGGCCAGCAACAAATGCGATAGCAGGATTATCTGTAGGTATGGAAAGCGTTTTCTTACCATTAATACTAATTGCTGTTGGAATTTATGTATCTAATTATTTTGCTGGAGTCTATGGAATTGCATTAGCAGCAATGGGAATGTTGGCTACTGTAGGAGTTACTATGACAGTAGATGCTTATGGCCCTGTAGCAGATAATGCAGGAGGTATTTCTGAAATGAGTGGACTAGGTCCAGAAACAAGAAAGATTACTGATGGATTAGATTCAATTGGTAATACAACAGCAGCAACAGGTAAAGGATTTGCAATTGGTTCAGCTGCATTAACAGCACTTGCATTATTTGCAGCGTTCACAACATCTGTAGCAAATGCTAGAGAAGTAGATGAAGTGGAAATTTTATTGACAAGTCCTGAAGTAGTTATTGGTTTATTGATTGGTGGAAGTTTACCATTTTTGATTGGTGCATTAACCATGAGTTCTGTAGGCCGAGCCGCTGAAGAAATGGTTGATGAGATAGTAAGACAATTCGAAGTTATGAAAAAGGCACTTAAAGGTAAAATCAAAGATGAAGACCTTGATGATATTAATAAATGGCCTGAAACAATAGAAGTTAAAGAAGATGGAGAAGTGAAGATATATCCAGATTCCGAACAATGCGTAAAAATCAGTACAGATTCAGCAATTCGTGAGATGGTACTTCCTGGTGTAATTGCAGTCTTTAGTCCATTAATCGTAGGATTTGCATTAGATGCAGAAGGATTGGCTGGAATGCTCGCAGGAGCAACAGTCACAGGAGTATTACTTGCATTATTCATGGCTAATGCAGGAGGTTCTTGGGATAACGCAAAGAAAGCAATCGAAGCTGGTGAATTAGAAGGAGAATCAAAGGGTGGAGAAGCACATGCTGCTGCAGTAATCGGAGATACTGTTGGAGATCCATTCAAAGATACAAGTGGACCATCTTTGAATATTTTAATCAAATTGATGTCAATTGTATCTTTAGTGATTGTACCTGTAATTGTATAGGATGGTGGAAATTATGCCTGCTGAAAGGGCAACAAAGAATCAAGTCTTTGTGCTAATCGTACTGTTTGTATTGGTTAGTTCTGGGTGTTTAGGGTCTACGACTCAAGGAAGTAAATCCTCAGATTCTATTTTAACAGTTCCAGAATGGAATATAGGAGATTGGTGGATGTATACTTTTACAACACCTGAATTTGGAGATGTAACTACAAGGTTAGTTGTAACAGAGACAGAAGCTGATTCAAATAGTTCCTATATGTTGGGAATTACTAATCAACTAGAATCTCATAGGCATGCATTGTTAAATTTCAATCCATTTTTAGGCAGAATTACTCATTCTAATTTATCAGTGTATGAAAATGGAATACCTCAACCTGTATTCAGTTTCCCATTAGAGGAGGGTAACTCTTGGACATTTGATTTATTTGGATTTAGTGAATGGAATGCGAATGTATTGTTAATTTCTGGAGGAGTGTCTTACATTACAGCAGTTCATTCAGATGGAGGAACTCTAGAATATGAATATGATAATTCACTTCTATTTTTATCTAAATTTGTATGGACTAACTCTGATAATGTAATTAAAATGGAAATGAGATGGTCTGGTCAAAAAGGTGTGGATTATGAGGGAGATGCTTTTTTCGTAAGGGCCTTTGATTTTAAAAATGAAATATATGAAGGCAATGATGGAGAAACATATGATTCAACATTTCTAAATAATGGACATCCTACTGATGGTAATTTTGATCATTTATACATATATTTAGATGTTGAAATAGCAGGTTCTGCAGCATCACATGGTTCTTTTTCAATAAAAGATCATAGAGGAATAAGTCCAAAAGTAGAAACATGGAATGCAGGAACTTCTGAAAAAGGTTCTATTTCAGTGATCCCTTCACAATCGGGGGAGTATTCATTGACAGTAACTTGTAGTGGTGCTAATTCAATAATACATGTGATTGTAGTTGGTGGATTAGAAAGGTCTTGGAATTTATAGGTGTAGGTATGCAACAAACACTTTTGATGTTGCATGGACTTACAGGAACTTCCAAAATGATTGAACAATTTGCGAAAAAAATTAATCCAGAAGGTTGTAATTTAGTAGTCCCAGATGGGACATTTAAACATGAAGAACGGGGTTTTTGCTGGTGGAATTATTCATTAGAGCATCATAAAAATAAAAGTAATAAAATAAAAGTTACAGATAAATTACTTCGAGAAGTTCAGGAATCTATAACTTATTTAATTGAGAAATTACCCGAAACTGGAGATATAATTATTGGTGGTTTTAGTCAAGGTGCTGCAATGGCACAAATAATGTTATTAAGTAAAATTTCATCACGGATATCTGGTTTAATTTTGTTAGGGACTAGGTCTATTGAAGAAAATAAGTTAAGGGAAGCACTAACTAAATCAAAACCAGTTCCAGTATTATGGATGCATGGTACTGGTGATGAATTAATTAAATTTGAAGAAGCTATTGAATTAGTAAATATCTTTGAAGAAGAAGGGTGGGAAGTAACAAAAATCAAACATGAAAAGGGACATATAATTCCTTTAGAACATCATAATAAGGTAATTGATTTTGTAAATAAGGTGTATTCAAACAATTCCAGATGATTGAAGATCATCAAACCCACCTATGAACCTTGGTGATTCTCCTCTTAAATCAAAAATTACAGGAACTGTTTTATGTCCTGTTTCCTGGATAATTTTATTTCTTTTTTCAGGTTTAATACTCAAATCTATTTCTAAAAATGTAAAATTATGGCCTTGTAAATATCTTTTTGCAGCGACACAATAGGGACAATAATCTGAGGAATAAATGAGAAAATCTACATCTGTAGAGTTTGCATCTGAGATTATTACATTTGACATTTAATACACCTTATTTTTCAATTAAAACTCCATGATTGTCAATGGACCAATCGATTATCATCCATCCTGCGTTTTCACATGCTTTTTTTGTTTCATTAACTTTTCCTTTTTTTGATAACAATGCAACGGCACCTCCTCCTCCGGCTCCCATGACTTTCCAAGCGCTAATCACATCATTTCCTTTCAATGAATCACAAACAATTCTGACAGGATCATTAATTGAAGGAGATAATTTATCGGTTGTAAGAGTCACATGATTAAGAATGTCGCTAATAGAATCTCTTTGATCGGATTCTAATGCCTTTGCCATATCGTCTGCTAAATCTTTTAATTTTGAGATTGCTTCAATAATTTGAGAATCTCCTCGATTGAATTTTTCCCATATTGGAGAATGAACTTCCCCAGATTTATGGGCAATTCTACTATGTGCGATGATAAGATTTTTTTCTAACCATTCAATAGCACTTGGCATTGGTTTAAATGGCATAATCTTAACATCCTCATCATTGAATTTTAGATGCTGTGCACCGCCGTATGCACTAGCCCATTGATCTTGTCTTCCAACAGGTCCACCTAAGATGATTTCAAATTTATGTGCCATTTCAGCAGATTTCTCAGGTGAAAAATTACTATGATTTATACAAGAAAGTAGTGCTACATTTATTGCACTAGAGGTACCTAAACCCGTTCCTACAGGTACTTCACAATCATAACTCACTTTCAGATGGCCTTCATTGTCTATATTTAATTCAGCATATGCTCTCTTGTTTATTGCTATGTTGACTACAGAACCTGTAAATTTCTTGGTGAAATAGGTAACGTCACTCCATCCTCCTGCTAAATCGATACGTACTGGTGCACTTGCTTTTACTTTCATAATCACACCACCTAACTGTATTCTAAAAAGGAATTAAGTGAATTATTTGAAGGATTCAAATCATTGGTAAATCCAAAGTCTAACGGTATTCCACTAACTGTTCCAACTAATCCTGTTAATAATAGATGATTTCCTATTGGCCTTTCATTTCTAGTAGGAATTAGTTTCTTTTTATGTAGGTTTTTTATATTTATTTTTGACAAATCAATATTTGCTTCTCTCATTGATTTATTTGCGACCCAAATATTAGATGAAATTGATTGAGCAACTCCAGAAATATCAATGTTGTTGGATAATATTGGTTGCACAGTATATGTTTTAATCCATTCATCATTCCATTCTTTCGAATCAACATTTCCATAGATGCTAGGCCAATCAATTGCACTATTTGGCTCTAAATGCCAACTTCTTGAGATGTCATTCATATTCATCATAAGTTCTATTGCTGCCCTAACCATTGGATGTCTTGGCTCTTGATTGTACACTTTATCAATAGTTTCTTCTGCAGAAAAATATAATCCGCAATCAAGCTCTAACAATGCTTTTGCTACATATCCAGCAGGCCAATATTCATCTTGAATATTTTCTTCGATCCACATTTCTAACATATCTAATGCATCTTCACTACGATTTTCAATTCTTAATAATGCAATATCCCTCAATAAAATTTTACGAGAGATTGGGGTATTTGTTTTAGGTCCAGTAATCTTAGGCATAGGAGTTCTTTCAAGATACCATTTTAACAATTCAATATTACCTTTAATGGCACTACTTACTTGAATGTGGTGAATATTATTCATATCAAATTTTATTTCATTAGGGGATAGTAATGAACCAATCCAATTCAAAATCAACCTTTCTTGTGATTGTTCAGCAACAGCATTTAGGTGATGTCTTGCTTCTTTGTAATCTCTAGTTGCTAAATTAGCAGCAATTAATGCTAATCTTGCAAAGTCATCTTCCCCGCCTTCTAGAGCTAGTAATTTGTCTGATAAATTCTCTGTAGATTCCCAATGTCCTGAAATCATTGATAGTGTTATTTCAGATCTTAGTTTTGCTAGAAGTGTTTGATTATCCTTCTTTTCAAGAAGATCTTCATATCTTTCGAATGCCTCAGTATACCTTTCTTTTCTGACTAAATCAATTACCTTTACTTCTCTAACTCTAATTTTTGTTTTTAATGTTTCAAGCTCTGAACGTTTTGATAAATCAACTGCATCGAATTTCATTGCATTTAATTTTTTGAGTTTCCCAATAGATAATAGCCACACAAATAGGAAAATTACTTGACCTGCTGAAGCCATCATCCATGTTAATTCTTCAAGCATGTTTTTGGTGGCAATTGTACAAATATTATTTTCAAGATATCCACATGCTTCACCTTGAGGTAAGAATGCAGAATCCCAAAAAGTCATCATTGCTAATGCTAATAAAAACATTGATTGACCAGCAAAACCACTGAAACAAAAACTAAGAATGTCTGCCTGTTGTGCTTTTTCTGTTCTAATTAACTTGTTATCTGCCAATTTTATCCCTGCTCTTCCTGAGATGTGAGTTACAGCCAGAAACATCGTTCTTGCAACTTCAAAAACAAAAGCAATACCAACAACAGCAATATTTAGTATTAAGAATAATAGTACAGCACTTACCAATGGTTTACGAATAAAATCAGTTTCAATTTTACTGAATAATTCGATTGCATAAAAACCCAATAATCCTCCTTCCTCCATTATGGTTCCTTGTTCAACTATGTCCCCAAATCGAAATACACTATCACTATGTTTAAATTTTTCAGGAATCAAAAAGGTTGCAAAAAGAGAAAGAAGTGTGTTCACTGCCGTAATTGGCATGGTAATGGCAGTAATCAAAACAATTGTAGACAACACACGTCCTCTCCGTGATGGCCTTTCAGGGTTTATGTCCGTTGGTTTTCCTCTAGCGTGTAACATTTTATTTTTCACAAGTAGATTCCATGATGATCCTAGAACTCTCCCATATGCAATAATTGCTGGTAAAAACGCAAAAAAGATAGTCGCAGAATTTAACCTACTACTATTCTCTGTGATTACAAAGTCTCTCATTGTCAGTCTAAAAACGAATATTAATCCAATCCAAATAATGCCTAGGAGTGACATTTTGATTATTCTTTGTGAAATACCTTTTAATTCTAAATCAGCCCTTCTATTTCTTAATTTGACCTTTAATTGGGCATCTAAGGATGATAAGATTGAGATTACAGCAGGTATTGAAATCAATGTGATGGCTACAAACAATACCCATTGATTTAATTCTTGAGTGCCTTGTGAATATGTAATTAAAAATTCCATTAGTAATATTGCCACACCAGTAAGAGACCAGAGGTAACTTTGAATTCCAAAACGTACTCTTGAATCTTGTAATAATTCTCTTGCATCAGCGGTGTTTTTTGTCAATATATGTATCTCGTAGACATTTTCTTCTCTTTGAAATGCAACTCTAAGTCCACGTAAACCATGAGGAATAACAAATCTCCAAAGTAAGATTACAATTGCCAAACTCCCAATAATTGGTACGAAATCGTCAATCGTGACCGTTGAAACTAGTGAAAACACGCTTCTCCCCCGTTACCTTCTGGCACTAATACTTCAAAGAATATACCGTAACAATGCTATTGCTCCACCCATGCTTTCTAATTGCATTCCGTAGTCATGATCTGAGCTGCACTGAATCATTTCACCACCACAAATTTCTAATTTTTTACACCATTTAGACCAATTTTCGTTATTTATTTTAGAATTTTCATCACGTAATAATTCTGCCAAAATTAATAATTTTTCAATGGCCCCTTCCTCCATTGCTTGATTTAATTGATTTTTACCATATGCAACAGCTCCTTGTGTGGCAATTCTAGTAAATGCATCTTCTAAATATTCTATTTCTTTAATAATTGAATGGTCTTTTAATAAATCTAAGGCAAGCCCTTCTTTCAAAATTTCATTTGCAGAAGCACGACCTCCCATGCTGGTAGCAATATTGCGAATTGTTCTACCAGAATCAATAGAATCAAACATTTCTTGCAATCTTTCTCTTGCCATTCCTGGTCCACAAATAATTATTGGAATGTTTTTATTTAGTTGTATATTTATGTCACTTGCTACCTTTTTCATAAAACCTCTCTGAATACCGCTTGATGATTCTGAATTTCCAGTATATTTTCCACCACCCCGCATAGTAAATGTTGCAATATCTCTTAATCCATGCATTGTTACTTCATAAAGTATGATTTCATCTAATTCTGCAACTATTATTGCAACTTTGCTAGAGGATGAATGTTTTTTTGCTGAATTAATTAATTGAATATCTTCTGTAGGCCAGATACCATCTATTGAAAGTTTAATTTCATCACCAATTTGAACAACGTGGGTATGATGACTACCTTTGTCAAATGCGGCTTCATTAATTATTCCATGTACTCTTAAAGTATCACTAAATGTTTGAAATTCTGTATGTTCAATAATCAATTCAATCCATATTTTTTTCCTTACTGCTGATTTAGCCCTTCCTCCTTCTTCTCCAGCAGTAGTTTGGTCTCTTCTTTCACCTAGCATTCCGATTTTACGACCTTTATTGCATAATTTTGCAGTAGTCCAAAGGTCATCTTCCGATGAGATACGGAATTTTATAAAATCAGGTCCACGTTTGATGATTTTCATTTTACCGTCTCAACTAAACATTCCTTTTAATTCCCCATCCTCATCAATAGTCATATTTGTGGCCGCAGGTATTTTTGGTAGTCCTGGCATTGTCATTATATTTCCAAGAATAGCTACAATAAATCCTGCTCCTGAATTTAATCTTAGTTCTCTTATAGGAACCTCGAAGCCATTTGGTGAGCCTAGTAAACTAGCATCGTGACTTAGTGAATATTGTGTTTTTGCCATGCAAATGGGTAAATGCCCATATCCCCATTTTTGTATTTGTTCGAGGTCTCTGTGTGCTTTTGGATATAGATTAATTCCTTCAGCACCATATATTCTAGTTGCAATTCTTAATGCTTTTTCAATTACTGGCATATCATTATTGAACAGGGGTGTAAATGGTCTTCCTGCAGCCATATGTGTTTGACAATTTACAACAACTGCTTCTGCCAATGCTGCACCTCCATTTCCTCCATCAGCATGTACGTTTGTTTCAACACATGAACTTGCACCTGCTTTTTCTGCGACTTTCATCAATGCCTCAACTTCATCATCATGATCAGTATAAAATCTATTTACACTTACAACCACGGGAATATCAAACATCAGCATATTTTTGATATGCTTTGTAAGATTTGTTTCAGCACCAGAAATTACTGCTTCTACATCCTTTTTTCTTACAAGTTCTGGAGAAGGCCTCTTTGATGCAGATTTTCCAAAAGCACCACCATGTAATTTCATAGATCTTACAGTCACATTAACTACGACGCAGTCTGGAGGATTACCACTTGCAGGAGTTTTAATGTGCATAAATTTTTCAGCACCCATATCCGATCCAAACCCCGCTTCTGTAACTACATAATCAGTACACCTCAAGGCGAGTTTATCTGCTATGATACTTGAATTTCCATGTGCTATGTTTGCAAATGGTCCACAGTGTATGAAAGCAGGGTCACCTTCAATAGTTTGAACAAGATTAGGCATCAAAGCATCTCTTAGAAGTAATGCCATTGCTCCATCTGCTTGAAGGTCAGAGGCTAAAACAGGAAAACCATTCTTTCTTTGTCCAATGACAATCCTTCCTAATCTTTTCTTTAGATCTGCATAATCGGAAGATAATGCTAAAATTGCCATGATTTCAGATGCAGCAGTAATGTCGAACCTTTCTTCCCTTACATTTCCATTTGCAGGTCCACCTAATCCAATTGCAACTTGTCTCATTGCTCTGTCATTTAAATCCAAAACTCTTGGCCAAGAAATCCTACTTGAATCAATATCTAATTCATTTCCGTGTTTGATATGATTGTCAATTAATGAAGATAATAAATTGTGAGTAGATGTAACTGCATGAAGATCTCCTGTAAAGTGTAAGTTAATCTCTTCCATTGGGAGGACTTGTGAGTATCCTCCACCTGCAGCACCACCTTTGATTCCAAAAACAGGACCCATTGAAGGTTCTCTAATTACACAACAAGCATTTTTACCAATTCGATTTAACGCTTGAGTTAATCCAATTGTGGTGACAGTTTTCCCTTCACCAAATGGTGTGGGATTTACACTTGTAACTAGTACAAGAAATCCCTTTGGCCCATCTACTCGTTTTTTTAATGCACTCCATTTTATTTTTGCAATCTCCCCACCATATTGGACAATCTCCTCAGCATCAAAACCCATTTTCCAAGCAATGTCTTGAATTGGTACTAATTTCGCTTCTCTGGCGATGTCTAAATCACTCTTCATGGCATCCCCGCAAAGTATAGGTATTCAATGATTGATGTTCTAAATACAGTTATAGTTTCATTTGAGGGCCTTCTCAGGTATGCCATGCGGGAGGCAAAAAGGTGCACTGTTGGTGGTTATCCGATAGAACATTCTTTGACACCATATTTATTTGCTTTAGTCCATGAGCATTTGGGCCTTGAATATTTTTCATTAGGAAAAATAGCTTCAGAATACATTGATGAAGTAATCAATTGTAATGATGTTTCAAAACCCTCTGAAAATTTCAAAGAGACGGTAAGAGAAATAACACAGAGCATTGAGGGTGAATTTTTCGATTGCCGAGCAATCCCTGAAATAAAGGTACTTGCAAAAGATTTTGATTTCAATGGGATAATTAAATGGGGTTCAATTACCTCACCCTTGAAACACCAGTTTGGGAAAAATATAGTAAATTGCTATACAGTAGATGAGAGGGGATTGAGATATTCAATGACAGATGGATTTGCAGTTATTTTAGTAGCAGAACACTTCGGACTTAATTTTAATTCTAATCCTGTATTGTGTTTGAAAGGAGGTGGTTCTACTGCAATAGCAACAGCAGAAGCATGGCTTTCTAGGGGTGGAGAAATCAAGGCATTAAATGGAAGAAGAAGTTTGCCAGAATATTTGTTAATTAGATGTAATTCGGAATTAGAACCAAATTTATTTCTTGATTTTGATAGTTCATCAGATTCAGATTATTTGACTCTCACTCCTAAATATACTTCCAAGGTAAACGCTTTCAAGAATAATATTGATGGCCGTTGGATGCTGATAGCACAGCATCTTTTATCCTGGGCAATATTATTTTCACCAGAAAATGCAGAAAAATTACCCAGTATGGATTTACTTTTCAAAAGATTAATTTCACTCGAATCATCTGGAATTAGTATGTTTTGAATGTTAATCTTAATAACAATCTTGTTTTAGCGAGGGGTATGGGTTTTTTCGCAGCGATAGGAAGAGGATGGAAATTAAGTAAGTTAAGTTTTAGAGTAGTTAAAGCAGATCCTGAAATATTAGTATATGTTTTATTGATGGGTACAATGTCTTTAGCAACACTTTCAGCTATGAATGCTCCATTTTTTCTAGAAATGGATTGGGCTGTAATAATGACAACAGATTCAATAACAAATGAAGAAGTCGTAGGTGGATTAACTAATGCAGGGATGGCTTGGTATTTTTCATTCTATATGTTGCTTAGTATTATTGTAGTTTTTTGGAATTCAGCAATCGTAGCCAATTCTCACATGAGATTAAGTGGAGGGGATCCTACATTTGTTTACGGAGTAAAAAAAGCATTTTCTAAAATCCATTTAATTATGATATGGGGTATGATTTCTGGAACAGTTGGACTAGTGTTGAAATTAATAAGAAATACAAACGCTAGAGAAGTTAAAAACCCAGGATTACAAATATTGTTTATGATACTTACATGGATGTTTGAAGTAGCATGGTGGATAATGACCTTCTTTATGATACCTTTAATGGTAATTGAAGGAAGATCGATTAGAGATTCAATGAGAGAGGGTAAAGATATGATGATGAAGACATTTGGAACCAATATTGCCTCGGGACTTGGAATCGAATTTATTGGTTTTTGCTTCATTGTTTTATCAGTATTAATCGGAGTTGTAATTGGCATGGGGCTCGGTGTGCTTCCAGGAATTGTAGTAGGTGTTCTTGGAGTAGCATTAACTTTGATGTGGGTTACTGCAGCTAATACTGTATCTATTTCCGCACTCTATATTTTCGCTAAAACTGGAGAAATGCCTCAAATTTACAAAGAAAATGGAGTGAATTCATTCCAATTCAATGTCTAAAGAGGAATATTCCCGTGCTTTTTAGACGGACTCCACTCTTGTTTTGAACTAAGAAGTTCTAATGAATCAATAAGTCGTTTACGAGTAATTTCTGGTTCAATTACATCATCAAGCCAGCCGTTTCTTGCAGCGACATATGGGTCTCCAAATTTTTGTTTATATCTTTCAACCAATTCTAAACGAACCGCTTCTTTATCTTCTTCATTTGCTGCTCCAATTTCTCTTCTATGGATTATGTTGACAGCACCTTCAGCACCCATAACTGCTAATTCTGCAGTAGGCCATGCAATATTCAAATCAGAGCGTAAATGTTTGCATGACATTGCTAAATACGCACCACCATATGCCTTCCTAGTCACTATGGTTAGTTTTGGCACAGTTGCCTCTGCATAAGCATAAAGAAGTTTAGCACCATGCCTGATGATTCCTCCCCATTCTTGTACAACGCCTGGAAGGAAACCAGGAACATCTTCAAATGTAACTAGAGGAATGTTAAATGCATCACAAGTTCTTATGAATCTAGCTGCTTTTACTGAAGCGTCAATATCCAGACAGCCAGCCAGTACTTTTGGTTGATTTGCAATAATTCCTACTGGGAATCCACCAATGCGTGCAAAACCTATCAGAATGTTTTCAGCATATTGTTCGAATAATTCTACAAAATATTCATCGTCAACAATTGGAGTTATCACTTTCCTCATGTCGTATGGTTTGTTTGGGTTATCTGGGATTAAATCATTTAATTCTGGTAAAAGTTTTCTTTCATCACCACTAAATGCATATGGAGGATCAGCCAAACAATGATCGGGTAAAAACCCAATTAATTCAGAAACCATCTCAATTGCATCATCTTCATCATCAGCAACTAAGCATGCTACTCCTGATCTACTTGAATGAACTTGAGCATCCCCTACATCCTTCGTTTTTTGTTCTCCAGAAACAATTTCAGGAGTCACAAGTGGGCTTGAAAGAAATAATTGGCCATGTTGACTTGACATTATTGTAAAATCTGAAATCCCAGCACACAACGCTGAAGCACCCACTACAGGACCAAGAATTAAACTAAATATTGGGATTTTTCCACTGCATTGTACTAAATAATCCATTAATACTCCAGTAGCTGCAAGAGAACTAACTCCATCATGCGCTCTTTGTCCACCTCCATCCCAAATTCCAATGATTGGTGTTCTCGAACGTTCCGCCATTTCAATTGTTCTAGTTATTTTAGATGCATGCATTTCTCCCATGCTTCCCCCAAATACTCCAAAATCTTGAGCAAAACAATGTACGGGCCTACCATCCAAAGTTCCATGTCCTGCAACAACTCCATCTCCTGGATGTTGGTGTAAATGTAGATTGAAATCAGAATTTCTATGTGTGATGAATGCTTCAAATTCTACAAAGGAATCAGGATCTAATAATTTTTTAATCCTTTCTCTTGCAGTCAATCTGCCAGTTTGTCTTAATCTATCCACATCATGAGGATGCCCTCCACTATGGCTGATGGAACGAATCAAATCAAGATCCTCTAGGGCTTCATTATTCCGTTCCATTAGTTGTGTCAGCACACAGACAGACCATGAAATCAACGGGTCGAGAAATCACATAACTTTCAATTGAAAAAGTAATTTTCCAATTGGAAAATTAAAAATCTAAAGTCTGCTGATTTTCTCCACATAAGTTACTTGAAATTAATGAATAAACATCATTTGGTTTGTTGGAAAGAACCCAATGTAATTTTACAGATGCCGTGTCTGGAGGAGTAGTACTTTGGTGACCAATAATGCCCAACTCTTGTTGATTTCTACCTTTAGAATACACGTCTAAGTTTATGGGTCCATTAATGCATTGGCCTACCATTAATGCTATTCCTCCAGAATCAACATAATCTTTTATTGACTTAGCAAGTATTAGATTTTCAGGAGAATTCCCCAGAGGATCTTCTATTGGTAAATGTCCTAATCCCATGCCATGAATAATTATTCCTGCATGCCCTTTTTCTTTTACAAAATCAATAAGTTCTGGCTGTAAATGAGCATTTGACATTATGTGAGTAAATTTAAGATTGCAGTTAAACATTGCTGGTGTTTTGTTAATGTTCCTTTTTGTTGTAGGCCACTCACCTTCAATTCTAATGTTTACATTATCCCTTTCTATGTCA
>Ga0115011_10002147_pt1 | contig 13843 bp, 11 predicted proteins | sample TroAtlMetagenome_2_FD_88705 | JGI IMG/M metagenome (GOLD analysis project Ga0115011, IMG submission 88705) | Marine eukaryotic phytoplankton communities from Atlantic Ocean - Tropical Atlantic ANT8 Metagenome | ecosystem: Environmental > Aquatic > Marine > Oceanic | place: Tropical Atlantic...
CGGTCAAGATGTTACGAAAAAAAAATGATCCGGACAACAGACGCCAAGGAGGTAGGTGTGGGGAACACCGCAGAAGAAACGTGCCGCTGTCCGAATCGCTTGTGATGTTTCTCCCCTGAAGATAATCTGTCAACTATCAATTCGAAACCAATAACGGAGCACCATATGGAAGTTCATTCCGTTTAAAAAACTAACAAAATAAGTAGAAAATGGCGGAGAGGGGGGGATTCGAACCCCCGATACCCGTGAAGGTACTCACGCTTTCCAGGCGTGCGCCTTAAACCACTCAGCCACCTCTCCGCCGAGCGGGAGAACATTGTGTGGGAGGATTCTCTGACCTACAAGTTTTTTGCAGATCCTGACTCGTTACTTGATTTGGATAGCGGCTTTGAAATATGCTTAACGCGCTTTATGGCACATCTTAAGCTTCACATTCCAGGCCCCATTGAGGTTAGTAACAAAACATTCGAAGCATTTCGGACTCCAATGATCGGACATCGTAGTCAGGATTTTAAAAATCTTTATGATTCGATTATGCCCAACTTGCAGGCATTACTCTTTACAAATCGATTAGTATATCTCGGAACTGCATCAGCATGGGGTATTATGGAGGGAGCCTTGAGGAATCTAGTATCAAAAGGTGTTCTTAACTGTATGAAGGGAGCATTCTCAGATAAATGGCATGATGTCTCCAAACGTTGTGGTAAGTATGCAGAATCGTTACAAGTCGAATGGGGTTCCCCTATTCTGCCAGAACAAATTGACGAGCGACTGGCTACTGGGAAATTCGATGCTATTACAATGGTCCACAACGAAACTTCCACCGGCGTAATGAGTCCGCTCTACGAAATTGCAAAACTAAAAGAAAAATATCCCGATGTGATGTTTATAGTCGACAGTGTCACATCTATGACAGGTGTTAAAATTGAATTCGACAAGCTTGGAATTGACCTTTTACTCGCTGGCTCTCAAAAGGCTTTTGCTCTTCCTCCAGGTTTTAGTATTTTTGTAGCCTCACAAGCCGCCTTAGAAAGAGCTGCGAGTATCAATGATAGAGGCTATTATTTTGACTTAATCGAATTCCAAAAAAATGCCGAAAAAAGTATGACTCCTAGCACTCCTAGTATCGGACATATATACGCTTTAAAATCAAAACTTGAAGATTTTATGGAAGAAGGGCTTTCACAAAGATTTGATAGACATGCAAATCTTTCTAAAATGACCCGTGACTGGGCGACTAAACAAGGATTCACAATATTTCCCGAGGCTGGATATGAGTCCAAAACTCTGACCTGTGTCAACAATGGTGCCAAACCAGGTGGTCGGGAGATTGAAGTAGCTAAGCTGCAAGAACTTATGAAAGAACGTGGCATCCTGATTGACGGTGGATATGGCAAACTCAAGGGCAAAACTTTTCGCCTCTCAAGTATGGGTGATGAAACACAGGAAACAATGGAGTCGCTCTACGCCCTTCTCGACGAGTCATTGGAGCAACTCTAAAACAATCTAATAATCATAGTTTCAACCCTTATACAATTAAACCGTCAACTAGTTTAATAGTATTGTGGGCCCGATTAGCTACTTTGCTATCGTGCGTCGCAATAATCATAGTGAGTCCAGACTCAGCCTGAAGGTCACACAACAGGTCCAAAACATCATTACCTGTTTTCGAGTCAAGGTTACCAGTTGGTTCATCAGCGAGAAGTATCTTTGGATTATTGATCAACGATCTCGCAAGAGCCACCCTCTGCTGTTCCCCCCCAGAAAGCTCCGCCGGTAAGTGATGCATACGATTGCCTAAACCTACTCGTTTCAAAAGTAATTGCGCACGTTCCAATGACTTCAAATATTTAACATGCGCAATACGTGATGGGATCAGAACATTCTCCAATGCATCGAACTCTGGGAGTAAGTGATAACCTTGAAAAACAAAGCCCACCTTGGTGTTTCTCCACTTCGCCAAACTTCTCGAAGACATAGTCGAAAGCAACTGCCCATTCGAACTTACTTGTCCGCTCGTCGGATTATCAAGCCCACCCAGTAAATGCAAAAGTGTACTCTTCCCTGTACCAGACGCTCCTTGTAATGACAGAAATTCGCCTTGACCAACCTCTAAGCTCACACCATGCAGAACTTTGACTGCTCGACGACCTAAATCGTAAGATTTTTTTAAATCTTGAGCTTTAAGAATCGGCTTACTCATGACGAAATGCCTCCACAGGTCTAAGCCGACTTGCATTCCATGCGGGCAACAATCCAGCCAGAATACAGATAAAGAATGACCCAACACCAATCTTTACAAGATCACTAATAACTATTTCAGCTGGTAAAGCTTGAAAGCCATAAATACTAGCTGGGAAAATCTCCAAACCAGTAATATCTCTCATTAAGATGAGAAACTCATTTCTAAATTCCAGTGCTAATAGCCCAAAACCAAAACCAAAAAGTAAACCTAGAATTGCAACTAATAAGCTTTGGAAAAGAAAAATACGCATGATTTGCCCACCGTTAGCACCTAATGCTTTAAGCGTGCCTATCTCCGGCGTACGCTGCACAACAAAGGTGATCTGAGAACTCGTGATACCAAACGCAGCAACAATCATAACGAAAAAGAGCAAGTAAAACATTACATTTCGCTCCACAACTAATGCTTCTAGCAAATACGAATTCTCATCCTCCCAAGTACGCACTACCAAACCAGTTGGTAAAACCTTTAGCAACTGCTGGCGTGTAGTCTCCGCCAAGGAAGCATCTTTCAAGCGAACACCTAGCCCATGAACAGCATCTCCTAAATCGTATAAGTCCTGCGCATTCTCGAGCGAGGTCAACATGAACTTTGAATTATACTCGTAAAAATCAACGTCAATAACGCCCCTTACTTCGTAGTCGTCAGGTAGCAATACAATTTCTCCCCCTGCCTCCTGCGATTCACGAATACGGTGAAAACTTCGCGCCGAATGCACAGCAAGATAATCACCAACCTTGAGATTCAGTCGCGATCTAATTTCCGAACCTACTAACAGCCCTCCGCTTAAATCCATCTCTCCTTGTACTACATTATTGGAGGAAACCAGTGAACTGACGGTTTGCTCCAATTCAATATCCACACCACGAATAAAAGGAGTGTCAATCTGTGGAAGACCCTCATTCGGTTGCGTCTCAATCAAAACTGGCCCAATTACAAACGGAGCCACACCTTGTACGGCTTCGTTCTCAAGTAACTTATCTCGCACCTCACTATAGTCATTCATTACACGGCTTTCTGCAAAAACCTTAATGTGATAATTAAAATTGAGTAGACGTTCTCTGAGCAATAGATCGAACCCACTCATAACACTCATAACTATAATCAACACTGCCACGCCCAGAGTCACACCAATAATAGAGATCAATGTGATTACTGATACGAAAGTCCGCTTGGGACGTAAATATCTCAACGCTAGTGATAATTCGAAGGGAAGATTCACTTAATGCCCGAATACTCTAACTTGAAGGAATGATCAAAGGAAGATTCAATCGTGTAGATAATTAGTCGAATACGGTTAATCATAAAAGCTTACACCTTTTATTGTTTAAGGTTTCATGCTAAACTTTGCCTTTGATTTAGTTCTACACCTTTATGATGTGTTTTTGAATAAATCTAGTGAGAGTTTATATTCCTCTTAATACAACCTAAAAAATTTCTGAACAAATGCTCTGCGATATATGTAATAACAATGAAGCCACTGTACATCTCACACAAATGGTCGAAGGAGAAACAAAAAAAATCGATCTCTGTGAGTCATGCTCGAAAGAAAAAGGCGTTGATGATCCTGCAGGTTTTTCATTAGCTGATCTACTCCTTGGTCTGGGAGCATCACAACAAATGGAAGAGGCTGATTCAACTAGCACAAAATGCCCCAAGTGTAATTTCAGTCAGGAGGAATTCAAAAAGTCCGGAAGGCTTGGATGCGCCGAATGTTATGACCATTTCGAAGAAGGTGTAGAAGGATTATTGAAAACCATGCATAAGGGCACACGCCATAATGGCAAGGCTCCAGCCGTATGGAAAAAAATGAAAGACTATGCTGATCAACTCCACGAACTCGAAACCATGCTGAACAAAGCAATCTTAAAAGAAGATTACGAGAAGGCCGCCGATCTCCGTGACAAAATTGCAAGCATCAAGGTAGAATATACAAGCTCCACTAAAACTGTTTGAAGATATGAATATTGACGAAATCCTTTCGAGTCCGACTGCTGCTGCCGAACGGGAAGGCCCATCAAATAAAATAGTATGGTCTAGCCGCGTTCGTCTTGCCAGAAACATAACTAACACTCCATTTCCTGGCTGGGCAAAAAAGTCTGTGCGAGTGGATGCGTTCCAGAAGATCCGTAAGAATGTACTCAAGCTCAACAAGATGAAGGGTAGTTTTGAAACAGAGATGGATCAGCTCTCCACACTGGAAAAACAAATCCTAGTAGAACGACATATCATCAGCCGTGAGCATGCAGCGAAAAGCAATGGAAGCGGCCTTGTTTTAAGCAAAGACGAAAGCATTAGTGTAATGATTAACGAAGAAGATCATCTACGAATGCAAGCACTCCTCCCTGGACTGCAAATAAAAAATGCATGGTTAACAATCGATAAATTCGACAGCCAACTTGAGAAAGGCCTAGAATTTGCTTACTCAAAAAAACGAGGCTACCTCACTGCCTGCCCCACCAACTTGGGAACAGGTATTCGTGTAAGCGCAATGCTTCATTTACCAGGACTTGTACTCAGTGAACAAATCAATCAAATTATTCAAGCTGTTAATAAACTAGGGCTTGCTGTCCGAGGACTTTATGGAGAAGGCACCGAGGCGCTAGGGAATCTCTTTCAGGTTTCCAATCAAATGACTCTGGGCGAAACAGAGGGAGATATCGTCGAGCGACTTAATAAGGTGCTTCTACAAATTGTTGATCATGAAGAAAACGCACGAATCAAACTGATAGATAGTAAACCGAAAATGTTATATAATCATATTGGTCGTGCTTACGGGATCCTTGCTAACGCCCATAGCATTTCATCCAAAGAGACAATGAATCTTCTGTCCTTATTGAGACTGGGAATGGATATACAAATGTTCCCGGGAACCTCACAAGCATTGATTAATGAGCTAATAATCATTACTCAGCCAGCTCATCTTCAGAAGGCCAACGATGGGAAACTATCCGCCGAAAAACGTGATCTACTTCGATCGGACTTACTACGATCACGATTAAAAGAGGTCGATCGGCCTGTTGTATTAGACGAAATAAACATAGAGGATGAAGAGAAATCCCAAGAACAAGGGTAAAATCAACTCTTGGAAGAAAAAATAATGAAACTATTCTCGGGCTGGACAACTACGCGCTTGAGGTCCAAATTAGCGGTGGTTGCTATATGAGTGACGAATCAATGAACAATTTCACCCCACGTGCCCAACAGGTGCTAGCACTCGCTAGGAAGGAGGCAGATCGTTTCAACCATAGCTTTGTAGGAACGGAACATCTTCTACTTGGACTAATCAATCTAGGACAAGGAGTAGCTGTAAATGTCTTGCAAAAAATGGGACTAGATTTAGAGACCGTTCGCCTGGAGGTTGAAAAACAGGTTGGCACCGGGCCTGATCAAAAATTGGCAGGTAACATACCCTATACACCAAGGGTGAAGAAAGTACTTGAGCTAACCAAAAAAGAAGCCAAGGCACTACATCACACCTACGTCGGCACCGAACATATTTTGCTTGGACTACTGCGTGAAGGAGAAGGCGTTGCTGCACGCGTTTTAAAGAATTTGGACATAGACATTGATCAATGCCGTCAGGAAATACTTCATGAACTTGATCCCAATTTTGAAGAAAACGAAGAAGTAGCTGGAGGTATTACTGAGGAAGTCGATGCTAGTAAAAAACAGGTTAAGACTCCTGCTTTAAAAGCTTTCGGACGCGACCTCACCGAAATCGCAAAAAAAGGCGACATGGACCCAGTAATTGGTCGATCAGAGGAAATCGAACGGGTTATTCAGGTTCTTTGTCGACGAACAAAAAATAACCCAGTCCTATTGGGCGAAGCCGGAGTCGGCAAAACTGCAATTGTAGAAGGGTTAGCTCAGGAAGTTACAAAAGGAAATATCCCAGAAATTTTACGTGAAAAACGCGTCATCACGCTTGACCTTGCGTTAATGGTTGCCGGAACAAAATACCGCGGCCAATTTGAAGAGCGTATAAAAGCTGTAATGGATGAGATTCGACGTGCCAAAAATGTAATTTTGTTTATCGACGAATTACATACTATCGTTGGAGCCGGTTCTGCCGAGGGCACAATGGATGCTTCAAATATAATTAAGCCGGCTTTAAGTCGAGGCGAACTACAATGTATAGGGGCAACTACTCTTAATGAATACAGAAAATATATTGAGAAGGATGCAGCACTAGAAAGACGCTTTCAATCCGTGAAAGTAGAACCTCCATCAATTGAAGATGCAATCGAGATACTCAAAGGTCTTCGAGCGCGATACGAAGACCATCATAAAATGGACCTCACGGATAATGCCGTCGAAGCTTCCGTAAGGCTCTCAGAACGATATATTACCGGACGATTCCTTCCTGATAAAGCCATCGATATAATGGACGAAGCGGGTTCCCGAGCCCGAATTAAAGCCATGACTAGGCCTCCTGAAGTCAAACAAATCGAAGCAGATATAGAAGAAACACGCATAAAAAAAGAAAATGCCATAAAAGAACAGCAGTTTGAAACAGCTGCCTCTATGCGTGACGAAGAAAAGAAAGCTAAGGAAAAACTCGATACGGTATTAAATGATTGGAAAAAGAAAAACGAAGAGGACCGAGTACGAGTAGATGAAGAAGATATCATGCATGTGGTTTCCAAATGGACCGGAATTCCATTAAAGCGCATGGAACAAGGAGAAATACAAAAGCTACTCGCTATGGAATCAACATTATCCAAGCTTGTGGTCGGTCAGAGCGAAGCTGTAGAAACACTATGTAAAGCACTACGACGTAGCCGTGCAGACCTAAAAGATCCAGCACGCCCTATTGGGGCATTCATGATGCTTGGGCCAACCGGGGTTGGAAAAACACTTCTGGCAAAAAGTATAGCATTGAACATGTTTGGTGATAGCAAAGCTTTAGTGCAACTAGACATGTCTGAATACATGGAAAAATTCAATGTATCTAGGCTTGTTGGATCTCCTCCAGGCTATGTTGGATATGAAGAAGGTGGTCAACTAACTGAAAAAGTCAGACGCAACCCGTACTCGGTAGTACTGTTCGATGAGGTTGAAAAGGCTCATCCCGATGTCACAAATATGCTTTTACAAATTCTCGAAGAAGGAAAGTTAACTGACAGCTTTGGACGACAAGTCGATTTCAGAAACACGATTATTCTGCTCACATCCAATGTTGGAGCTGAGCGCCTTCAAAAGGGATCAGCAATGGGATTCACTTCACCAGATGAAGAGGAAGACTATAGCCGAATGAAAGACAACCTCACAGAAGAAGCAAAAAAAGTATTCCGCCCAGAATTTTTAAATAGATTTGACGATATCTTAGTCTTCAGATCACTAGGAAAAGGAGAACTAAAACAAATTCTTGAGCTTGAATTAGAAAAGGTTCGCAAACGGCTGACAGAGCGTAATATCAACTTTGAGCTAGATGAATCAGCTCGTGATCTACTGCTAGAAAAAGGATACGATCCTACTTATGGAGCTCGCCCTATGCGACGTGCTGTAGAAAGGCATTTGGAAGATCCGATGGCTGAAGAGATTATTCGAGGTGAACTTCGTGAAGGTGAAACTATCACTATAAAGGCGAAGGACGGTCATTTGAAATTCACTCAGAAAAAAAGGTCATCTAAGAGCAAGGGCTCCAAAGTTTCTAGTTAGATAAAGAGTAAAAATTTAATCTCCGCTTGGCCGACATCATGGCTGAGCGTTTTTTTATTAACCAGGCATTGTTGACTCGCATGAAGTCAATCAGATTGATAATAAACCTGTCTGTTAAACCCATGGAAAAACCTGAAGAAAACCCTATCAAGGATGCATTCAGTAGCTTAGCACGAATATCCCATATGTTCTGGGAGTCCATGGGCGCAATATTCACGAAACGATTTCGACTACGAGATTTGGTCGAGCAAATCAATTTCATCGGGGTTAAATCCCAATCTGTAGTACTTCTCACAGGAGCCTTCACAGGCATGGTCATGTGTGCCCAATTCTACATTCAGTTTCATAAAGTCAAGATGGACAATGCTGTCATGTCAGTAGTCAGCGTTGCAATGTGCCGTGAGCTAGGCGCCGTTTTAACCGCATTAATGGTATCTGGAAGGGTTGGAGCCGCTATGGCAGCGCAGCTAGGAACAATGAAAGTTACCGAGCAAATTGATGCCTTAAGAACCCTGGCAACACACCCCATAGATTTTCTAGTTGCACCTCGATTACTCGCAACCATGATAACTCTGCCATTACTCACTGCGGAAGCAATTGCTATCGGAATGGCTGCAGGAATGGCAGTAGCCGTTTATCTACTAGGATTAGATCCTGTTTTCCTTTGGACAAATATGGTTTTCTACACTTGGTCTGAAGATGTGCTGATGGGATTAATTAAAGCATTCATTTTTGCCGGTATTATCGGAACAGTCTCCTGCTATAAAGGTATGAATTGCGGACAGGGTGCGGAAGGAGTCGGCCGAGCCACAACTGAGGCAGTTGTAACCTCATCCATTATTATACTAATAAGCAACTTCTTCGTAACACTGCTATTAAACAAGATACTTATATTTTCAGATTGATCGAAGTAAGCCAACTAAGAAAAAGTTTTGGATCCCAGGAGGTTCTTAGTGGTGTTGATTTATCCATTAGCCGCGGAGAATCTGCCGTAATAATCGGAGGAAGCGGGTGTGGTAAAAGCGTCCTTTTGCGACATATAATTGGATTAATTCAACCGGACTCAGGCGACGTAAAAATCGAAGGTGAAAGCATAGTTGATTTAAGCGAACGACAACTAATCAAGGTGCGCCGTAAATTTGGCATGCTGTTTCAGAGTGCCGCATTGTTTGACTCGTTAACCGTTGAAGAAAATGTAGGATTTCTACTTGACCGAGAAGAAACTATGCCCCGAGAGGAAATTCGAAAAACCGTCGCAGAAGCACTAGAACTCGTCGACTTAGGGGGAACTCAAAACAAAAAACCAGCTGAGCTTTCAGGCGGCATGCGCAAGAGGGTGGGACTCGCTAGAGCTATCGTTTACAAACCTGAAATTATTGTTTACGACGAGCCAACAACAGGCCTAGATCCAGTGGTATCAGATAGTATAGATCAGCTCGTGATCAAAATGCGTGACCAGCTTAATTGCACAACGATCGTTGTCACTCATGACACTCGCAGCATGCGACGTGTTGGGAACCACGTAATGATGCTCCACCATGGAGTGATTCATGCAAACGGAAAACCAGAAGAAATTTTTAATTCAACCGATCCCATAGTTCACAAGTTTGTAAACGGCATCGCAGATCCAAAAGATTTGGAATTCTAATATGAAAACAAAAACAGAGTGGAAAGTCGGCTTATTTATTGCCATTTCATTGGCGATAGCAGTCGGATTAGTACTAAATTTCGCAAAGGGCATTAGCCCTCTAACCAAAACCTATTCCCTTAATCTCGCAACTAAAAATGTTGATGGCATTGTAAAGAATGCGGTGGTCATGATGGCTGGTGTCCCTATCGGTAAAGTCACCCAAATAACCCTTAACACCGACAAATCCGAAGTAAGTATGAAAGTTCAAATTGAAGAAATATATAAAATCCGGAAAGGATCCAAATTCCAAATAGAAACATCGGGGTTTTTGGGTGACAAATACATTGGCATCATTCCGTCATCCGACAATCAAAGTCCCGAATTAAAAGACGGAGATACAGTTCAATGCGAAGAATCGTTCGATATCATGAGAGTTGCCCGCTCAACATCAGGCGTGGTGAATCAATTAAATTCTGCTACATCGCAGATCACAAATATAATTAATCGAATAGATCGCAAGCTACTTGACGAACAAACCTTAACAGATCTCTCTTCCGGACTTCGTAATTTACGAGATGTTTCAGAAATTGCATCGAAAACAATTTCCAGCGTCGACAATCTAATAACTACCAACTCTGTGCCAATACAAACCGCCATTGGTAATGTTGTCGAATTCTCTGAAGAGTTGAAAACCGCGGGCGGAGAACTACGAAATCTTATCAAGACCAACCGAGCAATAGTTAACGAGTCAATGGCAAATATCAAAAACACCACTCAGTCTTTAAACAAATTAATCGGGGCAGCCGAAAGAGGCGAAGGGCTAGCTGGCAAATTGTTCGCTGACAAGGAACTTGCAGAAAATATTGTCACTCTTTCAAGTAATCTAAATGAGGTTAGCGTAAAACTTAATAGAAGAGGAATTTGGGGAGTGCTTTGGGAAGATAAAAAGAAAAAGAAGCAGGAAACCGAAAATGCCAATAAAGAAAAAAAACGTTAATGGCTAAGCCTACCGACATCCGGATTACTGCTACAAAACTTTTCTTTCTTCCAATCGAAACGAGGGTGCCTCTTAAGTTCGGCACTGAGACACTGACTCATGTAACATGCGCCAGGACAGAATTAACGGTAAGCTTATCAAATGGAGATAACGCCAAAGGCTGGGGCGAAACACCATTAAGCGTTCAATGGGTTTGGCCCAGTCAATATTCATACGAAGCTCGCCATAAAGCACTAAAGGACTTCTGCATTTGTTTGTCTAAAACATGGGCAGAATTTGATAGCGTTGGACATCCTCTTGAGATTAGTCACGATTTTCAACAAAATGAACTACCTAAAATTCTCAATGAATTTAACAATAAACAGTCTATAGTAGAGCCCATACCATGGTTAGCTGCGCTAGTTTGTTGTTCACTATTCGATATTGCCCTGCATGACGCGTTTGGCAGAGTCCTTAACCTTCCAACCTACAAAACATATTCCGCAGAACATATTAGCCGCGATCTTGAATGTTTTCTTGAACCAGCGATTAAATCCAATATCAGTTTTAACGGTAAATTCCCAAAAGATTTTCTATCAAAAAAACCACCAACTTCTATGCAGGCTTGGCATTTAGTCGGAGGACTAGACTTATTAGAAGAACATGAATTATCTGGTAACGAACCAAACGATGGATATCCAGTAATACTCTCAAATTGGATCCAAACCGATGGATTGACTTGCCTGAAAATCAAGCTGCGTGGCAACGATGCGAGTTGGGATTATAATCGATTAGTTAAGGTTGGAGATATCGCCATTAAGAATGGAGCTCGATGGCTATCTGCAGATTTCAACTGCACCGTCACCGATCCAAGATACGTCACCGAAATTCTTGATAAACTAATGACGGATGAACCAAGGATTTTCGGAATGATACTTTATGTTGAGCAACCATTCCCATACGAATTAGAGTCGAATAGCATTGATGTTCATAGTGTTTCAGCTCGTAAACCACTTTTTCTCGATGAAAGCGCTCACAACTGGCAATTAGTCCGACTAGGTCGTGAACTGGGCTGGACTGGCGTCGCACTAAAAACTTGTAAAACTCAAACTGGAGCCATCCTTAGCGCTTGTTGGGCTAAGGCACATGGGATGACATTGATGGTGCAAGATTTGACTAATCCTATGTTAGCACAAATTCCCCATATGCTTCTGGCTGCACAAACCGGGACCATAATGGGTATCGAAACCAACAGCATGCAGTTTTACCCAGCAGCATCGAAACAAGAAGAAAAAATACATCCAGGGATTTACAAACGTCGTGACGGGAAAGTAAATATTAAGTCGATAGATGGCACTGGCTTTGGTTATCGCATAGAAGAAATCAAACGAACTCTCCCGGAACCAATAATGGTTTCCGACAATACCTAATGAATAAAATACCAAAAACTATTTTTCTAATAGCTGGTGAAGCTAGTGGCGATACATTAGGGGCTGAACTGATTAACTCTATTCGTAATCAACCTAACGGAAAAAATATCGAATTCATTGGCACAGGTGGTCAAAAAATGAAGACGGCCGGCTTGCAACAACTGTTCGACCTTACTGAACATGCGGTCGTGGGCTTTTGGGAAGTACTAAAAAACTATTTTAAGTTTCGAAGACTTTTTCAACAATTAATTAATTTAGCGATAAAGAACGAACCAGATGCTATCGTGTTAATTGACTACCCTGGGTTTAATCTCCGATTTGCAAGAGCAATTCGGAACCATCAAAGACAAGGAACTGGAGCATTTAAAAAATGGCAACCAAAAATCATAGCATTCGTTTCCCCTCAAATCTGGGCATGGAAGGAAAACAGATTAAAACAAATCACTTCTGATTTTGACCTAATGCTATCAATTTTTCCTTTTGAGAAATCATGGTATGCTAAACGAGCGCCAAAGTTTGCTGTTGAGTTTGTCGGGCATCCATTAGTAGACAGATTTTCGGCAGAGAAAACTGAAAACAATAAAACCCTATCCAATCCTGATCTTTTTACTGATCAGCCGGAAGTCCTTCTTCTCCCCGGCAGTAGGCAGCGAGAACTTGAAAAGCATCTACCTGTAATGCTTGATGCCGTAACAATAATAGCTGCTGAAATTAAAATAAAAGTTCGTATTGTATTACCTAACGAAAAGATGCTTAGCCTGGCTAAAAATATTGTTCCCACAGGAACTGAAATCCTCCTTCAAATTGGAAATTTGGAGGAATCACTAAATCAGGCAAGCCTCACTATTGCTTCATCCGGTACAGTGACGATGGAATGTGCATGGTTCAAAGTTCCAACCGTCGTCGTATACAAAACTAGCTTAATTACTTATACAATTGGAAAAATACTCGTAAAAGTTCCCTACATGGCTATGCCAAACATCTTAGCTGAAGAGGAAATTTTTCCAGAATTCCTCCAAAATGAAGCCACATCTGATAATATCGCAAAGGCTAGTTTACTGATACTCAAGGACAGCACCGAACGTCAAAAAATTCTAACCGGCCTTAAGCATATCGCCACCCAGCTAGGCGAACCCGGAGCTACCTCCCGAGCCGCAAAGCACATCCTTAAATCAATTGAATAAATCCTTATTATTCGCTCTAATCTCGACCCGAAGATAAGACTTAGGTATAGTAACAAAGCAGGCATGGTCCAGTATCTTGATCTATTGCGATTGGTTTTAGACAAAGGTAAAACCAAAGATGACAGAACCGGAACTGGAACAATTTCAGTTTTCGGAGCGCAAGCTCGTTTTCCGGTTGGTGAATTCTTTCCCGCACTCACAACAAAAAAACTTCATTTTCGATCTATAATCCACGAATTACTTTGGTTTTTAAAAGGCGAAACCAATATTAAATATCTTAATGATAATGGTGTAACAATTTGGGATGAGTGGGCAGATGAAAACGGCGATTTAGGCCGAGTTTATGGTGCGCAATGGTGTGATTGGAAAAAACCAGATGGTACTTCTGTAAATCAAGTTGACCGTCTAATAAGCGAATTAAAAAACAATCCCAATAGCCGCCGCCATATAATTAGTGCATGGAATGCTGGAGAACTCAGTGAGATGGCCCTAACACCCTGCCACGCCATGGTACAGTTCTACATTCATGACGGTGAATTAAGTTGTCAACTATATCAACGCAGTGCCGACTTGTTTCTAGGAGTACCTTTTAATATCGCCTCTTATTCATTGTTACTGATGATGGTGGCTCAAGTTTGCAATCTAAAAACCGGCGAATTCATACATACATTTGGAGACTTACATCTATATTCAAACCATATAGATCAAGCAAAA
>Ga0115011_10002150_pt1 | contig 13841 bp, 12 predicted proteins | sample TroAtlMetagenome_2_FD_88705 | JGI IMG/M metagenome (GOLD analysis project Ga0115011, IMG submission 88705) | Marine eukaryotic phytoplankton communities from Atlantic Ocean - Tropical Atlantic ANT8 Metagenome | ecosystem: Environmental > Aquatic > Marine > Oceanic | place: Tropical Atlantic...
AAGTCGGTCATTGGTTAGGTGGTGGCGGTTTGTTCCATCTTCAAAAGATGAATATAGACGATCTTGTTCTTGATGTGTGCTCAATATCCGTTCTCCTTGAGAGCGAATTGGAACTTCGAAGCTGAAATGCGAAAGCAGCAACTTCCATAATTGGATTAGCTCTTAAATAGGGAGATTTACGTCAAGTTCTCCTATTTGATTCTACCGCTAACTAAGGATTCTACAACTGCTGGGTCGGCTAGTGTACTTGTGTCACCCATGCTTTCTGTATCACCTTCAGCGATCTTGCGTAGGATTCTTCTCATTATTTTCCCGCTTCTAGTCTTGGGGAGCCCTGAAGTAAATTGGATTTTTTCTGGCGAAGCGTGAGGGCCAATATCCGCACGAACTTGTTTAATAATTTCACTTGTTAATGTTTCGGTAATTTCTTTTCCAGTTTTGAGAGTAACAAAGGCGTATATGGCGTTACCTTTAATATCATGCGGGTAGCCAACGACGGCGGCTTCTGCAACGGATTGATGGCCGCCAATTGCTCCTTCAATTTCTGCTGTTCCAAGGTTGTGGCCGCTTACAATAATGACGTCGTCCACTCGTCCAGTAATCCAATAGTATCCGTCCTCATCGCGTCGGCAACCGTCACCACTAAAATACTTTCCTGGAAACCGTGTAAAATAGGTGTCTATAAATCGCTGATGATCACCGTAGACCGTTCGCATTTGTCCTGGCCAAGTTTCGAGCATGCATAGATTTCCGGATACCCCATTTCCGTCTATTATGTTACCTTCGTCATCTACCAGTGCTGGTTTAACGCCAAAAAAGGGTAGGGTGGCTGAACCTGGTTTTGTAGGAGTTGCACCGGGTAATGGTGAGATAAGTATGCCGCCAGTTTCGGTTTGCCACCATGTATCCACAATTGGGCATTTCTTTTTTCCGATTACATCATGATACCATGTCCATTCAGGAGTTTTAATCGGTTCGCCTACGGTGCCCAGAAGGCGAAGAGTAGAAAGATCATGTGCTTTTGGCCAAGTGTCGCCTTCCTTCATCAGTGCGCGTAGTGCAGTGGGAGCAGTGTAGAAAATATTCACTTTGTGTTTATCTACAATTTGCCAGAATCTGCCAAAGTCTGGATAATTGGGCACACCCTCATACATCATTGTGATAGCGCGATTTGCCATTGGGCCATAGACAATATAAGTATGCCCAGTGATCCAGCCGATGTCGGCGGTGCACCAGTAGACATCACCAGGATGATAATCAAAGATGTAGTGATGCGTTGTAGCTGCATAGGTTAGGTAGCCACCAGTGGTGTGCATTACGCCTTTTGGTTTTCCTGTACTTCCAGAAGTGTATAGTATGAATAATGGATCGTCTGCATCCATAGGCTCGGCCGGGCAGATTGGTTCGGCGGCATCAAGGGATTCATGCCACCATATGTCGCGATCATCTCTCATTTCAATTTCAGAGCCTGTGCGTTTAACTACGATGATTTTCTCAATAGATGGTGTGCTTTCCACTGCCTTGTCAGCGTTGGCTTTCATGGGAATATCGAGTTTGGTGCCGCGTACTCCGGTGTCTTGTGTGATGATAGCCTTGCACTCGGAGTCGTTAATACGAGTGACGAGGCTATCTGCACTAAATGCTCCAAATACGATTGAGTGTACTGCGCCGATACGCGCACAAGCTAGCATTGCGATGGAAAGTTCAGGAATCATTTGCATGTAAATGCAGATGCGATCACCTTTTTGGATGCCTATATTTTTCAGCGCGTTCGCTGCTTTTTGAACTTCGTATTGAAGTTGACTATACGTATAGGTGCGGCTTTCGTTTGGATCGTTTCCTTCCCAAATTAGTGCAGATTCTTCGCCGTGACCATCTTCTACATGCCGATCAACACAATTGTAGCATGCGTTGATTTTGCCGTCGACGAACCACTTAATCTCAGCTTTATGATAGTCCCATTCGCGGAGCTTGTTCCACTTTTCAAACCAATGAAGCCGTTCGGCGTGTTCACTCCAGAATTCCTCTGGATCGTTAATCGATCGGTTGTAGATTCTTCTGTATTCTTCTAGAGATGAAATATGCGCGTTGGCTGAAGCTTCAGCGCTTGGTGGGTAGACGTTGGTTTTGGAGTCGTCGCTCATTGTTACGTGGCCAGCAAGTTTTATGCATGCTAATGCCTGCGGTCAACGTCGTAGCTTGCGATCGTAAAATTGAAAATCCTTAGGAGGTCGAATAGGCATGCTTAGCCCTCCCATTTCACCGAGTTCATTAAATAATTGTTTTTTAAGATTACTAGCTAACTCGTTGAATGCTGGAATCCGGATTAAGTTGTGCCGTTCATGAGGGTCGGTCTGTAAATCGTATAGGCCGTTCTTATCCCATATTCCATGATAATATATATATTTGTAACGATTAGTTCGGATAGCCAATGTTGTTGGTGTAGCAGGAAAATTCCACTCCCAGTGGTACTCGTACAGTAAATGTTTGCGCCAATTAGACAGTGTTTTTCCAAGAAGTTGCGGAAGAAATGACCGTCCTGCCATTTCTGGAGTGTCTTTTGTTTTTTGAACATTCATAGCATCTAGGACGGTTTGAGCTATATCAAGATTTAGCACCATTTCACTAATTTTTGTTCCTGGTTTTATACGGCCAGGCGCGTAGGCTAGCATGGGAATACGGATAGATTCTTCAAAAGCATCACGCTTGTCATAAAAGCCGTGTTCGCCTAGAGCAAAACCGTTGTCTCCTAGATATAGAACGAGTGTGTCCTTAGCTAGGCCTGACTCATCAAGATAGTTTAAGATCCGACCAACATTTTCGTCTAGTCCGTGAATGGTTTCTGAAAAACGTCTGTATAATTCAGGGAAAGAGGGTACTGGGTCATTGTCTAGTGGGCCTGTCTCCATATGGTCGATGCCATGTATTCCATATCTACGTTCACGTATCCAGTTAGATTGTGTCTCATAATTTCTCTCGGTTAGCGACATGGTTTGTGGAAATGGTACTTTGAATTTGTCATAGCGGCCATGATGTCGTTTAGCTGGCTGAAATGGATAGTGCACGGCTTTATAGCCGACCTGCAGGAAGAATCTTTTTTTGCCGATTTTATTTAAATAATTAAGTGCAAGATCAGTAGTAATATCCGCGTTATATCCATCGAACTTCTTTTTGTTTCCATTGATATTGAATTCCGGATTGAAGTAAACTCCTTGACCTTTAAAACTAGCCCAGTGATCAAAACCTTTACGAGGCGCATCGTTGTCATGGCCCATATGCCATTTTCCGATATATGCTGTTAGAATACCTGCTTCCTGAAGATACTCAGGAAAAAATCGAGTTCCATTTGGTACAGCGCGTTGATTATCTACTACCTTATGCTGATGCATATATTGGCCAGTTAAAATAGTTGCGCGGCTAGGAGAACAAAGAGAGGTAGTTACAAATGCATTTTCCATGTGGGCCCCTTTTTGAGACATGCGATCGAAATTAGGTGTCTCTAGAAAGTCGGGGCCATCTTTGTGAAATCCAAGAAAATCAAACCGATGATCATCACTCAGAATAAGAACGACATTTTTGAAGTTTTCATTGGTCGATGTTACCTGTCCGAATGTAGTTATAACGAAAACTAATAGTCCAAGTGAAAGGCTAGTGATTTTTTTTTTAGTCAAGGTGTGCATAGCGATATTCTACTTGTTTGCTTCATTATTTAAAACTTGTATTGTGTTAAAGTTGCATTGGGTTGCCTGCTAAAGAGGCTTATCGTATTCTATTCCGCATGCCTTGAATTGGGCATTTTGAATATGCTCGAATTAGAGGGACTAACAGTCGTTGTTGATCGGGTAATTTACCAGCCTGACATATCTACCCCAGAGGACCGTCCACATTGTTTCGCTTATTTTATTACAATCCACAATAACTCAAAGAAAACGATTACCATCAAAGGGAGAAAATGGGTTGTGAATGAGGCTGATGGTAAAAAATCCGTGGTTGAAGGGGATGGGGTAGTGGGTTTATATCCCAAGTTGAAACCTGGAGAGACCTTTGATTATCACAGTTTCCATTTGTTTGGCGGGCCATGGGCTGTGGCTAATGGTAGTTACATAGGGGTGGACGACTACGGTCAGACCGTGGTGACTCGGATTCCTGAATTTCGAATGGAAGTGCCTATCTAATTTAGTTGAAGGCTTTGCCTGTGGGCCGTTATTGAGGCCACTGGCCCTGTGTAATTGGAACTGTTTTCAGTTTAGAGGGATCAACGACAACGTGCTTAATATTTGTACGGTTATGTGTATAGGTAATATGAACGTTACCATCGCTAGTTTGGATGACTGCTGGATATGAGTATTCACCTGGCTGATTTTCAAGTACTAGAGCGGCCTCCCACTCTTGTCCGTCTTTTGATATAGCTACATTTAGAGGAGATCGCCCTTTAAGAGTGTGGTTGTAGACAAGCAATGCACGACCATCGGCTAATACAGTTCCATCGGCACCTGCATTTGGATTTGGAAGTTGAGAACGGCGCATTCGTGACCACTTTTTCCCACCATTAGTGCTCCAGCATTCGGTAAGACGGCCTGATTTAGAACGGCAAAGAGCCTGTATGGATCCGTCGGGATATTTAAGAAGGGTGGGTTGAATAGCAGCAAAATCTAGTGATGAGTTAAGGGGCTTGCTTTTGCTCCAGTAACGGTTTTGCACAAAGCGTTCAATTTGTACGTACCACCCTGAATCTTCAAGGCTTGAGCCACAAAGTATCATGCGATTAGAAAGTTCAATTGGTTTATTTTTAACCGGGCCGACATAGCCGTTGGGAAGCCGTATAGGCTTTTTCCAAGTTTTACCCTCGTCATCAGAACGTTTCATCATGCCCCACCAACGGCTTGGTGATGGGCCAACTTTGTAAAACAAAATAAGTGAGCCAGTGGATTGCCTAAATAAAACAGGGTTCCAACATGGTTGCTGAGTTCGATTAGATGTATTGATACCGTCGGCTACTGCCAAAGGTTTAGACCAGCCATCTCCTTCATTACGAGAAAGCCAGATAACTACGTCTCTTGCCCCTTCTTCGGTTCCTCCGAACCAAGCCGTGGCTAGGCCTCCTTCAATTTCTTCGATTGTTGATGCATGCACGCCGGCGACAGGCATTTTTTCAGCGATCATTTCACTACCGTATATGCCGGGCTGATTATCGAGAGGGTTGGTAATATTGATATCAACGGTTGACGATTCATCGCTTGCGCTGATGATTTCCACTTTTTCCGTATTATCTTGGGCTATTAAAAGTCCCTGTGATGTTACAAACACAGCCAGAATGGTTAAGTTCTTAGCTAAGGTTGATATGTTTCGAATCATGTCTGGTTATTGAGACGTTTGGAGGTCGGATTTGTTCAAGACACCAAACCTCCATGCATAGCGGTACATGCTGCCGAATCGTGAGCCAAGGTCAATTCATAAAAGCTTGTTTTAGGATAAAATTTAAAAAAGTTGGCCAAAGGCGGGTGCTCAAGCCAGAATGCGCCGCCTTTTGTCACGATGAGTACAGGTAAAAACAAATGCAACCGCGTAAGTCGAGACTTGGTCGTGCAGAATAAACTAGGATTACATGCGAGGCCTGCATCGATGTTCGTTAAGTTGGCTACCAAGTTTGAGAGTGAAATTTTCGTCATAAAAGACGGAGAAGAAGTGAATGGCAAAAGCATTATGGGTCTAATGATGCTTGCGGCTGGTCCGGGTACATCACTTACTATTTGCGCTGAGGGTGACGATGCTAAACAAGCCCTCGACGAGTTGGAGAAGCTTGTGAGTCGTAATTTCGAGGAGGAATAAGAATTTTATACAATGTCTAATAGTGATTTTGATATTAAATATGTAGCCAACTTAGCTCGAATCAAACTTACCTCTGATCAGGAAGCCCGTTTAGGATCACAGCTAGGTGGTATTTTGGGTTATGTGAAAAAGCTAGAAGAGCTCGATATAAGTAATGTGGAGCCAATGGCCCATGCGGTTCCTCTTCACAATGTGATGCGAGCAGACCAAGTACAGCCTTCAATCACAAATGAGGAAGCTTTAGCTAATGCTCCAAAAAAAGCGAATGGCTTGTTTGTGGTGCCAAAAATCATCGAATGATTTTACACGAGCTTACTATTGATGAACTGACTGCAAAGTTGGCTTCAAAGGAGGTTTCATCTCGTGAGGCGATGCAGGCCTGCCTTGATAGAATCGATGCGGTCGATGATAGAATCAATGCGTTTATAAGTCTTGATCGTGAGGATGCACTAGTTCAAGCGGAAGCTGCTGATGCTGCTTTAGCGCAGGATGCTAGTCACAATGAACAGCCATTACTTGGTGTTCCTATTTCACTGAAGGATATTTTTTGTGTTAAGAACCAACCAGCGAATTGTGCATCGAAAATTCTTGGTGATTTTCGGTCGCCATATGATGGGTCAGTTGTTCAAAAATTAAAACAAGCTGGGGCGGTGATCTTTGGTCGGGTGAATATGGATGAGTTTGCGATGGGTAGTTCGACTGAGAACTCGGCATTTGGTCGGACGTGTAATCCTTGGGATCTGGATCGAGTGCCAGGCGGCTCAAGTGGCGGTTGTGCCGCGTCGGTCGTTGCGCAGGAATGTTTTGGTAGTATTGGGACAGACACAGGGGGATCAATTCGTCAGCCGTCTGCATTGTGTGGCTGTGTAGGTATTAAACCAACTTACGGACGTGTCTCTCGTTTTGGTGTTATCGCATTTGCTTCGTCGCTAGATCAAGTTGGTCCAATGGCTAGGAATGTGCGTGACTCAGCCACTTTGTTGGGAGCCATCGCTGGTCATGATCCGAAGGATTCAACGAGTGTGCCGACCGAGGTGCCAGATTACGTTGGAGGACTTGATGTGAACCTAGACGGAGTTAAGCTTGGTTTGCCAAAGGAATTTCTTGGTGCCGGTATCGATCCTGAAGTGCAATCTGTATTTGAGACTGCTGTGAAACAATATGAGGCTTTAGGGGCTGAGATTCAGGAAGTTAGCCTGCCTCACACTGAATATGGCGTGGCAACTTATTATATTTTAGCTACAGCTGAAGCTAGTGCAAACCTAGCTCGTTTTGATGGAATTCGATATTGCGATCGAGTTGAAGGCGATGATCCATTTGCCCTTTATTGTAATACTCGAGGTAAAGGTTTTGGGGATGAGGTTAAGCGAAGGATAATACTTGGTACTTATGTTCTGAGTAGTGGCTATTATGATGCCTATTATATTCGAGCGCAAAAGGTTAGATCGCTTATTAAAAAAGATTTCGATCTAGCATTAGACAAGGTTGATGCCTTGATTACGCCAACCGTTCCGTACACGGCATTTAAGGCGGGAGAAAAAACTGATGATCCATTGCAGATGTACCTTTCGGATATATTTACTATTTCCTGCAATTTGACTGGCACTTGTGGTGTTAGTTTGCCTTGTGGTTTTACTAGTAGTCCTAAGTTGCCGGTTGGGTTGCAGCTGTTAGGGAAACCGTTTGGGGAACAAGAGTTGTTGAAGATTGCTTATGCTTATGAACAGGCAACTCCATGGCATAAGGAAAGGGTTCTGCTCTGATGGAATATGAAGCTGTAATTGGACTGGAAACTCACTGTCAGCTAAAGACGAAGTCAAAGATGTTCTGCGGTTGTGCCAATGGGTTCGGTGCTGATCCAAATACAAATGTTTGTCCGGTTTGCCTAGGTATGCCGGGTGTATTGCCAGTACCTAATGAATTGGCGCTGCAGCTTACCGCCCTTACTGGTTATCTTTTAAATTGTGAGGTGCCAAAGTTTGCTAAATTTGATAGAAAAAACTATTTTTATCCTGACGTATGCAAAGATTATCAAATCACCCAATTCGATTTTCCATCAACTACTACTGGTTACGTTGATTTTGAGTTTGGCAGTAAGATTGAGCGCGTTCGTATTACTCGTGCTCACCTTGAAGAAGATGTTGGTAAAAACAATCACTTCGATCAACACAGCGGTGTAGATTTTAATCGTGCTGGGGTTCCGTTGTTAGAGATCGTCTCTGAGCCTGACATTAGCAGTGCCGATATGGCATACGATTATCTTAATGCTCTTAAAGATATATTAATATACGGTGGCATTAGTGATTGTGACATGGAGAAGGGTATGGTGCGTTGTGATGTTAACATAAGCGTCCGACCAAAAGGTGCGACCGATTTGGGAACAAAGATTGAGATAAAAAATATGAACACGTTTAGCGGTGTTCGCCGAGCAATAAACTATGAGGTTCCCCGTCAAATAGAAACACTTGAATCAGGAGGAACGCTTGTGCAAGAGACTAGGCGTTGGGATGATGATGCTGGTATAACGGAGACTATGCGCTCTAAGGAACATGCTCACGATTATCGGTATTTTCCAGAACCTGATATTATGCCATTGCGGCCTAGTGAAGAGTGGCTTGAAGAGGTTCAGTCGCACATTGTTGAACTGCCTTTGGCCCGTAAGCAACGTTTCATTGCGGACTATAACATCCCTGCTCAGGATGCAGATGTGTTCGTTGGGAATGTGCCACTAGGTGCTTTTTTTGAAAAAGCTGTTGATGGCTCAAAAAATTCCAAGGCAGTTGCCAATTGGATAATAAATAACCTTCAGGCTCGCTTGGTTGAGGCTGAATTTACAGTGGATGAATTAAAGTTCGGTCCAGAGGCTATCCGTGAGTTGGTTGAGATTATTGATGGAGGTGCAATTAGTAACAAGGGTGGGCAGGAAGTGTTCACTGAGTTGTTTAATAATGGGGGATCTCCTAAGGAGATTGTAGATGCTAGAGGGTTAGCTCAAGTAAGTGATAGTGGGGAATTAGATAAGTGGTGTAGAGATGCTATTGATGCCAACCCTGGTCCAGCGGATGATGTTAGAAACGGCAAGGAAAACGCCATCAATTTTCTTAAAGGGCAGGTCATGAAGGCTAGTCGAGGGAAGGCTAATCCACAAATGGTCGGCGAAACATTGGTCAAGTTATTGAAAGGCTAGCCTGAATCAGGCAGGGTTAATTCCGATATGGCTTTCGGGTTTCTATGCCGGTACTGGTGGCAATATACGCTTGTTATTGTTTTCATGCTCTATTGCCAATCGTTCAGTCAAACGGATGATACTTCTAAGCCGGTACTTGAGAAGCAGCTTGAGAGTAAGGGAGAGATTCATTATTTTGAAGAGAAGCCTTACACTGGTTCTGTAGTCAAATTCCACACTAATAAAAAAAAGGCTGAAATCTACTCATTGAAAAATGGCAAATTGCATGGTCTTTGGCGGGAGTGGAATGCGGAAGGACAAATTATCAACCAAGCTCAATATCGCAATGGTCGGCTTCATGGTACTTTTATCCAGTTTAGGTCAGATGGCAGTCGAGAGTTTGAGGTGTCATTCGTTGATGGTGTCGAAAATGGTCTTTTCAAACGTTGGTTTAAGAACGGCAAACTTTGGGTCGAGGAAAATTATTTTTCTGGAAAACTTGATGGTGTAAGTAAAATGTTTTATTCGGACGGTAAGATTCAAGTGCAGTCAGTATATCAAGCTGGTAAAAAAAACGGTTTGGAAAATTCTTGGTACGATAATGGTAAGCTAAGATGGGAGATTGTTTATGAAGAGGGAAACATCAAAAGTAAACTGCGATGGGATATCCATGGTGCTCCTTCAGGCCAAAAACTTCCCGCGATTTTTTGAAATGAAAACACAGTATACATTAAAGATAAGTCAGGGCTTGATTGCTTTGTTTGTTAGTTTTTTTGTTTGGTCAGACGAAAAGGCGCTAGGGAATCCGCTTGACCGATACGTTTCTAAGCCGGATCCAGCCTATGAGTATAGTTTGATCTCCACCAAAAAAAGGTCGGGATACACTACTTTTATTTTGGAAATGACATCTCAGTCTTATTTGACCAAGGAAGAGGTTGACCGAACACTTTGGAAACATTGGGTGACCATCGTAAAACCAACTCGTGTGAGGCATCAAACTGGTATGCTGATGATCACTGGAGGAAGTAATGGCAAAGAGCCTCCTGCTAAAGCCAATGACATGGTAATTCAGACGGCAGTCAAAACTGGGTCTGTAGTTACAGAGCTGAACATGGTTCCTAATCAACCACTGCGTTTTGTGGGAGAGGATCGTGATCGCTATGAGGATGCGTTTATCGCCTATACTTGGGATAAGTATTTGCGGACAGGTGAGGAACGTTGGCCAGCGCGTTTACCTATGACAAAGGCCGCTGTTAGAGCTATGGACACGATCACGGATTTTCTTTTGAAGCAGGAAGGCAGCAAGGCTGTTAATGTAGATAAATTTGTTGTTGCGGGTGCATCCAAGCGTGGATGGACTACATGGAGTGTAGCTGCGGTGGATAAGAGAGTTGTTGCTATTGTGCCAATAGTCATTGATATGCTAAATGTTGTTCCATCCTTCAAACATCATTATAGGGCCTATGGGGGTTATTCACCCGCTGTTAAAGATTACGAAGATATGGGTATAATGGGATGGCAGGATAGGCCTGAATATAAGCGGCTTTTGAAATTCGTTGAGCCATACGAGTTCCGTGAACGCTTTACCATGCCAAAATATTTGATTAATGCATGCGGTGACCAGTTTTTTCTACCTGATTCGTGGAAGTTTTATTATCGAGATCTTGTTGGCCAAAAGCATCTGCGTTACGTGCCTAATACTGGTCATTCACTGAATGGGACAGATGCAGTTTACAGTATGGCCTCATATTACAATGCTATTCTTAATGATACTAAGTTGCCTGATTACGATTGGAGTATTCTGTCAGATGGTAGCATTAAAGTGACGACATTGAATCAGCCAAAAGAAGTTTTACTTTGGCAATGTACTAATACTGAAGCTAGGGATTTTCGAATTGAAGTGACTGGTAAGACATGGGCTAGCCGTAAACTGCGGCCTGTCGGAAAAGGAACCTATATGGCGAAGGTCATTAAGCCTTCTAAGGGATGGACTGCATTCATGGTTGAATTGACATTTCCAGAGAGTGGGAAACGTTCAAATTCAAAAAAATTAGGTGAGCGGCTTGGTAAGAAGAATAGCCAGATTGGTATTCCACTTAAATTTACGACTGGTGTTCATGTTGTTCCTGAGACTATGCCTTATGAATTTAAGCCGGTTCCCATCCCTCAACGTTGATTTGTTCTAAATTTCCAATTATTAAGCTTTGCATAAAAAAAGATCCCGCACTTTTTCGGGATCTTTACTAAAACAATGTAATTAAAATTTAATTCTTCACTCTGGCAAGTTTCATGATACGTCCATCGACGTTCCAGTCCTGTATGTATAGGTTGCCATCAGCATCCCAGTTGGAACCGTGTGTGCCACTGAAAATGCCTTCAACCCAATCCGCTTGCTTTACTCCATAACTACGTCCTAGTTTAGGGTTTGGGTTGTGTCCTAATACCGCCATAATAGTATTACTTTTGTCGAGTATAACTACTCGACCATGTAAATCTGGTACTGATACATAGTCTCCTTGGACCGCCACGGAGGTCGGCATACCTAGTCCACCGATAACTTCATTAATGTATTCTCCTTCTAAGCTATAGTGGAGAAGACGCCCTTTTGGTTGATGGTTTCGATCGCAGATTAAAAGACGAGGAGGATCGTAACGAGTGTCAAGTGTCATGCCGTGAGCTGTATTGAATTGGCGTGGCCCATTACCCTTTGCCCCAAAGTGTTTCAGGTATTTTCCAGTTTTGTCATACTTAAATATTATATTGCTGGCGTAGCCATCAGAAAGATAAATGTTTCCGTCCGCATCAACCGTAATAGCAGTAGGGCTAAAACTTGTAAGTTCTAGTTTGGATTCTTTTGGAAAAGTAAGTTTGAATGCTACCTTTCCATCTTTTGCATTAAACTTGATGCCTTCTTTGTTAGCATTTCGGGCCCCGTAAATATATTCTGTGCCATTTTCATCGCGAATTTCTAGATCGTGAAGTTTGGTATGTGGTTCTTGAATAAAACTACGTAATATTTTGCCGTCGGCACTAAAAGCATACACCCCTCTGTCGGCACTTGTATATACAGTGCCGTCTTTTCCGATGGCTACTCCTCCGTGTGTTGGTCCTATTTGCGATTTTCCGTTTTCGTCTAATCCCCAGTTTGGGACTGTGTCGAAGGTCATTAGTCCAGTACCAAGTCGAACACCTTTTTCATCGTGACCATGATCGTGATTGTGACCATGATCGTGATTAGATGGGCTACATCCAATCAAAAAAATCGTTGCGAAGAAAAATGTAAAAATAGGTTTCATAGATGGGCAATGTTGGGTCGTGTTCGTTAAGAATCAAGCTGAATCCCCAGTTTGTTCTATATAATTGCCATTAATTCTGAAGAATCATTCTAACGCAGACTGGTTGAGAAACTTCGACGCTGTGTCCGGTGAATTTAAGTTGTCCGGTTTCTAAGTTAATTCGGAATACGTTTACATTGTTGGAGCGCTGTCCCGCTGCAAGTAGAAATTGACCAGTAGGATCTATCCCGAAGTTTCTTGGAATTTCACCTCTGATTGATTCATGTCCGATTGAAGTTAACATGCCGTTCTTTTCGTTGATACTATACATAGCGATACTATTGTGACCTCGATTCGAGCCATAGAGAAATTTGCCGTTAGGGTGAACTAGGATTTCGGCGGTGCTGTTGCCTTTGATCGGATGTGGGACAGTGCTTAACGTTTGAATTGAACGTAATTCTCCTCGTTTGGGATGGTAGCTGAATGAGGTTATTGTTTGTGTGATTTCGTTGATGACATAGGCGTATTTGCCATTGGGATGAAATCCGAAGTGTCTTGGTCCAGACCCTGGATCAACTTTGACTCCATCAAATTCTGTCTCAGTAATCTTTCCAGAATTTTCGTCGAATTCGAACACGAGAACTTTGTCAAGGCCTAGGTCAGGTGCGAAGGCAAACTTATTATTAGGTCCGACATGGATCGCATGAGCATGGGGTGCTTTTTGCCGTGGGTGAACACTTGATCCTTTGTGTTTAATCTGAGAAGTGACCGGTCCGACATGACCGTTCTCACTTATCGGCAAAACGGTTGTGCTGCCGCCGCCGTAATGTGCTACAAGAACGTATTTTCCTTTGGCATCTATTGTGAGATGGCATGGGCCAGTATCGCCAGAGGGTTGCTGGTTTAGTTTGGTGATCTTGCCGTTTTTAACATCTAATGCAAATGCCGTTATTCCTCCACTTTTTTTGCCCTGGAATTCACCAACTTCATTTACAGCATAAATAAATTTTCCATTCGGATGGATTTTAAGGAATGAAGGGTTAAGTAGGCCGCTTATTGCACTAATTTTATTTATGCTTCCATCCTTTAGGTTAAGTTGAAATAGATGGATGCTTTCTTTGTTAGATGCTGAGTAGCTGCCAACGCATACAAGAGCCTTAGTAGAAGCTGCATGCGCTTGGTCAAATGTTTGGCTAAGTACAAGCATCGACATTACTGAGGTCGTGATAAGAGTGGGGAATTTCATGTGGAGCGATGAGACGTAAAACTGGCTAAACTGGCAAGCTGTTTTGCATTTCAATGGAGGTATAATACTGTTACTAATGGCTGTAGGTGTATTTGATACTACGCATTATTTTGTACCCACTATGCTTGGGGATCGGGATTTGGTGTGCTGTTCAGTTTAAGGAAGGTTTTGAAGGCCGGGAGCTGCGCAGGTATAAGATTGATACCGAAAATCCAGGCGAATTTGTCAAAAACGATAAAGACGAAGAAGACCCCACTGAAGAAGACCCCACTGAAGAAGACCCCACTGAAGAAGACCCCACTGAAGAAGACCCCACTGAAGAAGA
>Ga0115011_10002153_pt1 | contig 13824 bp, 6 predicted proteins | sample TroAtlMetagenome_2_FD_88705 | JGI IMG/M metagenome (GOLD analysis project Ga0115011, IMG submission 88705) | Marine eukaryotic phytoplankton communities from Atlantic Ocean - Tropical Atlantic ANT8 Metagenome | ecosystem: Environmental > Aquatic > Marine > Oceanic | place: Tropical Atlantic...
AGACGCGCCAGACTTAAAATCTGTTGGTTATTGTGACCGTGAGAGTTCAAGTCTCTCTACTCCCACTAAATAAAAAGTAAAAATGGATATAAAATTGTGGTATAGTGAAGAGATGGAGATGTGGAGATGGAGTCTTGTGGATATAAATAGTCAACCTCATAGTGGTCAACGGAAGGATTTAAGAGAAGCTATGAATGATGTAGCCACTACAGTTGAATATATAATATCAATTACTAAATAATACAGTGTGAAGGAAGTGCGAGACATTCAACTACGTTGAGTGTCTTTTTATTGCTGATAAATAAGTTATAATAGAATTAATGCGCAAAAGAGATGCCACTAAGTCGCTTAGATAATTTCCTGAAAAATGTTCGTGGTAATATCATCTATGTCAGTCCCAATGACTTAGATGCCACTGATAGTATTGATAATCAGGGTAACTCTATGGGTCGTCCCTTTATTACGATCCAAAGAGCTTTAATTGAAGCCTCAAGATTTTCATATCAGGCTGGATTAGATAATGATAGATTTGGTAAAACTACTATTCTTCTCTCTCCTGGAGAACATTATGTAGATAATAGACCTGGATGGATTCCTGATGGATCTAATAATTTTAGATTAAGAGATGGTACTACATCTGGTGACTTTAGTGCATTTAGTAGCACTTCAAACTTTGATATAACCACAATAACCAATGAACTCTATAAGCTTAATAGTGTTTATGGTGGTGTAATTGTTCCTAGAGGTGTGTCTATTGTTGCACAAGACCTTAGAAAGACAAAGATTCGTCCATATTACGTTCCTAATCCAGATAATAATAGTATTGAAAGATCTGCTGTTCTTAGAGTAACTGGTGGTTGTTACTTCTGGCAATTCACTCTCCTTGATGGAGATCCTAATGGATTAGTATATAAAGATTATACAACTGCTCAATTTACTCCTAACTTCTCCCATAACAAGTTGACTTGTTTTGAGTATGCTGATGGTGTAAATGCTGTTGATATTAAGGATGATTTCCAGACTTACTATACTTCCAGAACTGATCTGGATATGTATTATGAGAAAGTTGGATTAGCTTATGGTGCTGCTTCTGGTCGTGCTATTCAACCAGATTATCCTTCCACATCACTAGATATTCAACCTAAAGTTGATGAATATAGAATTGTTGGACCTACTGGTGGTGAAGTAGGTATTAGTAGTATTAGATCTGGAGATGGAAGTACTTCTACAACTACTATTACAGTAACACTTTCTACTGGAATTTCTGGATTGAATGTTGATACCTCCATTCAAGTTGATGATGTACCTGATAACGCTTATAATGGTTCTTATCCAGTTGAGTCTGTAACATCTACAGATGTTAATGGAGATGCTACAGTATTTACTTATCAAGTACCTACTGTTCCTACTAGTGCTCTTCCCAGTCCAGCTGGAGCTACAGTAAGTTTAGATACTGATACTATTAATTCTGCTTCACCTTATATCTTTAATATCTCTATGAGATCCACATATGGTATGTGTGGTCTTCATGCTGATGGAAGTAAGGCCACTGGATTTAGATCTATGGTTATAGGTCAATTCACTGGAATTGGTCTTCAAATTGATGATAACGCATTCAATAAGTATAATTCAACTGATGGTAGTTGGAGTGATTCATCTACAGTTACTAATATTCATAGTGATTCAAGAGCAATTGCTAAACCTTCTTATACCAATTATCATATTAAGGCATCCAATAATGCTGTAATTCAAGCAGCTTCTGTATTTGCTATTGGTTTTGCTAATCATTATGTGACTGATAGTGGTGGTGATATTTCTATTACTAACTCTAATTCTAACTTTGGACAATCTGCACTAGCTGCTAGTGGATTCAAAGATGAAGCATTTACTAGAGATGATGTAGGATATATTAGTTACGTTCTTCCTCCTCAAGCCAATACTGCTAATGACATTACATTAGAGTATGGTGCTATTGATGTTGGCACTACTGTTGGAGTTGGGTCTACAAGTAGATTGTATCTATATGGAGAAACTAATCAAGATGTAGCTCCTCCAAGTGTTGTCCAGGGATATAGAATTGGTGCTGCAAATAATGAATTATTGAAGATTGATATTTCTCAAGGTGGAAATACTACTTCACAATATGCTAAAGTGGTGATGCCCAACACCAATAAAGAAAAATTGGGTATAGTTGGTACTGGAATTGATGGATTTAAGTCATCTACTGTTGGTAGAAGTGCTGTTGGAGTTAATAGTATTAGTGGAAATGTAATTACATTTACTGAAAATCATGACTTCTTAAGTGGAGAAACACTAAGAGTATTCAGTGACAATACTCGTTTACCTGATGGACTTAAAAATAATAGAATTTATCATGCCATTACAGCTGGAGTTAATGATGATCAAATTCAGATTGCACAAACCCAAAAGGATGTTACTAATCTTAACCCAATAAACATTAATAATCTTGGTGGTACTATTACTGTTGAGAGTAGAGTATCTGATAAGAAGTGTGGAATGATTGGACACCCCATACAATATGATAGTGACCAATCTAATTGGTATGTAAATGTATCTGCCGCTGCTACTTGTAACACCATTTATCCTACAATTGTATCTTTAGGAACTACAGATCTGGGAGATGCTACTTCTAGAACTTATTTCTCTAGAAAGCCTGATACTAGATCACTTTCTGATAAGACTTACAGATTCTTGTATATTCTTCCTTCAGGAACTGGTATTTCATCTGCTAGACCTCCTCAAGAGAACTTTATTATTCAGGAATCTAATGATGTAACTGGTGCATCTGATTCTGAGGTAGCACTTCAATTTAGTCCTACTTCTGTTAGTATGGATAATGTCTCAGAAATGAGAAACTTTAGTTTCATCTCTAATGCTGAGTATAATTCTGGAACTACTAATTACACTACAGAACTTCCTCATAATTTGACAGTTGGATCTGAGGTTGAGATTAATAATATATTGAGTACCAACAATTCAGTTGGTGTAGCTAAGTCTGGATTTAATGATACATTTACTGTTACTGGCATTACAAGTGCTAGACAGTTTAGTGTAACTAGTACTGTAGATCCTGGAACTTATCAAAATAATAATGATCAAAGAACTATTAGTCTTCCTACTTATAAGAGGAAGAAGCTGAATAATACTTATTATGTTTATGATGTTGAGCAGATTAGAGAATATGTAGCTGGAGAACAGGATGGTGTTTACTTCCTTACAGCTTTAGAATCAAGTAATAGTCCTGCGATTGCACCTTATAACACTGATGATTATGCATTCAGTCAGCCAGTTACAAATCTATATCCTCAATTGGATAGAGATAATGGAAATGATAATCCAAAGGCATCTATTTCATATGCTCTCCCAAGTCCTATGGGAGCTGTTACAATTAATGATCCTAGAGATAGTATTACTCAAGAGGTTGTTGATAAAGCTTATTATGATTTCCAAATGGGTAATGGGATTGTAGATATTGTATCCAACCCTACAGGAACTTCCCATACAATTACAACTAGCCATGATCATGGACTGAATAGAATTACTAAGGTTAGTGTTGCTAGTAGTGGTGCTGGTTATGGTAATGGAACAGGAGCTGTTGAAAACTTATATAATGCATCACTTCTTAGTGGTACTGGTGTTAATGCTACTGCTAGAATCACTGTAGATGCTTTGGGTGGAGTTACTAATATAGAATTGATGACTGGTGGTGTTGGATTTGTAGAAGGTGATGCTCTTAGTATTACCAGTGTTGCTACTACAACAGGATGGTCACAGGCTACTGCTACTGTAGATAACATTTATGATAACATTGGAGATACTCTCAGAATTTCTGGTGTTACATCTACTTCATATTCTGAGTATAATCAACTTTATAGAATTACTGGCATATCAACTTATAATAAGATTGAAGTTGAATCCACTTCTGCTGTAAATGGAAGATCCACTACTGGAATTGGAATACCAGTAACATCATCTTCTTATCAGAATATTACTGGACCTACTATTAATGTAAGTTCTTTACAGTATAATAATATTACTGGTATTGCTACTGTTAGTACTGTTCAGAATCATGGTTTTGGAGTCAATAATGCAGTAGCACTTTCTGGAGCAAACAGTTCACTTTACAATAATGAATTTATTGTGACTGAGAATGTAAGCCTAACTCAATTTAAAGTTAAGGTAGGTATTACAACTAATATTCCTGTTACCACTGGAACCATTTATGCCCACTCTCCTGGAGCCACAGCTCAAGGTGGAGATTTAACTCTTTATAGTGATAGGTTTGGTGGTAGATCTTCTGCAGTATATGCTGGTATTAGTACAGTATTGGATGCTCCTGTATCTACTACAGGTATTGATCAGATTGATATTCAAAACTCTACTAGATATGACTTTAATATTGGAGACTTCTTGAAGATTGGTGATGAGATAGTAAGAATTAAGACAACAGTAGATAAATCATCCAATATTATTAAGGTATTCAGGGGAGTATTGGGTACTCAATCATCAACTTATATCTCTGGTGAGGTAGTTGAAAGGATTAGAGTCAATCCTATTGAACTTAGAAGACCTTCCTTTATTCGTGCTTCTGGACATACATTTGAATATCTTGGATATGGTCCAGGTAACTATTCAACTTCACTTCCTTCTCGTCAAGATCGTGAGCTCACACTTAGGGAACAACTTACTTCTCAATCAGTACCAACTGATGGTGGTATAACTGTTTATAGTGGTATTAATGATAGAGGTGATTACTATATTGGGCGTAAGAAGATATCTGCTTCTACTGGAAAGGAGGAGGTATTTGATGCTCCAGTTCCAACAGTTACTGGAGAAGATGTATTCTCTGTAGGTATTGAAGCAGTTGATGATGTTTCTCCAGTCCAAGTTACTGTTCAAAGAACTTTAACAGTAGAGGGTGGTCCTGATAAGAATTTGGTTTCTGAATTTGAAGGACCTGTATCATTCTCTAAGAAAGTAACATCTACTTCAGAGGAAGGTATTGAAGCAAGTTCTTTCTATATTCAAGGTGATGCTACAGTTTCAAGAAAATATACTGTAGGAATTTCTACTCCTACTGTTGCTGGACATGCTGGTGATGTAGTTTATAACTCTGAACCTACTAGAGGTGGAGAACTTGGATGGGTTTATACAAAAGAAAACTCATGGCATTCATTTGGTAATATTAGTTTAAGTTCAACTAGTGATGAAGTTATCTTTGATAGTGTTGGTATTGCTACCACATCTTCTGGTGAGTCTACTGTAAGAATTGGATCTGGTACTTCATTAGTTGCTATTGATAGTGATGGTGTTGGTATTGGAACCACAGCAAATGGAGTGGCACTGAGAGTAGAAGGTACAATTCAGGGAACCTTTGTTGGTGATGGTGCTGGATTGACTAACTTGGATAGTATTTGGACAGAGGATGCTACTTCTAGTTGGGTTTATACCAGAGAAAATCCTGATTTAAAGGTTGGGATTGGTACTAGTATTGGGGTATATGCTCAGGCTCACATTGTTGGTACATCACAAACTTCTTTATATGTTGAGAATGAATCTAGATTTATTTCTGAAGCAATATTTGAAGGTCCTGTTAGTGTGGCTGGAACCATTACAGCAGGAGATGTTAATATATCTGGTGGTGATCTTAAGGTTGGATTATTAACTGCTACTCAACTTCAGGTAGGAGCTGGTGGTACTATTATTTCTACTCCAGCTGGAGCAACTTCTGTTGGTGTTGGTATTGGAACCATTACTGCTAGAGCTGCATTGGATGTAGAGGGATCTGCTAGATTTAAGAGTTATCATGAAATACCTGTGGTAATTGATACTGTTGCTGGAATTTCTACTGTTGACCTTTCTAAGGGTCAGACTTTTGAATTGACCACAACATCTGATATAGTAAGGTTTGATTTACTCAATCCTATTGAGAATGCATCAACATCATTTACTATTAAGATTCTTCAAGGATCTACCCACTATGGAGTTGGCATAGATACCTTTAAGAACATAGCTGGTATTGGTTTGACAGTATATTGGCCTGGAGGGGTGGTTCCTGTTGTGACACCATCCTCAAATAGGACGGATATATATTCATTTATGACATTTGATGGCGGAAATACATTATACGGTGTAGTCGGAGGACAAAACTTCTCATGAGTCCATTAGCACTTAGTCTCTTTAGGTCCATTCCATCTAATTTAGAATTAAATGGACCAAAATTATCTTTTACTACTGATCCAGTAGATGGATCTGAGTCCCTTGTGGGTCTTGTGACATTTACTGGTATTTGTACTGCTACCTTCCCCACTGGAATGGCTCAGACTGCAGATGGAACTATATCATTTAGGTGGTATATTGGGGATGATGAAATATTGGATACTGCGGTAGATAGTAGTAGTAATGCTTCTATTGATAGTATGATGCTTGATAATGTTACGGTAGGAGTTTCTACTGTAACTTTGAGTGGAATGGATTATACTCAAAATGGAAAGTTGATATATTGTACCGCTGACTATAATCCTGTTGGTACAGCTAGTTCATTATATTTGTCAAACACTGAACCAAATGCTATTAATGAACCACTTAAATCAGAAACTGCTGTTCTAACAACTTATCCTGAGATTGTTATAACAGATCAGCCTGATAATAGAAAGGTTGGAAGTGGTGCAGATGCTGATTATCATGTAGAGGCATCTTTGGTGCCAGATAATAATACTGATATTAAGTATAAATGGCAGATGAATGGTGTTGATTTATCTGATGGATATCTTACAGATTTAACCGGGTGGTCCTACTGGGTGGGAGCTTTTCAGGATTGGGAAAGGAGTGGTAATAAGACTAGTAGTGAGAATGATGTAATTGTTGATGCTTCTGGAACATCTTTATTGATGCCAAAGTCTGGTAAGCATTACTTTGAAACTACCATACAAAATCTTTCTGGATATAGGCAATTTGGATTTGCTATGAGTCCCAGTCCATCTGAAGGATTTAATGGCAATTTCTTAGGTTATTATCATTCACAAAGTACTCCTGGAGAGGCAATATTCTTAGCTAAAATTCATGCTCCAGGAAATGATCTTGAAAATACTAGTCCTCAATATGGAGCTGGTTCTACTAATCCTTATGTTAGTGGAAATGTAATTCATAGATATGGTGTTGGAAGAACCTGGTCTGAAGGTGATACATTAATGTGGGCTTATGATGCAGATAATGGGCAAATTTGGTTGGGTTGTAATGGAATTTGGTATGGGGGAAATGCTTCTGTAGTATCTGATCCTGTAACTGGGACTAATCCCTCTATGACTGGGATGACCCTTTCAAATACTGATTTATATTTTAAAGTATCTGATAATTTATCATATGATTTGTCTCCTCCAAGTCCACTAACATTAACATGCGTTCCGCAGGATGATTCACAGTATTACTCTTTAGTAGAAAGAGCCAGTTATGTTGGTCAAGCTGGAGAAGCAAAAATAACTGTAGAGCAATATGATTCTGGAATCTTTAAACAGAGTTGGGTTATTGATTTTAATGAATTATCTTCTTATCAATTTGGTGATTATAGTGATGCCTACCATCTTCCTGGAGCCCCACAGGGAATAGAGACAAAGAGATATGGATACACTTACCGATTAAGATCTGATAGAGATTTTACTGGTAGACTGATAATGGCTGGAGCTAGTGGTGGTAGATCTAATGCGAGATGGGTTTCTGGTGGACCAGGTGGAGTAAGTTTCGGAACTCTTACTTTCAAAGCTAATGATACTTATATATTGGTGGTTGGAGAAGCTGGAGTTAATGGTGGTAGAGGAGGCTGGGGAGGCGGTGGCAATTCTTATAATGGTAATGGCGGAGGCGGTGGATATACTGGACTATTTCATCAATCTTGGGAATGGACAAATGCATTGATAATAGCTGGTGGTGGTGGCGGTGGTGCTAATGACCCAGCTACTGGTGGTGCTGGTGGTGGTCTTACCGGCGGTAATGGATCAAATCTTGGTAGAGGTGGAGGCGGTGGAACTCAAACTGCTGGTGGATCAGCTGGTCATGCTGATGGATCTCCTGGAACTACTGGATTTCCACTCCTAGGTGGTGATGGCGGCGGTGGCGGCGGTGGCGGTTATTATGGTGGTGGTGCAGGACAGAGATTCCCATATTGTTGTGCTGATGGCGCTGGTGGCGGTGGATCAGGATTTCTACACCCCCCAAACTCTTCTGTTCCAGCCAAGATTACTGATGGTTTTACAGGTACTAGTTTTTACAATAGTCCTTTGGGTTATTCTGAGAATGATCCTTGGAGTGGATCTCAGGGGTGGTGTAGAATAGAGGCTATAGAGACTCAAGCACCAGTTCTGGCTACAATTAAAGGGTCAAATACTGCAGATCTGACTATTAATAGTGATGTTGTTAATATTAATGCAAGAGTTCGTTGTAAATTGAGTAATAGTAGTGTTCAGAGATCGCCAATTTTTACTAGTACTGCTAATTTGAGTGTAGTTGAACCTAGAAACTTACTTAAGATTGAATCTTATACTGTCAATGATGAATATAAGTATGCTGAAAGCGTATTAACAGAAAAAATAACTTATAGTCTAACTGATAATAATTTTGGTTCTGATTATAATATAATTCAATTCTCTTCCCCAGAATCTTCTTTTGAAGTTTTAATGTCTATGCATGCAGCTGCTGGTAAAGGTAATGGGTCAGCAAGTGGTGGACAGGGAGGAACATCTCTTATAAAATTTAATTTGGAGCAGAATGTAGAGCATACTCTTATTGGAATATCAAATAATTCATCAATATTCTTATATAAAGGTTCTAGCTTAATCGCTGTTGTTGGCCAAGGTGGAAATGCTGGTGGTAAAAATGATGGTACTACTGGTGGCGGACATGGTGGCGGAGTAGGTGTTGCTGGACAAGATGGATATGGAAGAAATGCTGGTAAGGGGGGATCTAAGGTTAATGATGGAGATCTTGATCTTAGTGGAATTTGGGGTTCTGTTATGCAGGATGCATCCATTACTCTTCCATCTGGTGATACTGTAGCCATAGCTCCTCTTGGAGGAAAGTCTATTTCTTGTAGTAAAGGTACTTATTGGTTGGATAGGGGAATTGGTGCTTGTGAGGATAATAGTTCTAGTGAGATTGATTATGTAGGACTAAGTGGACAAACTATTGGAGAAAGTGCTTCTATTATTAGAGGATTTAAACCTGGTTATACAGTTACTAATACTGCTGGAAAGGGTATTAATCAAGTTGAGAATGATGTTATTGTATCAGGAGTAGGTGATGGTGGTAATGGTGCTACTGGTGGAGGCGGTGGTACTTCTGGATCTGGTGGAGGTGGTGGAAGTGGATATAGTAGTGGATTGGTAACTATAGAAAATACTCAATTGGGTGGTAATACAACATCTGAATCTTCAATAATATTCTCAATTCCTACCAGTAGAACTGTTGTTACTTGGTCTACTAGTAGAAGTGCTGCTTATACTAATATTATTAAATTCAGAAGGGTCTCTGGTGAAGGTCCAGATACCTTATCATTTGGACCTAATACTGGATCTTTCCAGGTTGAAATTAGTAGGGGAGCTGTTTATCAGATTGAGGGTGTTTGGGTAAATGGTAAATCATTTGGAACTAATCAATTGAGGTTAAGTTTTGATCAAAAGACTTTGGGACTTGAGGATACTGCTGGTGGTGGTGATAATGATTATAATGATTTGATGGTTAGTTCTAATGTAGGAAAATTCACTAGTACTACTAGATGGGAATATACTTCTGAATTGGATATGTCTACATTCTTGGTAGATGCTTATGGTAGGTTCCTTGTTTTATCTTGTGGTACTAATCATAAAGATCCTAGAACACTTGATAAGACAACAGATATTGTTTATAGGGGATCAAATAATGTTATAGATGATGTGAGATGGCAACAGATTAGAGAGTTGGCAAAAACTGAAAATTATAGATTACAGCCATGTTTCAGTGAACATGCTAGTGGTCCTCAAAGTGGAGACCTTGACCGTAGGACTGATAATATATACCCACAAATGTATCCAAGAGATTACAATATTAAGTATATGGTTGAGTCTAATCTTCAGACTCTTAATACTAGTTTAACTGATTGGACTGATTACCAGTCAGATTATTGGCCAAGGTATGGAGCAGCATTCGCATGGGATAATTCTACATCCCATCAGGTAATGAAATATAATGATAATCATGCTTCATTCATTTCTTGGAGAGCTAACACTCCATTATATCTGTATGGAGCATTCTACTATTATTATGATTCTGCGAGACCATATTTCTTTCCAGTAACTGGAGCTCCAGCCAAATATGGATATACTTGGGGTAATACACCATTTGCAGCTACTGAATGGTGGATAATTCCTCCAGGTTCTCCAAGATTTGAAATAAATCTAGAAGAACAAGGCTCCAGGTTCTCCTAGATTTGAGAGTTTGAATACTTAATTTATAAGTATTATAAATAATTTATAATGTGAGGGGAGAGTGAACCTCGGAAGCTTATGGCTGTAAATAAGAATTTTGTAGTCAAAAATGGGATAGAGGTTGCAACAGATTTACTGTATGCAACCTCTGACCTAAACAGAGTTGGTATTGGTTCTACAATCCCCACCTCCGCTCTTGACGTTGGCGGAGAAATTTCTGGTGTAGATGGTACTTTTAGTGGCGAATTATCAGCACCTACTCTTACTGTAGGGACTGGTGGTACAGTTGTTACTACTAGTGGTTTTGGATCTGTTGGATTTAGTACCAGTCTACCAGAGTATCTTGTAGATATTCGTTCTCCAGTATCAACTGGTCAAACTGCCCTTTATGTTAAGGGTGATGTGAGGATCACTGGTGATATCAACGTTGATGATATTACTTTTGATCATGCTGATCTTACTTCTTTAACAGTAAGTGGTATGTCTACCCTTGGGGTGACTACTGCGACATTGTTGGATACTCAAACACTTAATGTAAGTGGAATCACTACCCTTGGTGATGCTATAGTCACCGGGGTTGCTACTATAGGCAATTTCCTTGTTACTCCCGTAGGATCTGGAGCCACCGTTGGTAATAATGCTGGCATTGTTACTTATTATGGTGATGGTTCTCAGTTATCAAACACTCCGGGTGTTTCAATTGGAATGGTAATAGCACTTGGTTCATAATAAATACTCATAACAAGTAAAAAACAATGGCAGAAGTCTTTTCAAATTCACTAACAAGAGCAGTAGGTATTGTGACTACCAGTTCTTCTGGTGCTATTGGTATTACTACTAATTTAATTACCGGTATTTCTACTGTTAGTGTAACAGTTGGTGATATGGTTGATAATCAACACTATATTGCAGGATCAAAAGTTTCTACAATTGGAGCTGGACAGGTTACTATTGATAGAGATTCAACAAATTCTGGATCTGCATCTAGTCAAATAGTATCATTCCTTGGAGTTACTAATTGTTATACATCACCTACATCTACAAAGAGTATTTTGATTGGTGGAACTTTTGCTAATAACACCAATAATTCGGTGAATTTGACAGTTGAATTGTATGATAGTAGTGCTGTTGGGACTGCCAATTCAGCATCACAGATTGCTAGTAAGATTCCAGTTCCTGCAGCCAGTTCTTTTGTTATTAGTGATACTGGTAAGACTCTCTTAGAGGGAGATGATGTGTTAAGAGTATATTGTGATACATCAAATGCGATTGATGTAAGTCTTAGCATTCTGACAGGAGTTAACTAATGGCAGATAGAAACGGTTATATAGGAAGAGCACCTGGTGATTCATCAGTAACGATTGCTAGACAAACGTTCAAACCTACTGGAATACAAACAGATTTTACATTTGCATCTGGATATGATCCTGGATATATTGATGCTTATTTGAATGGTGTTAGACAAGTTAGAAGTGAAGATTATAATGCTAGTAATGGATCTATTATTAGCTTTACAACACCTCCTGGTAATGGAGATGTAATTGAATTTGTAGCCTATAAGGCATTCGCTCTTGGTAGTTTTCCTGGAGATATTAGTGGAAACTTAAATGTTGGCGGTAATTTAACTGTTGACGGCACTTCTACTCTTGGAGTTGTGACTGGTGCAACTTATTATGGTGATGGTTCTGGTTTAACTGGTGTTGCATCAACAGATTATATTATTACAGGAACAGCAGCAACCTTCAATAATGCTGTTAATTTTAATGCTCCAGTAGCTTTGAATAATGGTGGCACCATGTCTGGTGTATACACTGGAGGTAATTTCTCTGGTATAGTTACTGCTACTTCATTCGCTGGTTCTGGTGGAATTAATATAAGTGGTATTTGTACTGCTTCCGGAGGATTTGTTGGTAATGTAACTGGCAACGTAACTGGCAACGTAACTGGCAACGTAACTGGTACTGCAACTAATGCATCTGGATTAACTGGTACACCAAGTATTGTAGTTCAGGATATAACAGCTACTACCATTTCTGTTGGTGGAACATTAACATACGAAGATGTAACCAATGTAGATTCAGTTGGTATTGTAACAGCAAGAAGTGGTATTAATATAACAGGTGGTTATTATAGATCACATGCAACAGCAATAGCAGCATTGGCGATTGATTGTTCCGCAGGAAATTATTTTACAAAAACTATAGCATCAGGTAGTCAGGCATTTACTTTTTCTAATGTTCCCGCATCTCCTATAGTATATTCAATGACAGTAGAGGTAACTCATACAAGTGGTTCTGCAACTATTACTTGGCCATCGGAAGTTAAGTGGCCGGGAGATGTTGCTCCATCTTTAACTGATGGAAAAACAACTCTCTTTATGTTCGTTACAGATGATGGAGGAAGTCGTTGGAGAGGTTCATCCTTAGCAAATTATACTAATTAAATTAATATGGAACCCACAACAGAAAATCTAATCCAAGGCGCAGCAGGATCGGGTGATGAAAAGGTATATGTAGAAGATGTGTTTAGTACGGAAGTATATACGGGAACTGGCGCTACTCATTCAATCGATAATGGAATTGATTTAGATGGTGAAGGTGGTATGGTCTGGATTAAATCTAGAACAAATCCTGGCACTGGAGCTTATCATCATTTAGTAGATAGTGAAAGAGCAAAGATTGGAGGGTTTAGACCAGCACTTTATTCAAATACTGCTGAAGAACAAAATACATATACTGCTGCAACTTATGGAGGAGTAAGTTCTTTAAACAGTGATGGTTTTACAATTAGTTCAGGAAGTGCTGCAGATGATTTTTTAAACTCTAGTACTTACGATTATGCTGCCTGGACATTCCGCAAAGCGCCTGGTTTCTTTGATGTAGTTACTTATAACGGGGATACTTCGTCTACCAAAGAAGTATCCCATAATTTAGGATGTATTCCAGGTATGATTCTAGTGAAGAACTATACTACAGCTGGATATAGCTGGGCTGTTTATGCTAAAAATGGGCAAACTGGTACATACAACGCTAGATTGCTTCTTAACAGTACAGATGGTAGAGATAATTTAACGACAACTGATTGGAGTACTAATTCTGCCCAGTTCACTAAAGATGTGTTTACAGTTGGTTCAGGTGACTTGACAAACATGAATGGGCAAAGTCACGTCGCCTATCTATTTGCTGATGGTGCTGATGCTGACGCTCAAATCTTTGGTGATAATGGTGATGAAGCTATTATTAAATGTGGAACATTTGGGGGTACAGGAACTCTAACAAATGTTGGATTTGAACCACAATGGCTATTGGTTAAGAGAATCAATACTCATGGTGATGATTGGCATATATAC
>Ga0115011_10002157_pt1 | contig 13806 bp, 9 predicted proteins | sample TroAtlMetagenome_2_FD_88705 | JGI IMG/M metagenome (GOLD analysis project Ga0115011, IMG submission 88705) | Marine eukaryotic phytoplankton communities from Atlantic Ocean - Tropical Atlantic ANT8 Metagenome | ecosystem: Environmental > Aquatic > Marine > Oceanic | place: Tropical Atlantic...
AATTGCAGGATGCGCTTACGGGAGCTGAGTGCTACCCATGAGGTAGCGATCGCATTCTCGCGCAGCTCCCCGCCCCTCGTTAATTGCCCACACGACGAGGCTTTGGCCGCGCCGCATATCTCCAGCAGCAAAAACCCCTTCCACGTTGGTCGTGTATTGTTCGTGCTCAGCCTTGACGTTACTGCGCGCATCCGTTTCGAGACCAAACTGGTCTACCACCTCTTGCTCCGGGCCAACAAACCCCATCGCGAGGAGCACCAGCTGACTAGGCAGAACCCGTAGCGTTCCCTCCGTCTCGATTGGCGAAAATCGCCCGGCCTCATCTTTCTGCCAGGTGACGTCCACTACCTCGATGCCCGAAACGTTACCGTCGTCGCCCTTGATGAACCGCTTCGTCATGACGAGATACTTACGAGGTTCTTCACCCTGCAGGGCCTGTGCCTCCACCTGACCGTAGTCAAGAGTGTAAACCTTGGGCCACTCAGGCCAGGGGTTGTCTGGAGCACGCTCCATGGGCGGCATGGGCATAATTTCGAGCTGTATGACGCTTTTACACTTCTGACGAAGACTAGTACCAACACAATCTGTGCCTGTATCGCCCCCTCCAATGACAATCACATCTTTCCCTGTCGCGTTGAGTTCTTCTGGGTTCGTTCCATCGAAATCGTGATCAAGCTGATGACTGGTATTGGCAGTAAGGAAATCCATGGCCATATGGACCCCCTTCGCCTCTCGATTGTCGATCGGCAGATCTCTCCCCTTGGTGGCTCCACAGCAGAGAACCGTGGCGTCAAATTCCTTGGTTAGTCGTTCCTTCGGCCAATCTGGGTCCTTCCCGATATCAACGCCCGTCACAAATTCTACTCCTTCCTCACGCATGAGATTAACCCGGCGGTCAACGACTTCCCTCTTATCAAGTTTCATGTTGGGGATCCCATACATGAGCAATCCTCCAATTCGATCAGCCCTCTCGAATACGGTGACCTGATGGCCCGCAAGGTTAAGCTGATCCGCACAAGCAAGACCTGCAGGACCGGAGCCTACCACCGCAACCTTCTTCCCTGTCCGCTTGGCTGGAATCTGGGGCGTAAACCATCCCTCTTCCCAACCCCGATCGACAATAGAGCACTCAACATCCTTGATCGTAACGGGAGGCTCTATGTAACCGAGAACACACGACCCTTCGCAGGGAGCCGGGCAGACCCGGCCGGTGAATTCCGGAAAATTATTGGTTTTCCGTAAACGCTCGAGAGCTTCCTGCCAACGATTACGGTATACGAGGTCATTAAACTCCGGGATAAGATTATTCACCGGACAGCCACTGGCCATGCCAGAAATGAGAAGGCCTGTATGGCAATAGGGAGTCCCACAATCCATACAACGCGAACCCTGCTCCATCACTTTTTCGTCTGAGCGATGAGCATGAATCTCCTTCCAGTCCATGATCCGCTCAAGCGGCGGACGATTCGGAATGGTTTCCCGTTCGGTATCTAAGAATCCTGTTGCTTTTCCCATTGCGTCGAAATGTGTCTGTGTGGCGGGAGTGTGAATCTTCTCGTGCTGGAAAATGGAGACTTTGATCGCCCCACCACCGCGTCGTATTAATACCTACTTCAATTCCCAACCTTTGCGTTTTCTTCGAATGCCGCAAGAATGACGGCATCTCCTTCAAGCCCACTTTCTTCGGCTCTTTTGATGGCGTTGAGAACCCTCTCGTAGTCGGCCGGTAGCACTTTGAAAAACTGAGGCACGATCTTGCTCCACTCATCCAGAAGCCTCTTTCCCTTCTCACTCCCCGTGAGGTCAACGTGCTTCTCGATGCGATCTTTCACCTCTAAAATCTCGCTATCACCACACTCAATCAGGGGGTAAAGGTTGACCATTGCACGGTTAAGCTTGGACTCAAAGTCCCGGTTTTCATCGTATACGTATGCGACCCCACCACTCATGCCTGCCGCAAAATTGCGCCCGGTCCCACCAAGGCAGACCACCGATCCACCTGTCATATACTCACAGGCGTGATCACCTACTCCTTCAACCACCGCGTGCACACCACTGTTGCGGACACAGAAGCGTTCGCCTGCCATGCCCGCGATATTAGCTTCGCCACTTGTCGCTCCGTAGAAAGCCACGTTCCCGATAATGATGTTTTCTTCAGGAACGAAGTCAGGGTGCGAGTTCCTTGGAGAGTAGACAATCACCTTAGTTCCACAAAGACCCTTCCCGATATAATCGTTAGCGTCTCCTTCCAATTCGAGCCTCATCCCTTGCGGACAAAAGGCCCCGAAGCTCTGCCCTGCACTTCCCTTAAACTTGAGTTGAATCGTATCCTCAGGAAGCCCTTCGGCACCGTAACGACGACTGATCTCGGCACCGGTAATCGTACCCACCACCCGGTTGGTATTAAGAATAGGCAGCTCAGAAGAAACCTTGGCCCCAGATTCCAGGGCAGGCCTGCAAAGCTCTAAAAGAGCGGTGTTATCCAGAGCCCGATCCAGAAGGTGATCCTGCGCCTGAGTGCAGTAACTACCTACCTGATCGCTGACCTCTGGCTGATAAAGAATGTTGGAGTAATCAAGCCCCTTGGCTTTCCAGTGATCAACCGCCTTGCGCATTTCCAGACGGTCGCAGTGACCTACCATCTCATCAATCGTCCGAAAGCCTAGCTTGGCCATCAGCTCCCGAATTCCTTCAGCGACGAAGTTCATGAAGTTCACTACGTTTTCAACCGCACCGTTGAACTTTTCCCGGAGGCGCGGGTCCTGCGTGGCCACTCCAACCGGACACGTGTTCTTGTGGCAGACCCGCATCATGAGGCACCCAAGGGTCACCAGCGGCGCGGTCGAAAACCCATACTCTTCCGCACCGAGCAAAGCCGCAATAACGACGTCCCGGGCAGTTTTAAGCTGACCGTCCGTCTCCAGAACTACTCGACTTCGGAGATCATTCAGGAGCAGAGTCTGGTGAGTTTCTGCCAGCCCGAGTTCCCATGGGCATCCGGCGTGCTGAATCGAGGAACGAGGACTTGCGCCTGTCCCTCCATCGTGACCGGAAATGAGCACAACGTCTGCCTTCGCCTTCACCACACCTGCGGCCACTGTTCCAACTCCGATTTCTGAGACAAGTTTGACGTTTACCCGGGCATTGACATTCGCATTCTTGAGGTCGTGGATAAGTTCTGCCATATCCTCGATCGAGTAAATATCGTGGTGGGGCGGCGGAGAAATCAGGCCCACCCCTGGTGTCGTGCCTCGAACTTTGGCAATCTGCGGAAGGACCTTGTGCCCCGGAAGCTCTCCCCCCTCCCCGGGCTTGGCTCCCTGTGAAATCTTAATTTGCAATTCCTCAGCATTGACGAGGTAGTGACTGTGAACACCGAAACGTCCACTCGCGATCTGCTTAATGGCGCTTTTTTTCGAGTCCCCGTTGGGCAGAGGTTCGAATCGAACTGGGTCCTCTCCTCCTTCTCCTGTGTTGGAGCGCCCCCCGACCCGATTCATCGCTACGGCAAGAGCCTCGTGAGCCTCTTTGGAAATCGAGCCATAGGACATGGCCCCTGTTTTAAAGCGCTTCGCTATTTCAGAAGCAGGCTCAACCTCCTCCAGAGGAATCGCCTTCGCCGGGTCGAACTTGAACTCCATCAGTCCGCGCAGAGTATAGAAATCCCGTGACTGGTTATCGATCAGCTCACTATAGCTCGTGAAAATCTCATAGTCTCCGAGCCTAGTTGCCTGCTGTAGAAGATGAATGCTCTGCGGGTTAAAAAGGTGGCGTTCACCATCGGCACGCCACTGATAGAGCCCCCCGGCATCGAGGGCCTCGTTCTCTACTTCCCGAGGCTTGAAGGCGTCATCATGACGAATTTTCACTTCCTGCGAAATCACGTCCAGCCCGATGCCCTCCACCCGCGAAGCGGTGCGACAGAAATACTTATCGACGACCTGCCTGTTTAGGCCGACACACTCAAAAATCTGTGCTCCTCGGTAACTGGCAACCGTTGAGATTCCCATTTTTGACATGGTCTTGACCACTCCTTTGATCGAGGCCTTGAGATACTTGGCGACCGCACTGTCGTAATCATCGGCAAGCTCCACGCTATCAATCATGGCCGCAATCGTATCGATTGCCAAATACGGATTAACGACATCGACCCCGTAGCCGAGGAGCACTGCGAAGTGATGCACCTCCCGCGGTTCGCCCGATTCGAGAACTATGGAGACCTTCGTGCGGGTTCCCATGCCGATCAAGTGGTGGTGAAGTCCCGCTACCGCAAGCAGCGCGGGGATTGGGGCATGGCTCTCGCCTACTCCACGATCCGAAAGAATAAGAATATTCACCCCTTCGCTGATAGCAGAATCAGCAGCAGCACAGAGCCTGTCCATCGCTTGCTCAAGATCTGAACCGAAAATCTCATTCTCAGAATCGTGCGACACGAGCTTCTCAGCGGATTCTGAATCCTGACCCACAAAGGTGTAGAGAATTGGAATGGTCTGACTCTTGAAGCCCTCCCTCTCAATGTTGTCCAAGGTCGCAAGAGAGGAACTGTCAATGATGGGGTTTTCCAGCCGGATCATTCGGCAATTCTCTGGCCGCGGATCGAGAATATCCTGTTCCGAACCTACAAAGGTTACGCTCGCGGTAATCAATTCCTCCCGAATCGGATCGATCGCCGGATTCGTGACCTGAGCAAAGAGTTGGCGAAAATAATTGTAGAGCAACTGAGAGCGATCCGAAAGCACAGCCATCGGGGCATCGTTACCCATTGAGCCAAGAGGCTGGTTCCCGGTTTCGGCCGAAGGCCCAAGAATGAATCTTTTGTCCTCAAAGGTATATCCAAAGGCCCGGTTACGCTGAATGAGGTCATATCCCCTGAGCCGCTCTCTCTGATCAAATTTTGGCAGTTTATCAAAATGAAGTCGATTGGCGCTCAACCAGTCCCCATAGGGATTCTCCGCAGCGATCTCTTCCTTGACTTCATCATCTCCCACGATGCGGCCCTTGTTCGTATCGACCAGAAATATACGACCTGGCTCAAGGCGGCCCTTTTTCACCACAGTGGCAGGATCAACTTTAAGGACCCCAACTTCCGACGCCATGATCACAAGGTCATCTGATGTCACGTAATAGCGGGAAGGACGAAGACCATTCCGGTCAAGAACAGCACCGATGGAAATGCCGTCACAGAAAGCGATCGAAGCCGGCCCATCCCACGGCTCCATCATACAGGCATGATACTCGTAAAAATTCTTCTTGGTCTCCGTCATGTGTTCATGTTTTTCCCAGGGCTCGGGAATCATCATCATGACGGCATGCGGTAACGAACGCCCGGACAGAACGAGAAATTCAAGGCAATTGTCAAACATCGCGGAGTCTGACCCATCATCGCGTATGATAGGCAGAAGCTTATCAAGATCCTTTCCCAAGACCCCACTATCGAGAAGCTGCTGCCTTGCTTGCATCCAGTTCGCATTACCCCGCATCGTATTGATCTCTCCGTTGTGCGACATATAGCGAAAAGGCTGTGCACGGGGCCAACTGGGGAAGGTATTTGTACTAAAGCGCGAATGAACCAACGCCATCGCAGACTCCATGTCGGGGTGATGCAGGTCGGGGAAATACTCCCCAAGCTGACCAGTAGTCAGCATCCCCTTATACACGATGGTTCGGGCTGAAAGAGTCGCCGAGTAAAAGAAGTCTCCTCCATTCAAACCGCTATAACGGATGGCGTCAGAAGCCCGGCGACGAATAACGTAGAGCTTCCTCTCGAAATCCTGGTCATCCTCGATGTCATCGCTACGGCCAATGAAGATCTGTTTCATCAGGGGCTCACATACCCTGGAATCGTCTCCGAGAATCTCACTTTTCACGGGAACATCACGCCAGCCAAGAACCACCTGTCCCTCCTCGTTTACAATTCCCTCAAAAATTGACATTGCCCGGGAACACGCGTCCTGCTCGGGTGAAAGATACAGGAATCCCACTGCGTAACGGCCTTCTTCAGGCAACTCGATGCCAATTCCCGCTGAGACGGTCTCAAAGAACTTGTGCGGCAATTGGAAGAAGATCCCGGCGCCGTCCCCGGTGTTTGCATCACATCCACACCCTCCGCGGTGATCCATGTTAACACACATCTCCAGCGCTCCCTCGATGATACTGCGAGATTTCTGACCCTTAAGGTGACAAAGGAATCCTACGCCACAGGAGTCTTTCTCGTTACCAGGATCGTAGAGCCCCTGCTTACGTGGCATTCCTGAGGCACGGAGGGGACTTTGGCTCGCTTGCATATTGGTTTCGATAGTCAGCCCCGCCTAACGCGGGGCTCTACAACGCCCTGTCTGGGCCAGACTTTTTGGAGGTTAATGGTAGGAGGTAAATATTTAGCGGCTCTATGTCCTGGTCAAGCTCCGGGTTCCCTCAGTTTTTCTGGCGGAACGATCAATGGTAACCGCTACAGCATCCCGCATCAACCCGGAAATGATTATCGCTCTGCCAGTCAAACGCAGCGAGGACATCGCGGAAGCGAAGGGCCTCATAGAGGAGCATCACAGACAGACTGGGTCTCCACGGGCACGGCTCCTTCTCGATGGTTGGGAAGCCGCTCTAAGAAAACTGATCCGTGTAATCCCAAAGGAACGGGCCAAATTAGAACGACAGGAGTCTCAGCACGAGAATGCCACTGAACCCGTAGCCCTGAAGTAAATCATTGCCCCTCCCCGGTGTTATCCAGCATGGTCAGATCGTGACTGAGGAAAACGCTGAAGAGAATCATAACCCCGCGATACCAGAGGGGAAGACTGCTCACAGCGAGGAGCCGGATCCTGACAAAAGGAAAGGCTCTCTCCTCCTCAGAGTGAGGATTGTGATTCTCCTGCTCATGGGAGCCGCTTTTCTAGTAGTTGCGACTGCAAACAGGCAATCCATCACTATTGATCTCATCGCAAAGAAAATCGAATTCTCACTCTCCTTGACTCTGATCCTGACCTTTTTCTGCGGGACTATCGCAGGCCTTCTCCTTGCCTATTTCCGCCCATGGCGGAAGCGGGATTAACTACCCACCACTCGCTCATGCCTTACTCTCAATCTGTCAGCCGTTGGTGCTTTGGAGATTACTCCCTCGAAGAACTTGCCGAACGCGCGGCTAACATCGGGCTAAAGGGGGTCGACCTCCTGCACCCACAGGAGGTTTCCGCGATTCGCCCTTTTGGGCTCTCTTGCCCGGTCACGGCCGCACCAGAGCACGAGAGTGGAATCGGCTGTATCGAGCGCTCCTTCAATCACCGGGAACACCATGACACCCTCTACGAGATCTATCAGGAACTGATTCCGGCCGCAGCAGACTCCGACATCCCCCACGTGATTACCTTCAGCGGAAACCGCGAAGGAATCTCGAACGAAGAAGGACTCAATAACTGCGCCCTCGGACTGGAGAGAGTTCTTCCCCTTGCAGAAGAGCACAATGTTGTTCTGGTCATGGAACTTCTGAACTCCAAGGTTGATCACCCGGACTATCAGTGCGATCACACCAGCTGGGGAGTAGAGCTATGCAGAAAGATTGATCACCCACGATTCAAGCTCCTCTACGATATCTATCACATGCAGGTAATGGAGGGAGATGTGATCTCCACTATCCGTGAAAACATCGATTATATTGCCCACTTTCATACTGCTGGCGTCCCTGGCCGAAACGAACTGGGTTCGAATCAGGAGCTTAACTATCCGGCCATAGCCCAGGCAATCGCCAGCATCGGGTATAAAGGCTTCGTGGGTCACGAGTTTATTCCCACTGCAACCGATCCCTTCTCTTCTCTGGCTGGAGCAGTTCGAACATGGGACCAGTCACCCTGAACTTCCCCATGCACTCAAGCTGCCCTTCATGAACTCTCCCTTGCACTCGGCTCATTACCGCATCCCATACTTTTGCCTTAAATTGCTGGCCTTTATAGGCGCCCAGGCATTCCTGACTTATTCTGCCTCAGCCATCCCCAACGCGGTCGGAGGCTTTCTGGCTCAAGCCGAAAGCCCCCTCAATGACACCGAAATTGGGGATCGCCTTCTCGACCCCGAACTCTGGGCTGGCCAACTCGAACTTCCCGGCACTTGGCGGGAGGAAGCGCCCATCGCCAGCGTGAAAGGAAGTTACCTCGCCGCCCGCCCAAAGGTAATGGGTCTCCCCGCTATTATGGTTCAAGCCCGCCACCGTGAGGGCAAGCTCGACTCACTCGCCATAACCTTCGCCGATGCCGGATCCTACTTCGGATATCTCAACGAGAAGCTTCCGCCCGGCCTGAGCCCCCGGCAGCAGCAAGCGGAACTTCAACGCCGTCTCGCCGCCAAGCAGCAGCAATTTTCCTCCTTCTTCCGTAAAACAGAAACCTCTCTCAGGGATACTCTACGCGAACTCACCGAGAAACGCCCACGGGATAATCATATTGGAAAGACAAGGACTCTCAGGGCTGAAGTTATTGATTACCAGAAGGGCAACCTCGCCCTCCGACTGCTGGTGGGAAATCAACGACTAATCCGCCTCCTTATCCAGCCTGTAGATTCTATCTCCAGGGAGTGGCTCGACACCGATCGCTCTGCCATGTCCACCAGCGCTCTCAGTCGGGTTTACGAGGGCCGAGTCACCAAACCCGATAATGGAGACGTCCTCATAGGGACTCTCTCCATTGTCCCCCAGGGCTACAAGCCCTACTGTGGACTCAATACGCTGACCATGGCAGCCCGTTACTTTGGACTGCATCTTGACGAAGACTGGCTTGCCGTCGCTGGCAAGTTCCAGAATACCGGATCAGCCGCTGGCTCGCAGCTTCCCCGCCTCTACCTCGCAGTGGCTCGAGAAGCGGCGCTGGATCTTCACAAGTCCAATGATTTCTCCCTTAACGAAGCACGAAAATCGATCGACCAAGGACTTCCCGTAGTAGTCTGGAGACGCTTTTCCGGCACCCGAAACAAGGCCCACTCTCGTCAAACTCTTATGGCCGCCAAAAATCCAGATTATCGGATTCCTCGACCTGATACCGCTGCACGCGATTCATGGCCAGACCACAAGAGTCCTCTTCATGCCTCCGTGGTCGTCGGTTACAATCCCTCCCGGACAGAGGTTCTTTTCGTTGAAAGCTGGGCCGGCATGAAAATCCCTCGCCGTATGCGGGCTGAGGAGATGGCCGCGACGGCCTACCTTACCTTTTATTTCAAACCATAGTCCCTGTGGAAAATCCTACCCTCCAGTGGGCCTGTGAGCTGCGAAAGACGCCCAAAAAGGGCGAAATCTCATCGAATCGGAAAACCCCGTTGCGATTACCCACTCTGTGAGCTAGGGTTCCCGAGTCTACTGTGTGCGTCAATTCTTGGCTCGCGCCCGGACCGATGCTTTGACAAAGGGAGCAGCCCCTGCGGAGTGAGATCATGCCTTTACTGGAAGGTGTCACTTCGAAGGAAGCTCCCAACCTATTGGGCTACGGGAACGTGGCTTGCGTAGTCAAGGACGGCACGGCGGATGATCGCAAAAGCCCGCTCGTTCACCCGAGCGGGTTTTTCACTTCTGCGCTAAAACGGCATCTAGGCTCTACCTCAAGGCTACCCGGGATAATCCACGCTCCAGTCCATTTTCATCCAGCGAATGCGCTCGCTTTCAAAGTAAAAATGCCCGCTGAAGGCTTCCCCCTCAAGCATTCTTGGCAACCAGTGCTCATCATCTTCCCACATCATATCATAGGGAATTTGAGAAATTTTAGTCCACCGGGGAACCGCTTCCTCCGTTTCACCTACCTCCCCCACAAAATCCTCCGCCATGAAAACATGGACAAAAATATCGGGAAGATCGCTCATCGCGAAAAAAAGCTCTCCCATTTTACGAGGCTTCACGGGGGTCACAAGAAGCTCCTCCTGAGTTTCCCGGATCGCTCCCTCAAGCGGCGTTTCGCCCGGCTCAATCTTGCCTCCTGGCGCATTGATTTTACCTGCACCGATTCCTCTTAATTTCCGCATAAGAAGAACGTCATTCCCATCACGGATAAACATCAGGGTTGCCCGCATCTCCGGCCTCCACTGGCCCCAGTCAATCGGTGAAGGCTCCTTGCTGAAATCTTCTTCTATACTCATCAATCCTCGAGGTAAGCCTCCACTCCCTCACAGGTGCAAACGAGATTTCGGTCTCCATGAACATTGTCAATCCGTCCAACCGAAGGCCAAAACTTATGATCCCTCAATCTCGCAACTGGAAAAGCCGCTAATTCTCTGGAGTAGGGACGGTTCCACTCATCGCAGGAAACCATCTCCGCAGTATGGGGAGCACGCCGCAGAACATTGTTCTCCGCATCCCAATCTCCGCTGATTACCTTCTGGATCTCTCCATGGATTGAAACCATCGCTTCACAGAAACGGTCTAACTCCTCTTTTGACTCTGATTCTGTCGGCTCAATCATGAGTGTTCCTGCCACCGGCCAACTCATCGTTGGTGCATGAAATCCGTAATCGATCAACCGCTTGGCTACATCCTCCACCGTAATTCCACTCTCTTTCTGAAGAGGGCGCAGGTCGATGATACACTCATGAGCCACTCGCCCCTTCGCTCCGGTGTAGAGCACTGGGAAGTAATCCTTCAGCCTGTGAGCAATATAATTTGCGTTGAGAAGAGCGACCTTGGTGGCAGCCACCAGCCCTGCCACACCCATCATCCGAATATACATCCACGAAATCACATTGATCGAAGCGCTGCCCCATGGGGCCGAACTGACAACCCCACCCCGATCGCCCAGCAAAGCGTGCCCGGGCAGATACTCAACCAGATGGCTGGCTACCCCGATCGGGCCAACACCCGGACCTCCACCTCCGTGAGGAATACAAAATGTCTTGTGGAGATTGAGATGACAGACGTCAGCCCCAATTCCACCAGGGCTGCAGAGTCCAACTTGGGCGTTCATATTTGCTCCATCCATATAGACCTGCCCTCCGTGAGAGTGCACTGTTTCGCAGACCGTTAGGATAGTCTCCTCAAAAACACCGTGAGTTGAGGGATAGGTCACCATTAAGGCTCCCAGATGGCTGCTATGCTCTTCACATTTGGACTGCAGGTCCTCCACATCGATATTCCCCTCCTCGTCACACTTGATGGGAACTACCCGAAAACCTGCCATCACCGCAGATGCTGGATTTGTCCCATGAGCTGAAAGAGGAATAAGGCACACGTCCCGATCAGGATTACTTCTGTCTTGATGATAGCGGCGAATCGCCAGCAACCCCGCATATTCACCCTGAGACCCTGCGTTGGGCTGAAGCGAAACCGCGGCGAACTGGGTAATCTCAGCCAGCCATTTCTCAAGAGTTTCCAACATCAGGCGGTAACCCCCTGCCTGCTCCGCCGGGGCAAAGGGGTGAATAGAACCGACCTCAGGCCAGGTGACCGGCATCATTTCCGAAGCCGCATTCAACTTCATGGTGCAGGACCCAAGCGCAATCATGGACTCGTTCAGCGCAAGGTCTTTCCCCTCAAGTCGGCGCAAGTAACGCATCATCTCGGTTTCACTGTGGTAAAGGTTAAAGACTTCGTTATCGAGAAATGAAGAGCTCCGCGCCAGCCCCTCTGGCAGCCCTTGCTCTTCCTCGCTCTCCATCGTTACCCCGAGGCAGCCGAGAACCTCATCAACCTCTCTCAAGGTCACCGTTTCGTCCAAGGTGATTCCCACCTGTCCCGCACTTACGAGACGGAGGTTGTAACCCTTACTGGCGGCAGCCTCAACGATCTCTCCCGCTTTTTCTCCAAGCTCTACGGTGAGCGTATCGAAGAAACCGCTCCCCACGCAGTGGAAATCCGATCGCTTTAGTGAACACGCCATCCGCCCAGTCAAGGAGTGGATCCGAGAGGCTATTTTACGCAAACCATCAGGACCATGATACACCGCGTACATGGAAGCCATTACCGCTAGGAGGACCTGAGCAGTGCAGATGTTAGACGTGGCCTTGTCACGGCGGATATGCTGCTCACGGGTTTGAAGAGCCAGCCGGTAAGCCGGCTTGCCTGCATGATCTACGGAGACCCCTACCAACCTTCCAGGCAACTTTCGCTTCAGCGCGTCCCTGCAGGCGATATACGCGGCGTGGGGACCACCAAACCCTAGGGGAACCCCGAAACGCTGCGTGGATCCAACGCATAAGTCGGCGCCAAAGGCTCCGGGCTCTTTCAAAATCGTGAGCGCCAGGGGATCCGCCGCCACTACCAGAACCCCTCCTCCGGCGTGCACTTTCTCCGCCAGTCCTTCGTAATCACAGACCGATCCCAGGGTGTCGGGATATTGGACAAGCACCCCTGAGAAGCCCCCTTCATCTGCTGAAAAATCCTGCCATCTTCCAATAACAAGGTCCATTCCGAGAGCCTCGGAGCGGGTTCGAAGAATATCGAGAGTTTGAGGATGGCAGTTGCAGTCAGCAAAAAATCTCGTCGCTCTGGGGCTTACTGCCTGAGCCATCGCCATCGCCTCTGCCGCTGCGGTGCCTTCATCAAGCAATGAGGCATTTGCAACATCCATTCCCGTCAAGTCCACAACCATACTCTGAAAGTTGAGCAATGCCTCCAGCCGCCCCTGTGCGATTTCAGCCTGATAGGGAGTGTAGGCCGTATACCACCCGGGGTTCTCTAGAATGTTGCGCTGGATCACCGCAGGAGTTTTTGTTCCATGGTAACCTTGTCCAATCAATGAGCGCCGCACTTCATTCCGCGACATCACTGCTTTCAACTCGTCTAGGGCTTCGCTTTCACCAAGCGGGTCCTCCAGAGACAGCTCCTTCCCAAGGCGAATAGGCTGGGGCACCGCCTCCTCAATTAGGGAGTCGAGGTTATCACAGCCCAACTCCTGCAGCATGTCCGCACAGCGCTGCTCGGACGGTCCTATGTGACGTTCGGGGAAACCGGAGGGAATAACCACTTTGGAACTCTCTGGCGCCGGGGGCGCACTAGGAGGCACAACAGGAGTTCCCATGCCGTCAACTGATCAGATCTTCGTAAGCCGTCGCGTCAAGGAGGTCATCAAGGTCCCCCACGTCTTCCAGTCGGATCTTGAAGATCCAACCCTCCTCGTATGGGCTACTGTTGATCACCGAGGGATCTCCCTCCAGCTCTGTATTGATCGCAGCGATCTCTCCTCCCAATGGCGAGTAGATTGGACTGGCGGCCTTGACTGATTCCACGGTGCCAACTTCATCTCCACTGCCCACGGCCTGACCAACCGAAGGCAGCTCAACGAAAACGACATCGCTCAATTCTTCCTGAGCGTGATCCGTAATACCAACCGTGGCGAGGTCACCTTCGATACTGACCCACTCATGATCTGATGTGTAATGAAGATTATCGGGAATGTTCATTGCGTCTGCTGGTATTATACCTAGCGCCTTAACCCTTCTTGTAAAAAGGCTTTTTCGATACTTCTGCAGGAATCATCCGTCCCCGCACCTCGACGGACACCGCAGTTCCTACTCTTGCGATGTCCCTGGGCAGGTAAGCCATGCCAATTCCAACCCCAACAGACGGCGAAAGGGTTCCACTTGTCAATCTTCCCAGTTCTTGCCCATCCGCGGAAAACACAGCACAGCCGGGGCGGATTGGCGGCCCCGGCTCGAGACATTTCAGAGGGGCCAGAACCTCCGCCGAGCCCTCGGATTTCTGGTTCAGGAGCACTTCTCTTCCTACAAATTCCTCTTTCTCCAAGTCCACGAAAAAGCCAAGCCCGCTCTCCAGCGGTGTTCGTTCCGGACTTAAGTCCGACCCATTCAGGGGATAACACATCTCAAGACGAAGTGTGTCTCGCGCTC